>ENA-OWNK01000404-OWNK01000404.1-metagenome-genome-assembly--contig:-NODE-404-length-20589-cov-5.824145_pt1 | contig 20589 bp, 16 predicted proteins | sample MGYA00245343_ERZ651121 | MGnify/ENA primary metagenome ERZ651121 (study PRJEB26857, sample SAMEA4031775) | metagenome | biome: human; feature: oral; material: saliva | place: Philippines | collected 2014... | reverse complement strand
CCGTGAGCGAGTTGGGATCTTCGAAGAACTTCTCCATCAGCGTCTCGTCTTGCTCTGCGGCAAGTTCGATCATCTTCTGGCGCCATTCGTTGCACTCGTCAACGAGTTCAGCGGGGATATCTTCCACGTCGTACTCAGCACCCATCGTCTCATCGTGCCAAAGGATGGCCTTCATCTTGATGAGGTCCACAATACCTTTGAAGTTCTCCTCTGCACCGATAGGAACAGAGATCACACAGGGCGTTGCACCGAGGACATCCTTCATTTGGCGTACCACTTCGAAGAAGTTGGCGCCCGAACGGTCCATCTTATTTACGTAGCCGATACGGGGAACGTTGTATTTGTCAGCCTGACGCCACACGGTTTCAGACTGGGGCTCCACGCCACCCACTGCACAGTAGGTAGCTACTGCACCGTCGAGGACACGAAGCGAGCGTTCAACCTCGGCCGTGAAGTCAACGTGACCCGGAGTGTCGATGAGATTGAACTTATATTTTACACCATTGTAAGTCCAGAAGGCAGTTGTTGCGGCAGACGTGATCGTGATACCGCGTTCTTGCTCCTGTTCCATCCAGTCCATGGTTGCGCCACCTTCGTGCACCTCACCGATCTTGTGGGTTTTACCGGTGTAGAACAGGATGCGCTCGGAGGTAGTGGTCTTACCGGCATCGATGTGCGCCATGATACCGATATTGCGCGTCAAATGGAGGTCTTGCTTTGCCATTTTAGTCTTATGCTATGAGGGGATTAGAAGCGGAAGTGCGCGAAAGCACGGTTTGCTTCAGCCATGCGGTGCATATCTTCCTTACGTTTGAAGGCACCACCTTGTTCGTTGTAAGCATCCATGATCTCGGCTGCGAGTTTGTCGGCCATGGTCTTACCACCGCGCTTGCGAGCGAAGCTGATCAAGTTCTTCATGGAAACCGATTCCTTACGGTCGGGACGGATTTCAGTAGGCACCTGGAAGGTGGCACCACCGATACGGCGCGACTTTACTTCGACTTGCGGAGTGATTTTGTCCAGCGCGATCTTCCAGATCTCGAGGGCGCTCTTTTCTTCGCTTTGCATCTTCTCACCGACGAGTTCGAGAGCGTGATAGAAAATCTCGTAGCTCACGTTTTTCTTACCGTCGTACATGAGGTGATTTACGAACTTGGAAACTTTCTGGTCTCCGTAAACGGGATCGGGAAGGATCAACCGCTTCTTAGGCTTTGCTTTACGCATGGGAAATTTGGTTTTGTGTGAGGCTGCATGCTGTCTTCAGCACATAACGTGCTTACTCAACCTTATGCAAACCAACATTATTCTTATATAGAAGAGGAGTGAGAAGAAGAAAGTGTACTTCTGCGACAGAAGTGCCTTCATTGCTCAGCAATTACTCTTTCTCCATTCTCTAACGGCTTGGCGTCAATTATTTCTTAGCCGCTTTGGGACGCTTCGCACCATATTTGGAACGACGCTGCGTGCGGTTGGCCACGCCGGCGGTATCAAGCGTACCGCGAACGATGTGATAACGCACACCGGGGAGGTCTTTCACACGACCGCCACGAACCAGCACGATGCTGTGTTCCTGAAGGTTGTGACCTTCACCGGGAATATAGGAGTTCACCTCCTTAGAGTTAGTCAGACGCACACGGGCGACTTTACGCATTGCCGAGTTAGGCTTCTTAGGCGTGGTGGTATATACACGAACGCACACGCCACGACGCTGAGGGCAGTTGTCCAGTGCAGGAGACTTGGACTTGTCGGCCGCCACCGAACGTCCCTTGCGCACAAGTTGTTGGATAGTAGGCATTTGATGTGATTTTTAATTGTTTATATATTGTATTTCTGATTGCGAAATAGGGAGGCGTGAGTACACACTACGCCATTTTGACTGCAAAGGTAGCCATTTTTTTTCGTGCCACCAACTCTTAGACGCATAAAGTCCCACGGGACAGTGTACTCACTCGCCGGCGTGTGCCACCACTACCCGATTTTTGGATGGCAGGGCAGAGAAATAGGCGATTCCGTAGGCCGCGGTGCGCACTCGGCGCGCATCGATGCCGTAACGGCCTACGAGCAGTGCGCGCACGGCCTCAACTCGACGATGAGCCAAAGCGCGATGTTCACCACCCGAAACATAGCCCGCGAGACTCACCTTGGCCGAAGGATTGCGGCGCAAGTAAGCCACGAGACGCGCCACTTCGCCCAACGGTGCACCGCTCACGGATGCACTGCCGGCTGCAAAGTAGACATCGAACTCCTCTGCACGCACTTTCTTGCCGGATTCACGGCGAGCACCTTGCTCTGCAGAGGTTTCCTGTTGGGGTGTTTCGTCAACCGACGGCGTCGTGGGCACTGTGGGAGCGGGTGTTTCGCTTCCGGTGATCGGCAGTTCGGGAACCGGCGCAACGGGATCGGGCGTTTCGATAACGATAGGTACCGGAGTCACCGCCACTTGGGGCTCATTCTTCCGCTCATGCTGCGGCTGCAGGGGCCGCACGTGTTGTTGACCGGACGTTTCACGCGCTTTCTCCGGTCGCACAGCTGCTTCGTGGCGTTGCACAGTCGTGGCGACGCCTTCTTCGCGATCGCGAGCCGTTTTCTCTACCGGCCGATCGGGACCGGTCGCCACCACTTTCCGCTCTTCGTGTGCCATGGCGGGCACTGTCGGTACTGCCACCGTGTGCGTTTCCGAACGACGCGGCGTTTGTACCACCGGACGATCGTGGACACGGCGCTCTGAAGCGCGGTCGGGCATTTGCGGCGTGGCGTGTTTCACCGGCGATGAAGATTCGGTGCCGCGGACTGACGGGGTGCTTTGTGCCGCAGCGACCGATGAACTTGCCGTCGCCCCGGTCTTCGTCTCGGTCGACTTGGCCGGCTCCGTCGCTTTCTTGGGAGCATTGGCACCTTGAGGTGAGAGTGGAATCAACATTACATTCTCATTTCCGGGTTCCAGCGGGGCGCCGGTTTCATGTTCCTCGCCGTAGGTCACCGGTTCAGCGGGACGTACCGTTTCGGCCGGTTTGGGTTTGGACACCGTTCTTTTGGGCAACGGCACCACATATTCGCGATCGCCGGCCACGATGTGTCCGGTGCTGTCGACATGATAGTTGCCCGGAAGTTCAGCTCCGGACACCACACGCGTGGTCGGCTGCAAATCGGCCCGCTGCACGGGGTTGAGCGCCATCGAAGGCGTGGGCAGTGTACGCGAACGCGAACGGCGGCCGCGAGAAGCCAAGCGGGGGAAGATATACATGGTGCGCACCGTGTCGTTCACCACCAGATCTTCATCGTCATCCTCCTCTTCCACACCATGCAAATAGGTGTGTCGACGCGCACGACGTCCGCCGGTCCAGCGATAGGTGAAGCCCACGGTCACCATCATGGCGGCTCTATGTATATTGTATTCGATCTGCGAATTTTCTTTTTCCGTGCGCAAGTCGTAGAACAGGGCGGGACGCACGTTCAGCGCCCAAGAGCGGTCGGAATTGAGGTACCAACTGAGATTCAGTCCCAGTTTCGACACCAAATAACTCGCTCCCAAATCGCGATTGGCCGCTTCTTCCTTGAAGTTGTGTCCCCAACCGAGCGACAGGATACCGTCGAGTTCAACGCGACGAGGTTCAACCGGCGGCGTGACAAACAAGTTTAAGAGATTGATTCCGCCATAAACATAGACTTGACTTCGGGCACTGCGACTCAACAGGAGGTTTTGATTGGCCAACAACAAGTTGCCTTCCACACCCAGCGCGAGCGTAGGCGTGAATTGGCGTTTGAGATCGAGAGCAAACATGCCCGTAACCAATGAGGCATTGGGACTGTAAGACATCGGGTGGTAGGCTCCTCCGCCAAAAGTGAAACCCCAGCTGCGTTTGAATTCGGGTCGCTCTGCCAAAGGCCCCACGAATTGAGCCCGTCCCGGCAAGAGAACGAGCAACGCGAAGAGGAAAAGCAACAGTCGTTTGTGCGTCATAATCGGAATAAGCGTATCATCGTCGGACGACAATATATCTATTAACGTGCAAATTTACGCGCTCAACAAGAGAACTCCAAATTTAGCGCGCGTTTTCTGCGCTCCGTTCTTGCACATTCCATTTTGTTTTGCTACATTTGCTCATGTAGAACGCAAATGAGAGGCACAAATGACTTTTGGCACCCTTATTGCAGACACACTACCGACGACTCTCTTCAACGGTCGGAACAAACGCACAAATTCATTCATCAATATAACACACTACCCTCCCATGGCAAACGAAAAAGAACAGGGTCAGCAGCTCCAGATCGAGTTGACGCCCGAAATCGCCAACGGCACTTACAGCAACCTGGCCATCATCAACCACAGCCCCCAGGAATTCGTACTCGACTTCATCGCCGCTCTCCCCGGTCTGCCCCAGGCTCGTGTCAATGCACGCCAAATCCTCACTCCCGAGAGCGCTAAGCGTCTTCTCTTCGCCCTCCAAGACAACGTAGTGAAGTACGAAAATGAATTCGGCACCATCGATCTCGGCACGCCTCAGCCCGCTGCCACGGAAGGTGTGGGTCGTACGGCCACGCCCTTCGGTGCTCCCGACGCCAAAGCGTAAGCGCCATTTCACAAAGTCGTCGACCCTGTCGGCCTACACTCCCTTTGCTTGTTCAAGCAGAGGGAGTTTTTTTTGGCACATGCCCGAAAACCGTTCGCTCTGCACGCGTTTTCGTCCGTCTCACGCGAAGCGGATCGTCAATTCAAATAAATCGCAGATGCGATCAAACAGATAATCATCTATATAACAGACAATTACATTCACAACCGAAGAGAAGAACAACGCAGTCGGGAAGTAGCGGTGAAAGACTCCCCACTTTCTGCAGAAACACTCCGGTTTTCTACGGAAAACGGGGCAGAAGACGCAGAAAGTGGGGAAGCGATTTCGCCAACTTCCGCTTCGTCCGCCGCTCACGCCCGGTTTCGGTAAGCCAATCGCCCTGCCTCTGCACGCTCTGCGCACAAACGCAGTCCGGATACCCGGTGGAGATTGACGCCCCTCCCCTTTCGCCGGCCGCCGTTCGCACTACTGAGTTTGACATGGCCGCCGAATGACGTCCAAACGGCTGACAACTGACAAAACTGCCGATCTTTGCGCCAAAACGTCCTTTTTCTGACACATGGACTAAGAAAAAAGCGGAATAGGTCGGGGCATCTTACAAACATTTTTTATCTTTGCTCATGAAATGCTCCGCCTTCGACGAGTTAAACCGTTCGTGCCCTCCTTCGCTTCGCATGCAACGGAAACTTTTCGGCCGTGCCTTTCCCTTCCTTCGCACTATATATAAATGTACGCGCGCGAGAACGCTGTTTTTCTCGCCCGACCCAAGATCTGTTTCGCTCTACAAATGAAACGCATCACACTTCGCTTCGGCGCGCTCTCCATGCCTGCCGCCTTTTTTCTCAATCTCTTGCTGGTGTATGTGGTCTATGCGCTCTGTCGCTTGGCCTTTTTGGTGACCAACTGGGACACCTTCGCCCCGGGGTTCGCCCAACTCGACACGTGGCGGGTGATCAAGGGGACGCTTTTCTTCGACACTTCAGCCATTCTCTACACCAATGTGCTCTATGCCCTGTTGATGCTGCTGCCCCTGCACTACAAAGAGCGGGCGGCTTGGCAACTGGTTTGCAAATGGCTCTTTGTGCTGACCAACAGCTTGTGTGTGGTGGCCAATATGGCCGATGCGGTCTATTTTCAATACACCGGCCGCCGCACCACTTGGACCGTTTTCGGAGAATTCGGCCATGAGGGCAACATCTTGTCGATCGTCGGCAAGGAAGTGCTCCACCACCCTGTGGTTTTGCTCATCGGCATCGCCCTGATCGCCCTGCTTTGGTTGGCCTATGTGCATCCGCGCTCGCTCAGCAAGGCGCCGCGACCGGCCACGCCCTACTACGTGACCCAAGTCTTCATGTTGGGGCTCTTCGTCCCCCTCTGTGTGGCCGGCATGCGCGGTGGATTCACCACGGCGGTGCGGCCCATCACCCTGAGCAACGCCAATCAGTTTGTCAACCGCCCGGCCGAGGCGGCTTTGGTGCTGAACACGCCGTTTTCGATGATACGCACCGCCACGAAAAAGGCCTTCGTCGACCCGAAATACTACACCCCCGACGAACTCAACGCCATCTATTCGCCGCTGCACCGACCGGGCGATGCCCTCACCCCCCGACACAAGAACGTGGTGGTGATTATTCTCGAAAGCTTCGGACAAGAATTTGTGGGCGCCCTCAATCCGCAACTCGACGGCGGGCGCTACAAGGGCGTGACCCCCTTCCTCGATTCGCTCATCGGGGTGAGCACGACCTACGAAAACTCGTTTGCCAACGGACGCAAGAGTATCGATGGCATGCCCTCGGTGTTGTCGTCGATACCCATGTTTGTCGAACCGTTTTTCCTCACGCCCGCTTCGCTCAACCACCTGAGTGGATTGGCACGTGAACTGAACGGCGAGGGATATCACACGGCTTTCTTCCACGGTGCGCAAAACGGTTCGATGGGATTCGAGGCCTTTGCCCGCTCCACGGGATTCGGCCAATACTACGGTCGCACAGAGTTTGACGCCGACCCACGTTTCGGCGGAGAAAACGAGTTCGACGGCACCTGGGCCATTTGGGACGAGCCTTTCCTCCAATTCTACGCCCAAAAGATGAGCGAAATGAAACAGCCCTTCATGACGGCCGTCTTCACCGCCTCGTCCCATGCGCCATATAAGGTGCCGGAGCGCTACGCCAAGCAATTCCCGGAAGAGGGAGGCACTCCTTTGCACAAATGCGTGCGGTATAGCGACATGGCACTGCGCAAGTTCTTCGAAACCGCTCGACGCCAGCCGTGGTACAAGAACACCATTTTCGTTCTCACGGCCGACCACACCAGCCTCTCCACCCACGAAGAATATCAAACGCCGCTCGGACGCTTCCGGGTGCCCATCATTTTCTTCGATCCCTCGGGCGACATGAAACCGGGCCGCCGTCCCGGCATCGCCAAACAGATCGATATCATGCCGACACTGCTCGGTTACCTCGGTTTCCAGCACCCGTTTGTAGCTTTCGGCAACGACCTGACGCACCTCCCCGCGACCCTCAATTATGAAGTGGCGTATTTGAACGGCGTCTACGTGTTTGCGCAAGGCGACTACGTGCTGCTCTTCGACGGCAACCAGACCACAGGCGTCTTCGACTACAAAAAAGATCGGCTCATGGTGCACAATCTCAAAGGTCGCGTGCCGCAACAGGCCGCGATGGAGCGACTGCTGAAAGCCATCATACAATCGTACATGCAACGCATGCTCACCGACCAACTGACGGTGAAATGATCTGCCCCAACGACTTATGACAAGAAAAAAGAAAATCACGCTTGGCTGCCTCGGGCTACTGCTCGCGGGACTAGCCATACTGTCCTACGTGCGCTGGAATGTGTGGTTCGGCAATCCCCCCGAAGCGCCCTATGCCCCCCAGCCCACGCCTTCGCGTGTGCTGCTCACCTTCGGTAATGACGGGGCGCTCTCCCGCAACGTGAGTTGGCAATGCGATTCGGTGCTGCACACCTCGCATTTGGAGCTGGCTGCCGACGACGATACGGCGGTGATCTGCATTCCGGCCACCGGCGAAGTGTTTCATTCCCGCAGCGGCAAGGGCGCATTCTACGTGGCACGGCTCACTCACCTGGTCGACGGGCAATGTTATCACTATCGTGTGGTGACAGATGGAAAGGCCTCGCCGTGGTACCGCTTCACGGCCAAAGATGCCGGGGCAGACCGTAATTTCTCGTTCCTCTATTTCGGCGATGTGCAAGACACCATCGGCGGCATTGCGCACCGCGAGATCATGAAGGCCTGGCAAGCGCACCCGGAAGTGGATTTCGCCGTGTTCGGCGGCGACCTCACCGAGCGACCCACCGACGAATATTGGAATGAAACCTTCCGCGATCTGGACACCATCGGCCAACAACTGCCCATCCTCTGCGCCACCGGCAACCACGAGTATTTGAAATACCCCATTCGCAAATTGGAGCGGCGCTTTTCGCTGGTTTTCTCCTATTTCCTCCAATCGATGGTGGGGAAAAACCAAGTTTACGCCCTTCGCTTCGGCAACCTCCAACTCTGCCTCCTCGATTCGAACCGAGAACTGCCCTATTTGCTGCAACAAAACAGTTGGCTCGAACAGCAAGTCAAGGGCGACGGCGCACGATGGAACGTGGTGGTGCTGCACCACCCCATCTATTCCGCCAAATCAGGCAGCAACAACCTGATGCAACGCTGGGCTTTCGCCTCGACGCTCAACGACTATGCCGACCTTGTGCTCCAGGGGCACGAACACGCCTATGCCCGCATGACACGCCACGACGAAGACGGCCGCCCCACCACGCCGGTCTACACCGTGAGCCACTGTTCGCCCAAACAATACCGCATTGAATTCGACGAACGCTTCGACCGCTTCGGCACCGGCACCCAGTTCTACCAGCTCATTGCGGTGCGCGGCGACACCCTGCAGATGAACACCTTCGACGCCGCCACGGGACGCCTCTACGACCGGGTCGACATCGTGAAAGGGATGCACGACCAAGTTCGCATCGTCGACGAAGGGAAACGCATCCCCGAGATTCTCCGCTTCACGCCCCGACCGGGCAACAAAAAAGATGCGGCCTTTGCCGACCGCATCCGCGACTACAAACGCCGCAAGGGCATTCGCTAAATCCATCACATGCAACAACTTCTCATCATCACGCCCGTCAAAGACAGCATCGACCACACCGTGCGCACCATGGAGGCCGTTGTGCAGTCGGAACTCGACGTTCCGCACCGCTACGTGGTGTTTAATGACAATTCGACGCCCGAAAACACCGCACGCCTCCACACGGAGGCAGCACGCCTGGGCGTGGAGGTCGTAGATCTGGCCACCCTCACCGATCACCCCTCGCCCAACTACCTCTTTGTGCTGCGCCGCTGTCGGAAAGAAGCCTTGGCCGACGACGCAGGACTGCTGATTGTGGAGAGCGACGTGACGGTGCAACGCGACACGCTGCAAAAACTCTTCGACGGCGCAACGGCGCGCCCGAATTGTGGCATCGCCGCAGCTGTGACTGTGGACGAGGAGGGAAAAATCAACTACCCCTATCTCTATGCCCGCGGCAAAGAGGGACAAGATTACGACTGCAAGAAACATTGCTCCTTCTGTTGCTCGCTGCTCACGCCCGCGCTGCTGAAAGCCTGCGACTTCGACCGACTCGACGACTCGAAAAACTGGTTTGACGTGACGATTTCGCACGATAGTCTCGCAGCCGGACTGCGCAACTACCTGTTCTGCTCGCTCCCCGTCGTGCATCGCCCGCACGGCAGCCGCCCGTGGAAACAATTGAAGTACACCAACCCCATCAAATACTATTGGACGAAATGGACGAAGGGATTCGACAAGATCTGACCGCCCCCACTTCGACAGCCGACGGCTCGACGCCGCTCGTGTCGGTGATCATGCCGCTCTACAATGCGGAGGCCTATGTCGAAGCCGCCATCCACTCGGTGCTGGCTTCCTCTTTTCGGTCCTTGGAAGTGGTGGTGGTGGACGATGGTTCGACCGACGGTTCGGCCAAGGTCGTGGAAGCGTTGGCCGAAACCGACCGGCGCGTTCGTTTGCTCCACCAAGCGAACGCGGGTCCCTGTCGCGCACGCAATGTCGCGGTGGCCGCCTCGCGGGGTCGCTACATTCTGCCGGTCGATGCCGACGACCTGCTCGCACCGTCCTTCATTGCAGACGCGGTCGCCGTGCTCGACCAACAACCGGAGGTGAAAGTTGTTCGCCCCACAATTGATTTCATCGGCAAACGCAGTGGGCGCTGGCACCTCCCCGATTTCTCGCTCCGACTCTTGGCACGCCGCAACCACATTGCGGCCTGCGCCCTCTACCGACGCGAAGATTTCGACCGCGTGGGAGGTTATTGTGAGGAGATCAAAGCGCGGGAGGATTGGGATTTCTGGATTTCGATGCTCAAACACGGAGGAAAAGTGGTGCGCCTGCCCGAAGTGGGCTACTACTACCGCGTGGTGGCGCAGTCGAAACGCTTCCGCGATCGGAAACTCGCCGCTCACGTCATTCGCACGCTCAATATTCGGCACGCAGCCTTCTTCGAACAACAACTGGGAGGACCTTTGCGCCGCATGCGCTCTTGGTCGCGCTGGATCAATGCGCTCACCCGTCCGCTCCGCTACCGCAAAACGGTCACGGCCGAGGTGGCGCCGCCCGTAAAACAGTTTGTTGAAGAACTGCCGTGGCGTTTTGCAGCGGAAGGTCGCGAGATTTTCAAAAACAGGAATGCGATTCGCCGCTTCGAGGTGGGGGAAGACACGCTCGTGGTAAAGGAATTCTGCCTGCCCCACGCCTTCAACCGCTTTGTCTATCGGTGGTTCCGCTCATCGAAGGCACAACGCTCTTTCGAATATGCCCGCGCGCTGCGTGCTCACGGCATCGGTTCGCCCGAACCGCTGGGCTACTGCGAGACCGGTACCTGCTTTGCACTGGGCTACAGCTACTACGTTTCGCGCTGTTCCACCCTGCCTTACAACTTCCGTCACCTGATCGGAGTGGAGTCGGAAACGGAAGAGAAAGCCTTGCGCGCCATCGCCGAAACCACCGCTCGCCTGCACGAAGCAGGATACTGGCACAAAGACTATTCGGGCGGCAACATCCTTTGGGGCGAAACGCCGAACGGCATCGCCGTGGAACTGATCGACCTCAACCGCATGCGACTCGGAACGGTATCGCTCGAACGAGGTTGCGCCAACTTTGACCGACTGGAAGCCACTCCACGACAACAACGCATCATGGCCGAAGCCTATGCTGCGGCACGTGGTTTTGACGCTGAAACCGTTTTCCTCCTGATCGTGGAGGCCAGAAATCGGAAAAAGAACGCTCGCTGAGTACAAGTTGCACTTCCCCGCAATCGGCAACCGCCCGGATGCTCATAGCCACCACACTGAAACGCATAGAACGAAAGCGCCCCTCTCTCCTACCCACAATAAGGATTGGAGAGAGGGGCACTTGGTTGTATTGCCGTCCACAAAAAAGTTTCGGCGCCGGAAAAATCACATTCCGCTCACCGAGAATAGAGAGATGCTAAGCGTTTTCCCGGAAAAATCCATCTGCACAACCATGGGCAAACCTTGCGAATAGAGTCATCACCGCGGTTTGCTTTTGGACAGAGCGACTTTTTCTACCGTCGGCACAAGCCATGCCACAAATCATGAAGCAGCAACTTCAACATATTGCGCAACATGATCATATCGCGGCGTAAAACAGAGGACTGTTGCATGCCGTACATGATTTTCCGCTCATAGCGCGTATTACCGATCAGCGCTTTGCGCAATCTGGGGGGGATCAATTTTTCGCGCACGCGTTCCATCTCCTCCAATCGCACACATTCCATCTCCTTCAAGGAAGAAATCCCCGAAGGATCGAAAGTAGCCACACATAAATTGAGGCGTTCGTAAGTTGCGTCGGAGAAAAACAATTCGCGAAAGAACCATTCCCAGTCCGACACGATTTTGTTTTCCTCGTTGTAGGGTTGATCTAACAATCGCTGGCGGCGAATGAAAGCAGCCTGATGGGAAAGCGTACGTGTGATGATGTAATGAAAATAGACCTCCTCCGGAGCTTTGACGAATTTCTTACGTTTTCCCGGTCGGTGAAGATCACCTACGTAAATGTCTTTCCCTTTTAATTGCGGTATCACACGGGCCAGGACATCGTCCTTGTAAAACGTGTCACCGGAGTTCATGAAGATCACATATTCTCCGGTAGCCATGGCCACAGCCTTATTCATCGCGTTGTAAATACCGCCATCGGGTTCACTGACCCAACGATCGATGCGATCCGCATGGGTATGAATGAGCTCGACACTTCCATCCGTGGAAGCCCCGTCCACCACCACCAATTCGAAATCATGGGTAGACTGCCGAAACACGGAATCCAACGTGCGTCTGAGTCCTTCAGCGTTGTTCAAATTGATCGTAATGACACTGATTTTCTCACGATGTGTATAGGTCATTTATGGATAGCTGTAAAAAACAATTTCAAACTATAACGTAACAAGCGAATTCTTTCTCTCACCGAATCAACGTGTTCGAGGAGCGTTCTCAACTTGAATCTCACGTCGTGTACATTGAAGCGATGAGCAGCGATCATTCGCTCGCTAAAGTGATCGCGCAACATGGGGAGAACGTAGTCGTCTAACTTCCCTTCAGCCAGACACACAGACGAAATGCCTGTGGTATCGTAATTACAAATCACCGTCTCCAAACATTCATACGTGCCATCGCGCACCAACAATTCGTAGAGCTGCTGTTCCCAATCTGCCACAATCGGAACATCTTCACGATAAGGACGCGCTTTCAGTAATTCGGCACGGATGAAAGTGGACTGATGGGGCAAAGACTGATTGAAAAAGAAAAGAGGACTGACCGATGTGGGGGCTTTTCTGATTTTCCCGTCCAGACAAACCCCTCCCGTGTAGAAATCTCGATGCCTTTCCAAGGCGGGAGCCACTTGCTCCAACACCTCTGCATCATAAAAGGTGTCGCCCGAATTCATAAACAGCAAATACTCGCCGGAGGCGATTGCGATCCCTTTATTCATCGCAGGGTAAATTCCGCCGTCAGGCTCACTGACCCAGTGATCAACACGGGTTGCCTGATCTTCAAGCAGCGTTTTACTGCCGTCGGTAGAACCACCGTCAATCACGATGTATTCGTAGTCCGAATAAGTTTGAGCCAATGTCGACTGCAGCGTCGCGCGGAGCCCTTCTCGGTTATTATAATTGACGGTGATCACAGAAATCTTTGGCATCACACAGGTGGTCTTATTCAATTGCTACCGGATTTATTCTTTTCTTTCTCCCACATCTCTCGCGTGCGTTTCCAGCGGTTGTGGGTCCAGAGCCAAAGATGAGGATCACGGCGGATGCTGGTTTCGAGCGCTTGCGCAAAAGCATCCGTCACGGGATAAGGCGAGTCGCTGTTCGCATCGACCTTGAGCTCTCGCAGCTCAGCGCGGTAGTATCCGCGGCGCGGACGCGTCACATCGACGTAGAAATAGCGAGCTCCCACCGCACGGCCGATCTTTTCGGCGCCGGTGAAGAAGAACGTGTCGTGATGCAAGAACGGTGTCCAATGGTGCATCGCCTCCCATTTGGGCGACTGGTCGGAAATGAAACCGATCATGGCTCGTCGTCCTTCGCGTTTCCAACCGAGCACCGTGCGTAACGTCTCTTTCATCGCGATGCTCGTCGCCCCAAAGCGTCCGCGGATGTGGAGAAACAAGCGATCCATCACCCGGTTGTGCAGCGGGTGGTAGATCTGGCCGCAAACCTCATCAGCTTTTGTCCACAGCGGAATGCTGGAAATCCATTCCCAGTTGCCCAAGTGCCCCAAATAGAGGAAACAATACGGCTCGCCCTCCGCTTCGAGTTCGAGATCCACGTCGGTGAGATTCACCATCTCCATGCGCCGTCGCATCTCGTCGGCCGAGATCGACATCAATTTCAGCGTCTCCACCACATAGTCCGAAAACCAGCGGTAGAAGTCACGTTCGATCCGGCGAAGCCGCCGCTCGTCGTAGTCGGGAAAACTGTCGTGCAGTTGCTTTCTCACCAAAGGGCGACGATAGCGCAACACATAATAAATCAATGGAAAGAACACCACATCGGAGAAAATGTAGTGCACACGCAGCGGCATCCACGAACAGAGGAACCAAAGGCATCGACTGAGGCGAAAGAGAATATCCATTACTGAGCAAAGGTACGAAAAAACACGGAGCCGACACCGTCTTGAAACAAAAATCCCCGTCCAACGAGGGACGGGGATTCTCATTTCTGTTCGACCACAAGGGTCGGATGGGGGGGCTTATTTGACGATGACCTTCTTACCGTTGATCACGTAGACGCCTGCGGGGAGTTGCTTGGCAGCCTTCAGGCGCACACCACCGAGGGTGTAGACGCCGTTGCCGGCAGCGGCGGGTGCGAAGCGCACAGCGCCGATCGTGGTCACGATACCGTTGGCGGGGATTACGAGGTCGCCGGCTTCGGTGGTGGGTTGGAGCTTACCGAAGTAGCCCGTGTTGGCTTCCACCTTGTCTCCCTTTTCAGAGAGGAGCACCTTCGTGCGGTCGGCACTGAGTACACCGTTTTCGACAGCGAGCTCCGTCTTTTCGAACACACCCTTCAGTCCATCAGTAGATTGTGCGGGAGTGAACGTTGCGTTCAGTTGCTTGTAGTCCGTAGCCACGGGGGTCACGTTGATGAAGTCGTCGGTGTTGCCATTGGCCGGTTTGTAAATCACGGCTTGACCTGCGGGGATCACGCCCTCAGCCTTCTTGAGCACCACATCCTTCGTAGCGGCGTTCTGACCGATCACGTTGTAGAAGCCGTCGTTGGCTTGCACTTTGATAGCGAACGGCAGGGTAACGATCTGGAATCCCGTCTTGCTCTGGAGTTCGTAAACGACACCGTCGGCGAGCACGTCGTTGAGTTCGTTTTCATCAACAGCCTTGAACGAGAAGGCCGAGTTGTCGGCACCCTTCGCCACGTTCCAGGTTACGATGTAAGGGCTCATCGAACGGGCATCGGGTTGTGCGTTGACATAACGATTGGTCGTTTTGCCGTTGCCCACTACGAGGTTGAAAGCACCCGGCACCTTAGCATATTCGATCGCAATGGTGCTCGGTTTTTCGCTCTGGCGCATTGCAGCGCCGTTCTTCGTGGTGTCACGATCCAGATAGAGACCGGTGTAGAGGTTCTTGAAGGTGTAGCCACCATTCACTTTCTCCACCTTCCAGTAGTATTCGAGGTGCGACTTGCGATTGGCCGTTTCTTTGTAGGCCGCATCTGCACCGACCACATTGGGATCAGCGGGTTCGGTACCTTCGAAGTGGATGGTCCAATAGCTGTCACGAGAAGAACCCTTGGCGGCAATTACCTTGCCGTTGTTGCTCTTGTTGGACGATTCACTCTGGATCATGTAGATTCCGTCAGTCGGAGTGAGGAGGGCGTTGTCCATGTCGGTGAGCGCAGCTTGCATCTGTGCCACCATTTCGTTCACCTCGGCGATGTTGGGTTGGCGCGTGGCCTGGATACCTGCGAGTTTCTGGCTCACGGCATCGGCAGCCGCCTTCAGCGCAGCTTTGGCACCGGCCTTGTAGTAACCGAGACGTCCGGCGTTGTCGCCCGTGGCCTCCTCGGCAGTGGTGGCAATTTCCTTTGCCTTCGCGATGAGATCTGTCACACGAGCGGGATCGGGATAGTTGGCCAAGAACTTTTCGTAGACTTTCTGCAAAGCGTCGGTGGTGGCGTCGGTTGCCTTTTCAGCCTTCACTTCGGCACGGGCCGTCTTGAGGGCATCGGCAAGCGCTGTCACGTCAGCTGCGGGAACAGAAGCAATGGGCGAAGCCACCTTGTCAAAGGCACCTTTGTAGACGCGGAATTCAGAACCGTAGAAGAACTTGTTGCCGCTGTTCATCGCGTTGTTGCCACCGTTGGTCAACACTTCCATGCGGTAGTACTTGTAAGGCTGGGGCGCCTTGAAGTGAGCAGTACCTACGGCATTGTTGATCTTCGTGTCGGCATTGAGCTGGAGTGCATACGGATAGGTGAAGGTGCTGACGGTCAGCGAATCCCAGCCGTTTTTCTTCCAAGCGTCGTAGTCCACGACTTCCGTGCCGTCTTCCTTGGTCGAAGTGGTCTTGGTCACTTCGAGCTTCGCAGCATCGTTCGTGCCCCAGAAGGCCACGCGAACGGGCGCACCGTTGTTGAGGGCCGATTGGCCGTTGAGACGCTTCACCCACTTGAGGAGGAGTTCGTCTTGGGCGTCATCGAGCGAGAACTGGAGATAGTGGTTCTTCAGCCAAGCATCGTTGCCACCGTGCCACGAGGTGTGGAAGTAGGTCGAAGTATTGTTGTCGAGCAAGACAGCGAGTTCGTGGTCAGTTCCCGTACCTTCTTGAGGGTCAGCCATCGGGCAAGCAAGCTTGTCGGCCGTCTGCACGAGTCCGTCCACTGCTTCCACCGTACCGGAGGTAGCGTTTTCGAGTTTGTTGCCCGAAGCGTCGACTGCCATGTAGCGATAGCCGGCATCGAGTGCATTCTGCGCTTGGTCGACGAGTCGCTGGAGTTTGGCGTTGCGGCGGGGTTGCTCCATGAGTTGGCGCAACTTGGCAATTTCACTGTCGCTGATGGTGCGCACGTGCCACGACGAACCGTCGGAGGTCCAGTCCCAAGGCACCACGTTGGTCAATGCGCGCTCGGTGTGGATACCGGAGTATTCGGCCGAGGATTTGGGCAGGTCAGGCGAATAGAAGGAGAAGAATCCGGGGATCTTCGGGTTCGCCTGAATGTTGTAGGTGTTGACAGGGTTTTCGGTCACCGAGATCGACTGGTAGAGTTGCGAAGCCGTACCGATGTAGTTGCCGGTCTCGAAGTTACGGAAATAGAACAGGCCTTTTTCCTTGGCTGCCACCACTTCCCACACCATTTTGCAAGTGTTGTAAGAGAGGGTGTCGGCCTCACGGTAGTCGACGCCGTCGTTTTCTCTGAGGGTCCAGCGGAGGGTGCGATCGCCGGGATCCACGGCCGAGCGGTCATAGAGTGCACCGCCGTCGTAGCCACTTCCGGTTTCTGCACGCCAGCTCGTCATGATGTAATAGCCGGGTACGAGCGGGTTGGGCGTGGAAACGAAATCCTGGTAAGCGGGGAGGATGGCTTCGGCCACCGCTTCGATTTCGGCATCGGTGCCGGTCGCTGTGCCGTCGGCATAGGCCTTGGCCTTGTCCCAGAGTGCCACGAGCTTGTCGTGCTTCTCCTTGGAATACTGTGCCACACCGTTGCCGAGCGGGTAGTTTTTGATTTTCTCGTCGAGGGTTTGTCCGCCGGTGGTTTCCTGCATCACGCTCTTGAGGGCCTCGATGGCACTCTGCTTCGTGGCGGGATAGACGAGCCAAACGTTGCGGCTGTAGTCGGTGCCGAGCGAAACATAAGAGGCGGTGTTGTCGCCGGGATAGTTGAGCAGCGCCATGAAGGGGCTGGTGGGTTCGTCGGGCTGATTGGCTTCTACAGAAGTGATGGTCAAGCCATTGTTGAGGTTCAGGTAGGAAGCGGCTGCCAGATCCAGATCGGCGAAGTTATTGTTGTCCTTCGCCTCGTTGATGTAGGCATCCATGCCCTTGTATTGCGTGGGTGCTTCACCTTCGGCGTTGGGATGGCTGTAGGCGTACTCCGGATCGCGGTTAACGGCGGTGTGCACCACCACTTTCCAAGCGCGTTCCACCGAAGGGGTGTAGATCTGCGCATTGCCGGGCTGGGCGAGGTAATCGCCGTTCTGCCGTTTGATGTAATAAACTTTGGCGCCGTTTTTCGCCGTCACGCCGGGCACTTCCTCGAAGTAGTAGACGAAATCGGAAGTGAGGCTGGAGGTGTTTTTGAAGCGGTCGCCCCAAAGGAACCATGCGGAGCCGGAGGCTTCAGAGCGTCCGGTTTGCAGGAAATACGGTTGTCCGGCCTGCACATTCTCGGGCGCGGTGGCGCCGGCAGAGGCATCGTACGTCCAGTAGCGACCATCTGCCCACACGACTCCCGCTCCGAGCAGGAAACCGGCACTGACCACCATTAGCGATTTGTAAACGTTTCTCATGCGTATAGGAATTAGAATTGATATTTATTCCTGATTTTTGCCCACTGCACTTTGCAGTTGCTTCTTTACGCTGCAAATATAGTCACTTTCTCGGAGCAAGCAAACGTTTTGCCGAAAAATCTTCATTTTGCAATGTGCACTTCATAAAAACACGGATATTCATCGTGTGGCGACCGCGCACATTTTGTCGTTTTCCGGAAGACGAATCGTGGCAAATGTCTGACTGCCCTCCGCAGCGCGCAGTCGTTTGTCTCGTTTTCGGCGAATGGGTGGCGGCGCGGTGTTTTTCTGAGTCGAGGCTCGCGCGGTGACGGAAGGCGGCAACCGGCGGCGGTGAGAAGTGGGAGCGGTGAAGGGTTTCTCACGCGCGGGCGGACGTACGCGCTTCCACTGTTTTTCGTTTATTCCCTTCACCGCTTCACCCTCCATGCGTAAGTACACTGATGCTCAAACCGTAAGGGGTGAAGGCTTTACGGGAAATCCCTTCACCCATGCCTTCACCACCGCGGTCGGGGACCTTGGTGCAGTTGCCCCCGCCTTTCGGCATTTTGCAGGGGGCTTTTCGTGGTTCTCGCCCCCCGGGTGAGTTCGGGTGGAGCGATCATTGGGCGGCCGATTGCAGTCCGAAGGAGGGTGCGGGTCCGACGCTTCACCGCGGTGAAGCACTTTCGAAAAGTCCTTCACCCCGAATCGACTATCGGACAGCGATTTACGGCATAGGGGTGAAGAGGTGAAGGCAAAAAACGAAAAGTGCCTGACGTGCGCGTAACGCGCGCGTATGCTCACGCGCGCGCGAATGCAACGCGGCGCAAGTTGGGTAAGGATGCGTGCACGGCGGAAGAACGGGAGGGAGCTGCCGACGCTGCCGCGGGCTCCGATGGTCGTGACACGGAGATGCGTGTGGCGCGGTCGCGGTGGACACGAAACAAGCGGCATAGCGTTGCGCTGCACCGCGCGAAAGGAGTGAGGGAGAGCCTGCTCTCTCGTTCTGCCATGCGCCGACGCTCGCCCAGACCCGCATAACACCGCTTTATTTCCGCTCTCCCGCCGGATCTACCATCGTACGCAGTTCTCCACCCTCTCGGCCAAAAAGAATCAGCGACGCGCCCAAAATAGACACGTCGCTGATCTTAAAGGTGTGGATTCGCTCCTCACGCGGTGTGTGAGGGGGATTTTTTGCGCTTACCAGGGCGAAAGGGCATCGCTTTCGTCGGCCGAGGGATCGCCGCCCCAGATGGGGTTGATGAACTTCTCAGTCGTGCCTACGTCATCGCCGGAACCTTCGTCACTGGGGAGTCCCCCCAGGTCGATGCTCATCTGCAAGAGATGTTCGCATGATGCCATCTCAATGACCTCCATGCGGGGTTGGATATAATGGAGTTTCATAATGAATTTATTTTGCGATGAATTTCTTACCGTTGGTGATGTAGAGTTGTCCCTTCGTGGTGTTTTGCACACGGCGACCGCTGAGATCGTAAATCGGAGCTTGTTCCTGCTGTGCTTCTACGTTCACGATACCGGTGAGACCACGTTCAAGCAATTCGCGTACTTGGCTTTCGGTTGCGATGAAGTAAGCCTTGAAGGCGGGCATGTAGTCCTTCACTTTCACGAAGCCGCCCGTTTTCTTGAGCGCATAGACGGGAGTGGTGAGAGTGGTGATCGCTTTGGGCTCCGCACTGCCTTGGAGGAGGTTGTCGGCGATGGCAGGCGTGTTGCCGTTGGGCACGAGGGTGAGGTTCACATCCGTGTTGGCCGTTCCCTTGAGGATGATTCCGGTGTTTTTGGGCACGTTGCCTTCGATGGAAGTGAATATGACTTGTCCGCCAACAATGTGCAGGCGGAAAGCGGTGACGTTTCCGGGCACAGTGTACTCAAAGGGACACCAGAAGCTGGCGTAGCCACTCTCGCCAATGTGCACGGGCAACGTGGTGCCTACGCGATCAAGACGAATACCGGCGAACTGAGGGTGATAATCGCTGTATGCTTCTGCATAGTTACCATTGGCATCGGAAGCCAAGTAACGGCCATCTGCCTCAAAGGCATATTTACCATTGCGAGTAGAGATGGTAAAAGCTGCTCCTTCACCGTCTTTGCTTGCCAACGTGGGATAATACTTACCATCAGTACGCTTTTCCCAAGCCACACGGCGACCGGTGGCGACAGACACAAGCGTAGCCTTACCCTGCGCGTCCAACTTCAAGCAGAAAAGCGCATCGTTGCCCTTCCCTGCTTTTCCGGTGAGGTGACCACCCAAAGAGCCATATGGACCCCATCCATTCTCTGAAGCCTCATGCAAAGCAGAAGTGAGATACTTCACGTTAGCGTCGCGCTGGAAAGAAAGATAGAGCAAATCTCCATCTTGAGGCATATTGAGCCTGAGGAAATCGAGGAGGAGCTTCGCATTTGTGTACTTTTCCTTTTTCTTAGTAATGTCTGAATTTGTCAGATCTTGTGCGGCTTGCAAACTATCAAGTGTTTGCGTAACAGCTCTTTGGGCAGATTTAGGATACTGATTTAGTCCACCTCCGAACTTATCGTCGGTGTACGTTGACTTGATCTCTTCAGCCAGCTTTTTGGCAGCTTCTGCCAAGATGCCATCTTCGGTCGTAAAGAGAATACGTGAACCCTCATCGCGCCCATTCCAAGCATCTGCGCTGTTCCAAGTGGAAAGGAAACCGTCGCGGAAGTTGAGATAAAGATTGGGTTTGCGAGTTTCTTTCACATAGACGCGGCCACCATAGCTTTGAACGGAGAAAGTACTCGTTTGAGTCGTGCTATAATTATTTTTGTCGTCTGCTTTGCTGGGATCTGTTCCTATCGGGTTACCGGTTGCAGCATTGTAGATTTTGAAATTCTGAGGCGTACCCACCAACTGGAAACGATAGTTATCATCACCAAACTGCAAGTTTTTGT
>ENA-OWNK01000398-OWNK01000398.1-metagenome-genome-assembly--contig:-NODE-398-length-20773-cov-8.413119_pt1 | contig 20773 bp, 27 predicted proteins | sample MGYA00245343_ERZ651121 | MGnify/ENA primary metagenome ERZ651121 (study PRJEB26857, sample SAMEA4031775) | metagenome | biome: human; feature: oral; material: saliva | place: Philippines | collected 2014... | reverse complement strand
ACGATATGGCAATGTGTTATGTTACTTGCATTATAGCAGGAGTAAGAACTTTCAAGCAGGTACCACAGTTCCTAAAGGCTAAGGTTAAGGCCCTTTTGGTAGCTATGGATCTTGAAGAGTTAGCCGTTGAATAGTCCACGGCTTTCTAAAGTTTAGAATTTTAATTTGCACAGACCTAGGCAAGTCTTAAAACTGCCTATTTTTTTGAGAGGTGATATATGACAAATCATGAATTTATATACAGTGCAGTGGTTGGAGTTCCTATACTAATCGCCTTTGTGAGCCCTATACTTAAATTGAATTCGAGTATAGTTAGGTTAAACTCGACTATTGAGAGCCAGACTAAAGATATTGTAATACACGGGGACTCGCTAAAGGAGCACACCCAGGAACTGGATGCACTTAAAACAGACATAGTAAGGCACGACATGAGGATATCGGGTCTTGAAAAAAGAAAATGTAAATATGAGGAATTCAAGAAACATAAAGGAGAGTGGCATGAGTAGATTTGAAAACAATATAGAAAAGAAGTCAGCTAATATTGAAAGATATAAGAATCCATGGTTTTGGGTAGGAATAGGCGGCATAGTTCTTACGTCACTGCAGGTAGAAGCCAGCTCACTAACTACTTGGGCAAGTGTAGGTGAGTTAGTTATTAAGACTGTATCAAATCCATTCCTACTAGGAACCACAGCTATGGCAGTGCTAGGGGTATTTATAAACCCTACAAGTAAGGGATTGGGCGATTAATGATATTATATAGTAGAAAGGGGCAATACTATGGAAGTTAATCATGTGATAGAATTTGATGAAGACCTATACGCTAAGAATCTGACCGATAATAGCTACCCTGATCCAAGCGAGTATGGGGGATTGGCATCAGAAGATTTTGAGGACTTAAAGAAAGAAGGCTTGATATAATGAATAAAATTAATTGTGGTGTGCCTGTATATGATTTTCCAGTTCCTGACTGGAATAAATCAAAAAAACAGACTTTTTCAATGGATCCAGAGAAGATAGTCATACATAATACTTATAATTCAGCCAAGGCTAAAGCAGAAGCATCATATATGGTGGGCAACTCAAACTGGACTAGCTTCCACACCGTGATAGATGAGTCGGCCATATATGAGTGCATACCATTTAATAGAAATGCTTGGCACTGTGGGGCAACATATGGCAATAGGCACTATATAGGAATTGAGATTGCCAGAAGCACTGGTAGTGCAGATGACTTTGCAAAGGCAGAGGACAACTGTGCTAGATATGTTGCTGCCATTTTAAAGGCTAAAGGCTGGGGAGTAGATAGAGTTGTAACGCACAAGTCATGTAGCGGCAAATATTGTCCACACAAGACGCTTGATCTAGGATGGGATAGATTTATCAATCTAATCAAGAAATATATGACTATGAAAAACCTACAGTATTAGGTAATAAGATGAATTTTGATGTAAGTAAAATGATAGCATATGATAATGTAAACAGATACCCACTAGTTCTAGTACCATATGTTGAAGAATATGAAGATAAGAGAATGGTATCTTCATATGGTGGTAGTGGACAATATGCTTATGATATTTAAAATATAAAAATAAACAGTAGAACCCTGTATGGAATTATATCCATACAGGGTCCAGATTCTATTAATTTCTAAGGTCTTTAAAATGAAAAACTATTATTCATGCTTGTTTCAAAATACTACTGATTTGTTCTAAGTATTAATTATTATTGTTATCGTATAGAACATTTTCAGACGATTTTACTTTAGGTGCTCCATTAAGTAATATGAAGTTAGTTTCATAACTTTCAAAAGCATTATTATGAGATATTACAAATACTTGTTCCATATCAAAGATACTCATAATATTTTCTAATACTCCTAAGAATTTTCTTTTATTATTGAAATCTAATGGTCCATCCATTTCATCTATAGTTATTATATTATAATCTGTAGTACCTTGTGCAAATAAAGATACTGATAAGATTAATGATATAATAGCTTTCTCCCCCATAGACATTGTCTTTACATCAGTATTAACTACACCATTTAATTTCTTACAAGGTATATTAAATTCTTTATCATTTATCACAAATGGTAATAATTCATATTCATCAGTTAATATTTCTTGTAATAGTTTATTAGCCAAAGTTCTAGCTCTCTTCATATAGATATCTATAAATACTAATGGTATTCCTTTATTAGGCGATGTTACATCTTTTAACAATAATAGTTTATTGTAGTTATCTTCTAACTCTTCTTTTTCTTTTTTGTATTCTTCTAGCTTTCTCATATTTACTTCTATATCTAGCTTTTCATCATTCAATTGCTCAGTATTGTAATCTATACTATTTAATGATTTCATTCTTTTCATTTTAGCTTGTTCCATTTCATACTTATATACAAATATCTCTTCTAATACAGATAGCTTATTTTTAACTTCCTCTATGTGAGTTTTATTAGCATTATAATTACCACACGCTTCTATTAAAGTATCATAAGCTTCTTTTCTTTTATCTATCTCTATTAGTCTATATGCATTACTTTCATTCTTTTTAAGTAATTCATTATACTTGCTTCTAGCTTGAGTTATCTCATCATTTAATTTAGATATATCTTTATCCAACTCTTCCACATATTCCATTTGCACTACATAAGTATTCAATTTAGAATTAATGAATTCTAAATCTTTCTTATCCTTTTCTAACATTTCCTTTATAGTCAAATACTCAACTAATTCAGAGTTATCCCATTCTATACTATATAAATTATTCTTTAGTCTATCTATGAATTTATCTATATTAGTTATAAAGTTATTTGGATACACTTTATCTATATATGTACTATTGTTTTCTATATAGTCTAATATATGTAGAATAATCTTTTTAGCATTAGATATTTCATATAACTCTTCACATAGTTTTTCTTTTTCTTTTATTTCTACTTCATACTCTTTTATCTGTTTGCCTAAGTTATCTAAGTATTCTTTAGTTATTAATTTATCTTTCTCAATATTAATAAAAGGACAAGTGTTATTATTACAATCTTTAGGTTTCTTTTCTAAAACCTTAGATTGTTCATCTTTTGTTTTCATTGACATATCTAGAGTATATTGTAATTGGTTCTTATTGTATATATCATCATTCATCTCTGCTCTCATAATATTCATTTCTTTAATTACATCGTCATTCATTTTTTCTATAGCTTTAGTTACTATAGTAGGTGCATAATTAGTAGAAAGATTATTTACATTAGCAGCTATACTTTTAAGATTTATACTAGCATTACTAGCTTCAAAAGAAGTTATATTATCAGTATCTTTAAATTCAGATGATTGTACTTTACTTTCATTTATTTTGATATTATTTTCTAATTCTTCTTTTTTATTTAATAAACCATTATACTCATTATTAGAGATAATACTATTTCTTTTTGACGATTTATTTTCTAAGTCTTCTATCTTCATATTGAGTGAAGCATTAATTTCTCCAATTTTGATATTATTCTCTTCTGTGTCCTTATTAATATTATCCTGAGCATTAGTATATTCAGAAATTTTAGTTCTAAATATGTCTAATACTTTATTCAAATCTGTTTCATTATTCTCTATATCTATACCATTATTTTTTAGTACAGATTTAAGTCTAGTCATTTGTATATTAGCTACTTGTACTGCTTCTCTTAATTTATCTATTTCTTCAGGTAAAAAATTAATAGATAGACCCATAGTATTTAGCTTCCTGCTGTATTCTTCCCATTTATAACTTTCTTTATGGGTTTCCTCAGCAAGGTTTTCTTTTAATGTTTTATAATTATTTAATTCATTATCTATTACTTTAATTCTTGATTGTAATTCTGGCACATCTTTAATAGCATCTATATTACTACTAACCTTTAATATTAAATTCTTATATACCTTTACTTTCTCAGATAATTTCTTATGAGTTTCATTTATCTTCTCTAAAGTAGGTTGTATATCATTAAAATATTTCTTTCTTTCAGCAGTAGTCATATTTACTATATTATTACTATTGATTGCTAATCTAGATAGTCTTAAATATAAAATAGAAATGCCTAACTCCCTTTCTACTATTTCAAGAAAGGGAGTTACATTTCCATTAGGATTTAATTCACTGTAGTTTTCACTATCTATACTAGCTTTTCTTATATAAGACTTCACATTATGTCCCGTCTTACTTGGTGTATAAGAATGTATAATTATGTACTTATTATTGTTGTGTACATAATGTATTTCTTTTTCTCCTTCTACTCCAGATATTATTATAGAAGGTTTATCTTCTTCACCAAATGAGAATGGGTGTAATGAATGTATTATTGTAGACTTACCAGAACCATTAGCTCCAAGAAATAGAGTAATCTTATTCTTAATATTAAATTTTATTTCTACTTCATTCTTATGGAGTCCATTCTTTACTCCTATATAATTTTTTAATCTAAGATAGGAAATCCACATAATATTACTCTCCTAATAATAAAGCATAATTTCTTAACATATCCTCAGTATTACATTCTTTTATAGAATTTATTTGATTGATACATTCATCAAAATCAATTTCTTTCTTACCATATCTAGTTAATACTGCTTTTATATCTTCTTCCTTTTGATTTGCAAAAGGTGATTTTAATACTTCATTTAATACTTTATCTAACTCTTCTTTTTGTTTTAATATTATATCTTCCATTATATTTCCTCCTATTATTGTATTGTATTACTATGTTTTTTATACTATTATTTTGAATTCTATACTATCTATTGATGTATTTAAATCTATTGTTTCAGTTACTAATTTAGTATGTGTATTTAACTCATACTTTACATTACCCTCAAATATTTTATATATAGCATCTGTTTTTACTAATACATCTATAACCATATCTTTAGCTGCTGTAGATATTTGTTTAGCAAAATTAGATACTGCTATATTAGATAATGGTATTGTATTACCCATATTTAATTCTACTGTAACATGACAATCTTCTTCACTTATATAAAGAGTATCATAGAATTCTGTCAATTTTTTCATAAGTGTTTCCATATTTTTAAATGCATCAAGAAGTTTAGTATTTAAACTTAATAAATTAATCATTGTATGATATTCTGCTCTTTCAGAAAATATTTCTGGTTCAAAATACTTACATACTAATAGATAGCATAAATACTTATCATTGAACTCTGGTATTATTCTTGGTCCATTATTAAACATGAAAAGATGATATACTAAGTCATGTAGTAGTGGGTATTTTTCTTTACCTTCTTGTGTATCCATTACATATCTATATGCGTCTCTATCTAATATAGGAAACATATTAAAGAATATATTAAACCCATCTTTTATTTTATATTTTTCTTTATCTGGTATATATTCTTCCTTATAGTCATACCCAACAAAAGCAGTCTCATACCCACAGCTTCTTGCTAAAATAGTTATGTGAGTATTTCTACACAATAATAGGTTTGGTCTAAAACCTATTCTCAAAGCAAATTCAATATATTCTTTAGATACTGCTATAAATATCTTTTTAGAATTTTTTATTTGTTCTATAACTTCTTCTTTTAGATTTGTAAATACTGAAAAGTCTCCACCATCTAATATATTTAACATTTCTTCTTGTTTCAATACAACTTCAACACTAACAGATTCTTCAACTTCTTTTACATTAATCTTACTATCTACAGTTATTACTGCTACACTTTTATTCTCACTAAATATTCTCTTTAGTGCTACTGCATCAAACTGACTATACAAGTTAGTTACTGGTATATCATAAAGTATTATTTCTTTATCTTTAAATGCATTTGTCATTTTATTTCACCTCTTTAATTCTATTGAGTATTTTTATTAATTCATCAGCATGTTCATATAATTCATTCCCACCATATCTTAAACCTATTCCACCAATATTAACATTTTCTGATAAATAGATTTCAAATTCATCAGCTATACCTTGTCTAGTATTATCTTCAGATTGCTTAGACATCGCAACAGCATATGCTTGTATTATTAGATTATCTACAGTTTTATTTATCTCATCTAACGGGATATCTTCTACTTCATCTAATCCTATTTCTGCCATATGATCATTAATAGACATGTCATAATATTTACCAGGAATATATTTATCAGGGTTTATTATTATTCTTTCTACTTCATATAATCTTTTTATAATACTCTTTAAATGAGCTTTTACATATTGTAATAATATCTCATTATCAGTTGCATATATTTTTCTATTTTTTATAGTATCTAATATATCAAGTATTATATTATAATAATACGCATTATTAACTTCATTATTTAGATATCCTTCAAATAATAAATAGAATTTTTCAGACATATGGATATATCTTGACACACTGCTACTACGCATAACTCTATAGAAGTCATGTCTTGCTAATTTATAAAATGGTTTTATATAATAATACATATTATATGGTAATTTCAGTATTGGGTTATTTCCATTAATATGTGTTATTAACTCTGTTACCTTATATAATACTTTCTCTTTCACTATGTCAATATTGTCAATTCTAGATGCATCATCACATATTGACATTAATCTTTTAAAAGATGTATTATACATATCCAATTGTAATGTTATATCACTAATACCTTTAGCTAATTCTATATTTTTAGTTATCATATCTAATTCATATTTAATTGATGCCATTTTCTTTACCTCCATCAAATGCTTCTTTTATTTCTTTTAATACTTTTTGTAATTCATCAAGTTTATCATATAATTTAGAATTATTTATTATTAAATTATCTGTATGTGGATATTGTTTACATCCATTCAATATACTTACAAATTTATTAATCTTATCATCTATTGCTATACATTTATCTTTTAATGCTTTTAATTCATTCGCTCTATTGATGATATGTGATGTTATCTTTTTATCTAATTCTTCTTTTGTTAATGGTTCTTTTCTATATATGCCAAATATTCTCATTTCATCTTTCATATTATCATTTCTGAAATCTAAGGTAGCATCTGAATCTATTAATCCTTCTTCCTCTAGTCTATTAAGTATATTTATTGACATATATCTCACATAATCAATAACTATTTGCTCACCAGCTATAGGGTCTGCTTTATGTATTAATGATTTTAAAGCATATTTGTAGTAATCTTTATTAGTAACCCCATATAAATAATTTTCAAATATATCTAATACTGCTTTAGCTACATCTAATAGAGGGTCTAATTCATGACCCATTAATTGGATAGCATCATCAGTATCATACATACTTTCAAATTTATTTTCTAATAATCCTCTTAATATATCTGGTATAAATATTAGCTCATTATGTTTAGGACTCATATTAATTATATTAAAAATATCATCTAATATTTTTCTACCAAATTCCTTTATTTCTTTAGAATAATTAATAGGCATTCCAAATATATTATTCAATTCATTATATGAGAAATATAATTGATACATCCTTTCATAATTATCTTCATAAGTATTTATTCTCATTACTTTATTCTTTATATACTCTAATCTTTTTAAAACTGTTTCCATTTATATCCATTCTCCTTCTATATGATATTTATTCTTTTTAATATGTAATTCTCTATTTATTTTATCTATTTCTTTTCTTAATCTTTGTTTTAGATTATTCTTCCAAGGTAAGTCTATTTCAAATCTAGTAAAAGGATGTTTTATATTAGGATCTAATCCTAAATATCCTTGTAATACTTCCTTTAATTTATCCCACACTAATTGCTGACTTATCACAAATCTAGTCAAAGCTTCATTTTTATTTATCATTACAACTTTATTCATTTTAATATATTCCCATTTGTCATTACTAAATACTTCTATATTCATTAAAAGCATATCATTAGCATATAGACTTATATTTGATAAATTGTAATCATATTTTATCTTTTGACGGTCAGTATAATTTACAACAAATTCACATTTATATTTCATTATTACTCCTCCTTAATATTTAAAATTGATATTTAAATAAAATATCACTTATTATTGGTATTAATAATTTTTTCATTTCCTCTGTAGGATTTAATATACCTTCTACAAATATACCATAGAAAGCATCACTTTTGTCAATAAATTCTTTTAATTTAGTATCTAATTCTTTTCTTGCAAATTTCATATTATGACTAGGCATATTATCCCAATCATATTGTAAACCTGGATATTCTTTCATTATATTTCTAGCCATTCTGTAATAGATCTTTTCTTTCATTTTAACCTCCTTTCAAATAAAATAAAACAGAGATACTTAAGTATCTCTGTTAAAAATCTATTATGTTACTATACACTGTATTACTATCTAATGTAGGTAAAACATGTCCACCTAGTGATGAGAATACTGGTAAGAATGCTGATATACTATCATTGATAATAGTATCATAATCAATATAATTATGTGTCCATTCTGGTATTATATCTACATCTTCTGGTATTGCTATCCATTTAACTCCATATGAAGATATTTGAGTATTCTTATTATTATATACTTCTTTATATAGTTTCTCATATATCTCTGGATGAGTTTCACTTAATTGCTGAGCATCAATTAGTTTACCTAATTTCAATCTTAGTAATTTTACATTATTTGGTAATTGTATTGGTGTCTCAGGATATAATAAATCCCAAGTCATACATCCTCTAATACCTGCCATTCTTAATGGGTCACTATAAGCATTAGGGTGATTTACTTTAGCTGGTTTTAAGAATCTAGTTTCTTTCTTAATACTATCTATTACTAAATCTTCTACAGCTTTTACTTTATTAATAATTAATCCAATATCTATTTTATTAGATTTTAGTATATCTTCTTCTAATATATCTATTAGCATCTGACTTACTTCAGGGTTAGTTACTGTCTTAATTAATTGTAGTCCTTTTATGTCTAAGAATGGTGGATTTAACAAAGCTCCTTCTTGTGATAATACTAGTGAAGCATAATTCTTTTTAGCATCTGTAGTTAATACTCTCTTCATAAGAAATTCATTCTTCATTTGTATTATTTTAGCTTTATTATCATCTTCTACATTACAAGATTTGACCATAGTATACAATGCATTACTAATATAATATGTACATATATGTGCCATCAAATTTACTATACATATTCTTTCTTCTGTATCATTTAAATTATATACTACAGGAGATTCTTCTTCCATTACTTCATCTCTTACAAAATTATAAAACTCATCTAGGTTTATAAAGTTAGAGTCAGTATCTATAGTAATAACTCTTTGTCTTCTTCTATATACTAGATTATTTATTCTATTTATAGAAGGAGTATAATCCATTACTGCTAATTCTATTAGATACTTTAATTCATCTACCCATACCTTAACTATTTCTGGAGCTTCATTAGCATCCATAAATAACTTAAATTCACCATAAGAATTAGTTTCTGTAGGTATTCTATAATTTATTTTACCTTTACTATCTACTATTTTGAAATCTTCTTCATTCAATTCTCCCATAGTATATAAAGTATTTCTAATAAGATTTCTACAATATCTACTATCTCTTAAGAATTGTATTAAATTATTCTTATAGTATAACTTAGTAACTTGGTCATCACTCATAGAATTTATTAATTTTCTTAATCTGTATTCTTCCTGAGGTGTAGGTGAGAATTGATAGTTCTCATCTTCTACATATATTTGAGATATCATTCTATTATATAAATCATTCTTAGATATGCTAGTATTGATATATTGAGCTATATCAAAATCTTTAGATATTATTCCTAATAATTCCATGATATGTGATATTGCTTCATCTACAGATAAGTAAAATGTATTTCCTGCTAAGAATTTCTCAAAACTACACATAGCATTACTTATTAATGATTGTCCTTTAGCTGTTACTGATATTGCAACATCTCTATTATAGAATATACAAGATGGTGCTCCTGAACCTCCATAATATGAGTTCATATCTTTCTTTTCACCATTCTGTGCTATATTGAATCTGATGAATTGTTCTGATAATTTACCAAACTCTTCTCCAGCTTTAAGCATTTGCTTTTTAATAGCTTTTCTCTTGATACCCATTTCTTCTAATATTTCTGCATTTGGGTTTCTAGCATCTTTGTGTTGTTTATATAGAGAGCCTTTCTCTGTTATAATAGGATGCTTATCTTCTAAGAAATCTAGTACTTCCAATGTATTAGATTCTTTAGTTAATCCTTTATATGTATTTCTTAATTCTACTGGTATTACATTTATTTTATTCACTATATCCATATCTAGTAACTCTAAAAATTTATTTTTATCTAAATCTGGATTTGTAAATAAAGCATATTGTAATGCTTCTTCCTTATATTTCTGAATAAATTTTGAATTTTGAATATCCATATTACTCTCCTAATAAAGTAGTTAATCTTCCAATATCATCTGGTTGATGTCCATCATATTCTGGTGCTTTTTCTAATTCTTTTACATTAAATAAATCCCAGTATCTATTATTGTAATGATATGTATATTGTCCAGCAGGCGTATCTATACCTACTATAAACATATCATCGAACATTGTACCATCATGATGTTGTCTAGCTTTCCATGCTTTATCTTTATAAGTCTCTAATATCACTTTGAATAGTATCATTCTATTAAAGTATAATTCATTCATTGTATGCCAACCATCTGAAATGTATGGTTCAGCATTTTTCTTTTCACTATATAATTTCTTTAATTCTTTTAAATCCATCTTATCAACTCCTTTAAGATTGAGTTTTTAGTAGAGTAATAACTAATAAATTCTAGTTATTACTCTACTTTTTAATTTATTTGATTTGGTATAGCATTAAGTTCTATCCAATCTAGTATATCATTATTAACCATTTCACTTTGTAAATAGAAGTCCCATTCATCATCAGTCAATTTATATTCTTCTTCTACATTCTCGAATCTTATAATTGATAATGAAATATTATTATTTTCATCTATCATATAATGAATATCACCAGCATGTTCATAATCTATAAGTTCTTCAAGATCGTCTGTTACTTTTCTTCCTGTCCATATCTTTAATCTAGAATTTTTATGGTCTACTTGTAACATAAAAGATGTTCTTTGTTCATCACTCCTATATTTTAATTCATCTGGAAATGTATCATCAGTTTCTTCTGATATTGATTCATTTTTCATTATTATCAACTGACCTTTTAAGCTCATCTAATAGCTTATGTTTTCTTTTAACTATACTATCTTTAGCACTTCTTAAATTTGTTATATTGCCTCTAAATACACTTAATTTAGTATTTAAGTTTGAATTCAGAAAACTCTTTTCAGTTGCTGATTTAGCAGAGTATATTAATAATTGAACTTCCAAAATATCTTCTAGTGCTAACAATCTTTTATCTATAATATCTAATAACTCATTATCTGCTTTTAATTGTTTTTCTAATAATTCTAATGTTAAATTATGTCCCCCATATTAACTCCTTTACTAATTAAATATATAATACTTCATAGTCTCCAAATATTTCAGCTTTAGATAAATATTCACCTACAACTAAAAGTACTTTAGCTTCATCTAAAGTCATACTACCTATATCTAATCTATACTTTAATCTATTAAAACAAACCCTAGCAGTCAAATTAATATCTATAAATAATGCTCTACCTTCTTGTCTTACTTGTTTTAATAGTTCTTGTCTATTGTGGCATTCAGTACCTTTAAATCTTTCATCATTGTCTATAATATATCTACCTGCTTCAAATATTGCTTGTCTTAATATTTCTTTCTTTATTACATATTTCATATCTTTATTATACTTCATCTTTCTATATTGTGTCTTTAGTTTCATAGTAATTCCTCCTCATCTTTATCTCCAATATTTCTTTTCTTGCCTTTTACTGTACTAAATGCATTTACTTGTTTATTGTAAGTACCTTCAACTTCACTACATCTAATAGTACCTAACTCATCTTCAGGAAACCCTAAATAAGATATCATATTAAGTCCTGCATTGTATAAGTCAAATCTTTCTATATGATATAGGAAAGTCTCTAATACATCTACAGTCACTATAATACTATCATCAGGAAAAGTTATTAGTACTGATTCTATGTCTTGTCCTTCTTCATTAGTATCTATATATGGTGAAAAGAAAATTAAATTATTAACGCTTTCAAATGAGTATTTAATGTCCTTACTTCCTCTACTATGAATTAATCTGTTATTTCTCATTACAAATATTGGATTTTCTGTATCATAGTATAAAGATAAAAACTCTTTTAATACTCTAACAAATCTTGGTATATTACCATTATTTAAAAATATATTAGCTTGATTATTTCTACCTATCTCCAATGTAAGGAAACTAGAGAAGCTTAATTTCAAACTAATTAAAGTACTCTTATCTGAGTACTGGTTACTTTTGTATCTATATTCTTTATGATATGACTGTCTAGATTTATCTGTTTCATCATATCCAAAATTACCTAATTTAACTTGGTGCTTTAATAATAAACCACCAAGTCTTAATACATCTGAACTTATTTTTTCTAAATCATCATATTTAGTATACATTGATTCTACCTCTATTTAAATTTTACTGTTATAGTATTTCTTGTATTATGTACTATAATACTCTTTAAGTTATATTTCTTATCAAATATTAATTCAGTATTATCTGGTATAGCTTTTACTATTTTCTTAATAATATTTACATTATTAATTATATCATATTCATCTCTACCTGTATGGAATACTGTTTTAATATCTAATTTTATATCTAGTACTAGTATTAAGTCTAAAAGACTGTCTATAAGAGTTCCTTTTATTTTCCTTAACTCCATATATTGACCATCATTTCTGACTTCATCATTATAGTAGTCATATTTATCCAGCAACTCTAGAAATTCTAATTTAGTATACTGATGTTTATCAATTCTTTGAATATCCATTAGTATCAACTCCTTATATTATATAGTATAAATAAGTTAAAAGTGTGGTAGATACTAATCTACCACACAAATTTCATCTTTGTTTCTGTATAAGGATATTTATCATACATATTATATTTAAAATAAGTTTCCTTATCTACATATACTTTATTTAGTTCATCTATTTCTTTAGAGTATATTACGAATATAAACTCTTCATCATGATGAACTGTCTGAGGTACATATGTAGTACTTTTACCTATAATCAATGGTCTAACTATTGTAGTATATGATTCCTCATTATGAATTTTATCTGCTATATGTGATTCATGATAAGTTATATGAGTAGTTACTACATGTCTAGTATAAAACCAGTTAATGCATAAGTAAGTACATAGTGTTACACATATTGCTAATAGTATATTCCTTGCTGTTTTAATCATTATTGCTACCACCTTATATTTTAGTATTCAATATTTTTCTTACTTGAGTTTTGATTATCTTTAATCTAGATTTGTATTGGTTAATACATTCAGGAATAGATACATCATAACAATCAAAAAATAATCCACCATCTCTTAATCTACCTATCATTTGCTCAGTATTTACTTCAGACTTATATGTCTCAGTGTTTATTATTACTCTAAGATTAGCAATGTCTTTAGCTGTACCAAGTGACTTCATAGGGGATATTATTATTCTTGAATTATTATACACATCTTCCTTTACTTTAGTATTCATTTTAGAATGGTATACTCCAATCATATCTTTAGGATAACCTAACTCCTCTATCATATATTCTCTAAAGCTTTCACATTCTTCTATTGTAGAAATATAGATTATGCATCTATATCCACCAAATAGTTTACTATATATAGCTAATGCATGTTTAATATATCTATATACTGGCATATTAGTATCTGAGAAAGCATATTGTGCATACTTAGTACTAGATAAACCTTTAACTGTTTTTAAACTTTCTCTCTTATACATATTAGCATTACTATTTAATTCATATATAACAGCTTTTAATTCTTTTGCAGATGTATCAAATAAATCCATTCCATATTCTGGCATATGTGAGAATGTTAATTGATATATCGTATTCATCTTAGGGTCAGATTGTTTTGGTGTAGCTGTTACATAAAAGGTTTTATTAGTATTAGTATGAAAGTCTGTCTTATACATGTTTTTAATTTCTTTATGTGACTCATCATACACCTTAATACCAATTTTTAGCTTTTCAAATAATTTATCTAAGTTTTCCCAACCAATTTTCCTAGCAATTCCATCTATAGTATCATGAGTTGTTGAGTAAAATTTATATTTTTCTGCATCAAAATTCTCATCATTCCATATTTCAAATAAATTAGTTGGATTTAATTGTAATACTTCATTTTCTTTTATAGTAGTATATTGTAATACTCTATCTACCCATTGTTGTCTAGTCTTGCTATCAAAATTTATAACTATAGCTCTAGCTTTAAATAATGATATACCAGCAATAGCACAATAAGTTTTACCTGTACCAGTAGGCATGGTCAACATAAGTTGACTATACTTAGTGGTATACTTAAACTCCCCTACACCATAAAGATACATCAGAATTATCTTCTGATTATTATCTCTAGGTGGTACTACCATATCTATATCTATTTTATGTAGTTTATTAGGTTTTATATAGTTAAATCTTTCATCTTTATATTGCATGAATTCATTTAACCCTATTCCTTTCGGAACATACAAAACCTTATTATTTTCATCATACTCTAGAGCAACATCTATCACTTTGTAATAGATGTCGTCAAAAGTAGTTAATGCTTTTTCTAATCTTTTATCTTGACCTAGCTTATAATTATATATCTTATAAGCTGTACTAGTTACATCAATCATATCTCTAGTCCTTTTTAGTTTTATTAAGCATTAGATTATTAAACCAATTAGCTCCTGTCATTCCTGCTACTCTTTTATCATTCTTTCTTAATATACTTCCAGATACTTCTACAGGTTTAGTTTCTGTAAATGATTTATGTTCTGCAACAGGTTTAGCTGCACCAAATCCAGCTAAACCATAGAATGCATTATTAGCTGTAACTTGTTCTTGTCTTAAATATGCATTATGCTTTTTAGCTATTATTAATTCTTTAGAATTACTAGTCAATTTAGCATCCTCTTTCTTTTCTAATTCCTTAGTATCTCCTATTGATATTAATTTATCTTCAGGTTTTCTTTCAGCTAATGCTTTCTCTGCTTCTTCTATAGTAGCAAATCCTTTTTCACCAGGATTTAGTAATCCTAATATATTATTTCTCATTCCTAGTCTCTTTTCTATATTACCTATACGCATATTATTTATAGAATCCACATTTACATAAAGTAAAGGTCTACCATTCTTAATATACTTACAAGATAATATAAATTCTGATATGTTATCTATATCAAAATAGAATCTATTACCTTTTTGCACCATACCAACTTTTATGAACTCTTCCATATACTTACTAACCATGGTATTAGAACAAGCTAATTCATTATTTTCATCAAAGTAAATTAATGCTGTTCCAATAGGCAAATTATCTAATGATGCTTTTATATTAGGTCCTATAGTTTTAGCATGAAATAATGCAACATCTTCAACAGCACCTTCTAATTTAGTAGCATAATGTCTATTCTCAAACCAAGTTAATTCAGTATCTTTTTGTATAAAATCTTCATTTTCAATATAATCATACTTAGCCATTATATTTGAAACTAAGTCATGAAATTCTTCAGTATAAGTATATCTTTCATTTTTAGCTTCTTTTATAAAGAAGTCTTTTCTATTTTCACCTTTTAGAAATCTAAAAGCACCAGCTCTTCCTAATTGTACTAAGTTTCCAATATCCATTAGCAATTTATCTACAATAACATCTGTACCTACTGCCAATTCAATATCTTTTATTTTTTGTGCCTTTTCTACTGCTCTTGTTATTAAATGTAATAATCCTACATATTTTGCCATTACTTTTCCTCCTTAATATATTAAATCTTATTTAAACTATTCCAAATAATTAATCCTACGAATACAAGTATAGATACATATTTTAATACTCTTACACATTTAAGTATCTTACCCATATTCTCTCTGCTTTTAAAGAAATTCTTTATCTTATCCACACCAAGCCTCCTTTAATTCCAAAGTATTTTCTTAGTATCCTCTTTACGAGTTTCTTCTTCTCTACGGGACTTTAATAATGCGTTATAGGAATCTACTAGTTTGTCATATGTGATTATTAATGATTCTCCTATTTTATCATAATCATTTATAAATCTCTTTATATCTTTTTCTATATTATCTGATTTTTCATATAGTCTCACTAATCTATGGAAAATAAATATCATAGATATTCTATTAATAAATCCTATAAAGTTTTCTCCCATTCCATATTCAGGATTTAATCTATAACTAAGAGTTCTATTAGAATATTTAGAGTTAGCTCTGTGCATATCTTTATAGATAGTATAAGTTTCATATACATAGTAATACTCAGTACCATTTTCTTGTATTATTCCTAATGGTGTATGCAATATTCCAGTAGTTCTACGATTGTAGTGAGCTTCCATTTTATTCAGTATTTCTATTGCTCTTTTAATACTGTATTTCCCATTTATTAATTCTAATAGTTCTCCACCTTCTTTAAAATCTGGATCGAAACAGAAAGGTGCTAGTATAGTTACTATTAAGCTTCTAGGGAAATCTTTTTCTATATTACTGTATAATTTCTTATCTTTTATTACTGCTTTTAAAGTTCCTATTATTCTCTTTACTGATAGTACATTAAACTCTCTAGCATTACCATCTACTAATTGAAATGGTCCTACAAAGTTTATACTAGTTATAAGAGAGAATAATTTAAATTGTTCAGTAAAGTCTCCTTTAAATCCAACAGTTACTTTAGGTAATGTGAATAATAGTTCTGTACACATACCATGTTGATTAGGGATACTGAATCCTATCTTTATAAAATTCTTATATTTATCATCTACATTCTTAACTATACTCTCATACTTCTTTATAGTTTCTTTCATATCATCTGGTGTAAATGTAGTTGATTTATCAATCTTTAATTTTAGCTTTTCCTTAGTATTTGAGTCCTTATCATATAAATTTGTATTGTCTACAAGACTTTTCATTGCTCTCATTATAAAATCAATAAAGTCTTGTATTGGCTCATCTAATCTATAATAAGCATTTACATAATATTTTAATTGTGCTATAGAGAACATAGTAGATTTAAATCCTGTTAGTTCTCTTCCAAAGTTACATATCTCAGCTACTGCTGGTAACAAATAATTTCTCATTGAATCTTGTTTCATAAAATTCTCCTTTCATTAATAAAAATACTAAGTAGAGATTACCTCTACTTAGTATATCTTCTTTTAAATAATGGGTCTGTTGCTGATGGTTGAGTCTTAGCATATGTACTAGGTTTTTGTATTTGACTTTCAAACTTTTGGAATGATAATGCAGATACAACCCCAGTATGGAATATTGCTGTTGACAATCTTAATATTGTATAGTCGGCATTATTTCTAACTCTCCAATCAGGTATCTTAATTTGATTACTTGCAGATTTAACCATATTTCTCAATACACATTCAAAATGAACCATAGGTAATGCTTTATCTGGGTCTGCTCTATACATTATATCTATTAAGTCATTTGTGAATTGTGAATAAGTTTTATTTTGTACTCCAGCATTAGTATCTAACAATGCTGTTGTTTCAGTAAAGTCATTAGTCAAATCTGTATTTACTAATGGCAATAGGAATAAATCTGTAGAAGGGTCTTCTAATTTCTTTATTTCTATTTCTAATGTATCACTATCTTCATCTTTCTTTAACCACAATGCTATTAACTCTGGAGAAAGACTAAGTCCAGGATTAATAGGTTTCATTTCTATTAAATCTTCATTTTTCTTATTAGTACTTAAATAGAATTTATCTACTACATATTCATCTGTCTCTTCATCTAAGTTTACATCTTCTTCTTTAAGTATTATTTTGTATTTCTTATAATTCTCATTATTCATATTTATTCTAACATCTACTACATCTAATATGAAGTATTTGTAGAATTCATCATTAAATTTATTTTCTACACTATTAGATTTTAATATATGCTTAGCTGATAATGAGTTTTGTGTTAGTTTTTCTGAAGCTGTTCTTGCACCAAAGTTACCTGCTCCTATATCATTATTAATATAAGCTAAGTCACCATAACATTTGAAGCATATTTCATTATTGTTATTAGCACATGTAATAGGACTTCTAACACTTATTTCTTCCCCTATTAAATGTGTATCTTTTTCTGTTATTAATACTAGACTGTCATCATCTAATACTCTATATCGACCTATGTATCTATGAAGTATATTTTCATTTCTGATATACACTTTAAGATAATTTCTAGTACCACAATCACTATGAGGGTCTTTACTTATATAGATATCCGAAGCTAATTTAGATATTTTTCTTGCAAAGTCTCCAGTATCAGCAGTTCTAGTTTTAGTTATAATTTGAGCAACTCTACCACCTTGTGAATCTACAAAATATTCTGAAGCTGTTCTTATTCCTGAAATAAAGTTAGTCTTTACTATTTTTGGAATAATACTTCCTAACCCATCAGGACTCATTCCTACAGCTATAGCATACTTTGTAAATTGGTCTTTATTTAATCCTTGGTATCCTGCTTGTATAATAGGATATAAACAATGCTCTTTATGTTTACTAATTTTATTGAATGCCACTTTAGTAGCATCTTTTAAATAGTCTTCTATTTCTTTTGGTGTCATACTATTATCTAATTTACTATAAGCATGTAATGCATCATAATAGTCTTTATCTTCATCCATTAAATCTACATCTGACAATAAGTCTATTGTAGTTCCTAATATACGACTGAATTTAGCTGATATAGTAGTAAACTCATACATTATATTAGTCAATACTATATTTATTAATTTCTTCTCTGTTTCTTTTAAAAATCTATTTATTATTCTATTATCTAAGTATTTCTTGAAAGTGCCTTGTGTTATATTAGTACCATCAAATAAGTCTTTTTCAGATAATGGTTGCTTGAAATAAAATAGATTTGTGAACATTATAAGATTTAAATACATATTAGCTGGATGCATTTCATATCTTTTATTATTAATAGTGAATGACACTATTGAAGTATTAAACTCATGTAAGTCTATATACATTGATATATTCTTAAATAAGTCTAATTTAAATTTCTGTATGTGCTGTAAATACTCAGTATCATACAAATATGTATTGATTTCTCCAATGTCTATATTAGAGAATTCAATTTCTTTTCTCTTAGCTACCTCTAATTTTGCTTTTTCCAGTTCTACTAAATCTACTATCATGATAATATCTCCTTTTTATCATTAATATTTAATATTGTTATTAATCTAGTTATTTTGATAGTTAAATACTATGTATTCATTATATTGACCTCCTTCCTAGCTTCATCATTATAATATATGAAGAAAAACACTTTAGGATAAGAGTATAAAAAAATATATCAGGAGAGCTTTAAACTCTCCTGAATACTTATTATTAGGCTACTATCTTATATCTGTCTAATCTAAACTTATACTTTTTAGACAATTCACCCATAAACTCCACATAGTGTTTTACTCCATTATATATAAATAATGCTAAAACACTAAACCCCACTAATTTAATATGGTGTATTGGCACTATATTTGAAAACATTCTAGGATATACAGTATTCAATACATCATATACAGACATAAATATTGAAAAGCCCAATAGTGCATACAGCACCGCCATTACATTTTCATGTAGTGCCACAAATCTTTGCACATCTATACGCATAATTCTTGTAGTAAGAATTAAACTCTTTCTTGATAAATCTTTTACTAATTGTTCCTTATGTGAATTAACTCCTGTAATCACAAATACTGTTGCTAATAATATTAATAAAGTTACTATATTTAAAAACATATTTATTCCTCCTTTTAATAACATGTAAAACTAATTTCAACCATTGCTGCTAATACATTAAAATATTCAACTTCTGGGTTTTTCTTATACTCTTCTATTAGGTCTAAGAATTGTTTATAACTAAACATATCAAATTGATTAGCACCACCACAATTAAATTTATAAGAAACTAAACCATCTGCTGCATATACTGGTAAGTATTTATCTACTGTGAAATATTTTCCCCATATTTCAAAAACATCATTGCCAAATTTATCTACAGTAGCTTCGTCACCTTCATCATGTACATCTTGTTCCCATTTCTTTAATATTGCTTTAGCTCTTTCAATAAGACTTTCATCTATTGAGTAATCAGTAATTTCTATTTTATCTATATTTTCCATTTTCATAATTAAGCACCTCTCCTTATTCTAGTCTCCTAATATTTCTTGAACTACTCTATTCACTATTTTATCTAACTCATTCTTTGCCATATAGATATCATCTATTATGTATTTACTATGTTTTATTATTTCAGACATAGTATACTTTTCTGAATCAAAATACCAGCATTTAGCTATTGTAATATCTGGTTGCCTACATAATCTTACTGGATATTTTGATCTATATTTCTCTCCTTTATCATACATTAATTTATGAAGTTCTGCTGGAAATGTTATATAAGTATTCCCATTATTTAATAACTTAATATGACAGCCTCTATATACAACATACTTAGATACTAAGAATTCACCATCTAAAGGCATATTGTCATTATCTGGTATATCTGTAGTCTCTTGTGGTGTATTGTATTTTAAATGTTTACTTTCTTCTCTTTTTATTTTTTCCTCTTTTAATTTGTTATTT
>ENA-OWNK01000395-OWNK01000395.1-metagenome-genome-assembly--contig:-NODE-395-length-20853-cov-17.747860_pt1 | contig 20853 bp, 19 predicted proteins | sample MGYA00245343_ERZ651121 | MGnify/ENA primary metagenome ERZ651121 (study PRJEB26857, sample SAMEA4031775) | metagenome | biome: human; feature: oral; material: saliva | place: Philippines | collected 2014... | reverse complement strand
GCGAGCTGGGTTCAGAACGTCGTGAGACAGTTCGGTCCCTATCCGTCGCGGGCGTAGGAAATTTGAGAGGATCTGCTCCTAGTACGAGAGGACCAGAGTGGACTTACCGCTGGTGTACCAGTTGTCTTGCCAAAGGCATCGCTGGGTAGCTATGTAGGGAAGGGATAAACGCTGAAAGCATCTAAGTGTGAAACCCACCTCAAGATGAGATTTCCCATGATTTTATATCAGTAAGAGCCCTGAGAGATGATCAGGTAGATAGGTTAGAAGTGGAAGTGTGGCGACACATGTAGCGGACTAATACTAATAGCTCGAGGACTTATCCAAAGTAACTGAGAATATGAAAGCGAACGGTTTTCTTGGTTTGAATAGATATTCAATTTTGAGTAGGTATTACTCAGAGTTAAGTGACGATAGCCTAGGAGATACACCTGTACCCATGCCGAACACAGAAGTTAAGCCCTAGAACGCCGGAAGTAGTTGGGGGTTGCCCCCTGTGAGATATGGAAGTCGCTTAGCTTTATTCCGCCATAGCTCAGTTGGTAGTAGCGCATGACTGTTAATCATGATGTCGTAGGTTCGAGTCCTACTGGCGGAGTTCTTTTTTTTTACCCAAAAACGCTGCTTTAGCTCAGTCGGTAGAGCGTCACCTTGGTAAGGTGGAGGTCGCCGGTTCAATCCCGGCAAGTAGCTTTAAATAAATGAATGATGAAGTGAACTAGAAATGTTGATGATTTCTAGTTCTTTTTTTGTACAAAAATTTTAATACGAAATAAATAGGAATAAATTAGAATAGAGTTTTAGACTGATTAATAGTCTTTGCAAAAATTTTCATGAATAAAATCCACTTTCATATTGATGCGATAATTTGTTATAATAGACAGTAACAGAGCAATTGAGGTGTAGAAAATGAAAAAAACGTATTTTATTATTGGTGATATTCACGGCGAAGCAGACATGATGGAAGAAATGCTTCAAAACTGGGACGAAGAAACTCAGCAATTAGTCTTCATGGGAGACTTGATTGACCGTGGTCCCGACAATAAACGTAGTGTCCTTACAGGGATGAAATATGCAAAAGAGAAAAACGCATGGTATTTAATGGGAAATCATGAAGTGATGTTCCTTGCGTTTATCGACGATCCTGAAGGACGTTTTCCACACTACTTCAGAAATAATGGGGATACAACGATTAACGACTTACTCGGACGTCCACAAGGCACTCCAGTGGATCCTGTGGAAGATGCCGAAGCGATTAAAGCACAATATCCAGAACTCATCGCATTTCTAAGAGAACGTCCCCTCTTTATCGATGAAGGCGACTTGCTCTTAGCGCATGCTGGGGTGGATTTACGCTTGGATGACTGGCACGACACTGAGCCAAAAGACTTCTACTGGATTCGCGAGCCGTTCCATAAAGGCGTTAATAATACTGGTAAAACGATTATCTTCGGACACACACCTTTACGTGGCTTAAACGAAGATGGCGACTTTATGAAATTATGGCAACACGATGGTAAAATCGGTATCGATGGCGGAGCTGTTTTTGGTGGCGCGCTTCACGGTATCGTATGGCATGATGGTCATATTGAAAAAATTTATAGCATTAAAAATACAAAACCAGTCCGTTTCACGGATGATTAGAGGTGTTCTATGAAGAAAAAAGCAGTTCTATTATGGGTTGTTTACTTTTTAAACATGATGGTTTTCCCGGTGTTCTTTATTCGTTATACGGCTGAGGGCCCAAGTGTGGAGACAAACGCCTATCTGGTTCTTCAACTGATTTCAACAGTGGTTGGCGTAGCATTGTTCCGCGAAAAGCTTGTGGAAGGGTTCAAAAACTTTATCAAGCGTCCGTTTATTAGAGATTTGGCGCTTGCGTACGCGCTTCGTATCGGATTAGCGCTTGTCGTAGGTAGGTTAATCGGAGAAGTGACGTCGGATAACCAAGAACAAATCGAGAAGATGATGAGCACAAACAATGCAGTGACCATGTTTGTTCTAGTATGCGTTGTTGCACCAATCTTGGAAGAGTTAGTGTTTCGTGAAGCCATCATCGGTTCATTTAAGAAATCGCTCAATATTCACGTATTAACATTTATTTCTGCCTTCCTATTTATCTTACTGCACTCGCTCTCAAAAGAGGCCGGTGGAATTGACTGGATGGCATCCTTGATGTATGTTCCATTAACGATTCCAATCGTTGGGATGTATCGTTATTACAATAACAATGTTTTTGCATCCATCTCGATACACTTTATCAATAATTTTATTGCATTTATCGTTTTATTAAATATGTAACTGACAAAGGGGTGAAATCATGAAAATCGATCAATGGGTACGATTCATTATTCGGTATGGTTTCATCCTTTTTGCGCTTTTTGAATGGTCGCAACTACCGAATATGAACGCAGGAGATATCGCTTTCTTCTTTGGATTTATCGCGCTTGTGCAACTTGGCTATTATTCATTGAAATATCAGTGGTACATCCTAATTGAAGGCATCGCGGTCGTCCTTCTCTGTTTGTATTTCAACACCATTTTTACAGGACTCATTCTTCTTCTCTGTTTCGAGGTGAGTTTACGTTTCTCCTTTAGAAATGCATTGATACTACAGTTGATATTAGGAGCGATCGTTATCGTTCCAGCCGTCCAAAAAGGCGATAGCATTCAAGTGGTAATGACCTTGTTCTTCCTTTTATTCTTCTCTTATGGAAATCATATTTTGGAGGAGCGAAGAGCACTTCAAGAAGAGTTGGAAAAAGCCGAGCAAAAACTTAGCGAGCAACGATATGATTTGCAACAAGCCCAATATAAAATGGGGACAATGAAGGAAATCTTCACGCTGCAAGAGCGAAACCGCATTTCGCGTGAGATTCACGATTCCGTCGGACACAGTCTGTCCACGATTATTATTCAGCTAGGGGCAATTTCGCAACTGGCCAAGCAACAAAATTCGCCGATTCAAGAAATGAGCGAAGGACTGCGTGATTTTGCAGTCGAGGGCTTGCAAGAAGTGCGTAAGATTGTTCATGACATGAAGCCAGAACAAATGGATAAGAAGCAGTTGGATATTGCGCTGGAAGAATTTTTCCACGAGGTGCAAGTTAACAGCGGCATCGATATTCAGTTTAGAAAAAATGAGCCAACCTTCACGCTCACAAGTGAGGCGGAACTCAGCATCTTTCGTGGGGTGCAAGAGGCGATTACAAATGCGATGCGACACGGACAAGCCACACGCATGACCGTGCTACTGATGTATAATCCATCGCAACTAGTCGTAACGATTAAAGATAACGGAACAGGAGCGGGTGATTTAACTCCAAAAGGCGGACTTAAATCCCTCCAAGAACGACTCCGTGGAGAAGGTGGGTCTGTTGCTATTGAGGCGTCAAATCCAGGCGTGACCGTGCAAATGATCCTACCGAATACAGAAAAACAATAGAAACGAGGAGAACCATGACAAACCCAATCAAACTTATTATTGCCGACGATGAAATGCTCATCCGTACCGGTTTAAAAATCATGCTTGAGGCTAGCGGTAATGTCGAAGTCCTCGCATTAGCAGAGAGTGGACGCGCGGCCTTTGAAGCCTGCAAGGAGCACCAACCAGATGTCGTCTTGATGGATATTCGTATGCCTGAGAGTAACGGAATCGAAGGAACGAAGCTCATTAAAGAGGCCTTTCCGGATGTGAAGGTGCTGATTGTGACAACCTTCCAAGATACCGAATATATCGTCGAAGCCGTGCAAAATGGCGCTTCGGGGTATTTATTAAAAGACAGTAGTCCAGAGGCGATTCTTGACGGGATTAAAGTCGCTCTGTCTGGGAAAGTCGTGATGGATACGGTGATTTCAGAGGCATTACTGACGAATACGACCGTTGAGAAGCCTGCGACCTTTGATGCGGAGAAATGGGGACTCACACCGCGTGAGGTAGAGCTTATCCAACAAGTGGCGCAAGGCTTAAGCAATAAAGAAATTGCGCAAACGCTCTTCCTTTCAGAAGGAACCGTAAAAAATAATATTAGTACGATTTTATCGAAATTAGAATTGCGTGACCGCACGCAGCTCGTGATTTTTGCGTACGAAAACAAACTCAAACAATAATTAAGACTGCTCCGATTCTTTCAGACAAACCACCGTGGAGTATAGAATCTGAAAGAGTCGGGGCATTTTTTATAGAAAACATGACTTTAGTCACGATATGTGATGACGTTTTGGACTATAGACTCCGAAGGGTGTTTGCTATGATAAGGGTACAAACAAGTAGGAGGGTAAACAAATGAACGAATCCAAGAAGACCCCGAAAGATTTAAAAGAGGAAGCAATTGTAGCGATTGTTCTTTGTTTATTAACAGCCATTCTTTCATTTATTCGATAAAGAGGTGTACACATGATTGAAATTAAAGACGTAACCAAATCTTACGGACGACAAAAAGTCCTACAAAATGTTTCCTTTGAAATTATGGAAGGGGAACTTTTTGGATTACTTGGACCTAATGGGGCCGGGAAAAGTACATTGATTGATATTCTGACAGGGATTCAATCGATGGATAGCGGTGATATTTTTATTAATGGAAAGTCGATTAAAACCGATAAAGTAGAAATTCGAAAACACTTAGGCTTAGTGCCACAAGATATCGCGCTTCTTGAGGAATTGAACGCGGTCGACAACTTAGAATACTTCGGTGGACTCTATGGCTTAGCGGGAGCAGAGTTAAAGAGTCAAATCGAGAAGTTGCTGGAAGTGGCCGGTTTAACCGACAAGAAGAAAGAGAAAGTGAAAAACTACTCTGGCGGGATGAAACGTCGCTTGAATATTGCCGTTGCGATGTTGCATAATCCTTCGATTTTGATTTTAGATGAACCAACTGTTGGGGTTGATGCGCAGTCGCGTCAACATATCTTCGACTATATTCAATCTCTCGCCGAACAAGGCACAACGATTCTTTATACGTCGCATTATATGGAGGAAATCGAAGCCTTGTGTAAACGCGTCTTCATTCTCGATTTAGGAGAAGAAGTGGCGTATGGCACGAAAGAAGAAGTGAAAAAACTCGTGGGACATACACAAACCGTTGCCCTCACATTGGACCGCGTGCCTGCTGGATTTGACGAAGTGTTGAAGAATAGCGAAAATGGCATTCAATTTGTAACGGTCGACGGTCAAGACATAGCCATTACGATCGACCAAACGATTTTCTCGATGATGAAATTGATTGAGCAAGTCGAACAGGCACAACTCGTGATTAAATCCGTCAACGTCAAAGAAACAACATTAGAAGAGGCGTTCTTACAATTAACAGGAAAGACGCTACGTGATTAAGGAGGACTTATGAGATACATTCGTTATATTAAAGCCAATTTAATATCCTCTCTGAAGTCTTTTCCAGCGCTATTACTCATGGTCTTAATGCCATTTCTATTAACGCTATTTTTGGCGTTTACCACAAAGAGTGCCTTCAATCCGTCTGATTTAACGATTGAAACGAAGATTTATATCGATAATCAAGACAAAGGGGCTTACGGAGAACAAGTTGTTGCATTGTTTGAGAAGCTTACGGAGGAAAAACAAATTGCGCTGACAAGTGTGAAAGATGATGCCAAAATCATTGCGACGATTCCAGCTGATTTTACAGAGTCGATTCAAACGCGTTCGCAAGCAACTCCGATTACCATCGAGAAATCAGGGCGAACATCGAGTACGTCACTTGCGGTGTATGAATCGCTCTTAAAAACAGTGACTTCGCAATTATTAGAAGCCAGTTCGGTGATGCATGAAGTCGCAGAGAGTAAAAATGCATCCATCACGCCAGAACAAGTAGCGGGGATGCTTGTATCCTTACAACAGGAAATCGCAGCGGGGGCTTTTGAGACAGACCAAGTGGAAGCTGAATCCCAAGTGACTGCGAACCAACACTACGCAATTACAGGGCTTGGATTTCTATTCATCATCTTCCTTGAAAATGCGATGCGATTTGGGGTACAACGAGAACTCAGCGGTCTTCGCAAACGCTTGAACGTATTGCCATTTAGCATTTGCGAAAGAGACAGACTCGATTTAGCCGTGAATATGATTGCGACGACGCTATTGTCCTTCGTGTATATCGGCCTATGGAAAATCCTCGATCCAACAACTTTTGGAGGAAACATCGGTAGCATCTTTGTCCTCATCGTTTTCTATAGTCTAGTCTTCAATGTTCTTGGAAACTTACTCGGCAATTTCGTGACGGAGAAGAACCTACAAGCCTTCTCTACTGGAATCAACTTGGGTTACATGCTCTTTTCGGGTCTTATCCCTCTAGATCGTGTTAGTTCAACCTTTAGTTTCCTCAGTGGGAATCCGTTTCGCCAATTTACTTACACCCCATTTGTCGATGTGATGAATGGCGTGTCGATGAAAGGAATGGCTATGGTTGCCGCACCAATTATTTTAGTGTTAGGGCTAGTCTTTAACTGGTCATTGAAGAGAAAGGAGGCGCGTCAATGAATCTTATAAGAATGACAATCTTTCATTTGAAACGATTATTGAAAATGCCACTAATTCTCTTTACGATGATTGGAATGCCGGCCCTTATCAATGGAATTATGCTTGCCTCGCAAGGAACGGTGGATACGAAAGCGCCAAGTACGGTCGCAAAAACCGTTGCCTTTGTATTCAACGAGGGAAATGAGGAGTACGAAGAATTGATTGCGCCGTATATCCGAGAAGAGAATGTGTACTTCGATTTAGACAGTGCCAAAGAAGCCCTGAAAAAAGGAGAAATGACCGTTATTTACGAAGTGCCTGCGAACTATTTACAAAAGGCAAAAGAAGGCCGAGTGCCAACGATTCGCATCTGGAATACGCAGCGCGGCACAAGAGACTTTCTTCTTGATGCACAGTTGACGAAGGTGTTAAAAGAAGTCATGCTAAACGCGAAGCTGCAACAAACAGGCGTGTTGACGAAAGAGGAGACCTTGCCAGAGACTGACAATGAAATGGTCGTAACTATCAATGAAACGAAGACGAGTGTCGCGAGTGGAGTAGTCATGCTTATCTCTCTCCTTTATGTCATCACCAATGCATCGGTGATTGCTTCGGACTGGATTAACTTCAAGAAGAGTCACGTGTTGAAACGCTCAGTCGTCTCTCCACGCTCTAATTTGGAAATTACACTTTCGTTCTTATTGGCGTACTTTATCTTTATGTTTATCGTTAATATGCTCCTTATGTCAGCGATGGTCATGACAGGCCTCGTTCCAGAAATGAACTGGGGAGTGTTTACGGGACTATTAGCCGTAGCGATTATTTACAGTCTCTGTCTGAACTTATTCTTCTTCAGAATTTTCAAAGTACCAGGACACGCGACGACGTTTGGAGTGCTGTTTGTAATGGTGATGGCGGGGATTGGAATGCCAGCAGCGTTTGGGGATTTTGGAGGAAGTTGGCTCAGACTTGTTGCGTATATCAGCCCGATTTACTGGTTGTACAAGTCGATTGACCTTCAAACGCTCTTCCCATCAGTCTGGGTTATCCTTGCGATGGCAGGAGTCTACCTCACTGCAGGAAGCTACCGCCTTGAGCAGTATGTGCAAAATAAATAGGACGGACAAAAAACGGGACACTACAAGCTCCTATGGATATCTTCATAGTAGTGACAATAGCTGCACCGGATTGAGCCTTACGTCTCAATTCCTTTCAAGCTTCAAACTGCCGCTAGGAAATAGATTTCCCAGCGGCAGTAATTCACATTGAATGCACTTGCTATTGTTCCTACTATAGAATCCATGGATCTTTACGTGTCCTGTTTTGTCCGTTTTGCTGAAAAGTTAATGGGGAGCTTCCTGAGTGGGATGCCACTCAAGATAAGAAGCTGATGAGAAGTGTGTTCTCAGGTTGAAGGGAAACAAAAAAGCAAAATGTAACATATAAGTTACATTTTGCTTTTTCTACTATTAGTCTTCTAAGTTTACGTTGTGGTACACTTTTTGAACGTCTTCGTTGTCTTCTAGAGCGTTAATCATACGTTCGAATAAACGTAAGTCGTCGCCTTCAAGTGTCACTTCTGATTGAGGAATCATTTCGATTTCGCTCACTGTAAATTCAGTGATTCCTAAATCTTCTAATGCCTTACGAACAGTGTGGAAGTCGTTTGGTTCAGCGTAAACAATCGCTTGGTCGTCTTCTTGAACAACGTCACGAACGTCAACGTCTGCTTCCATTAATTGTTCTAATAATTCGTCAGCATCTTTGTTTGCGATACCGAAGATTGCTGTGTGGTCAAATAAGTAAGTTACAGAACCTGGGGCACCCATGTTACCGCCGTTTTTGCTGTAAGCGGCACGTACGTCAGCTGCTGTACGGTTTACGTTATTGGTTAAGGCATCTACGATAATCATAGAGCCGTTTGGTCCGAAACCTTCGTAACGGAGTTCTTGGTAGTCGCCATCGCCGCCACCTTTTGCTTTTTCAATCGCACGTTCGATGATATGACGTGGTACATTATAAGTTTTAGCACGGTCAATAACGAATTTTAATTTTTGGTTTGAATGAGGATCTGGTTCCCCTTGTTTTGCAGCTACATAGATTTCAATCCCGAATTTAGCGTAGATTTTACTATTGTTAGCATCTAATTTTGTTTTCTTTTCGACAATATTTGCCCATTTACGTCCCATTGTTTCACTCACTTTCTGATTTTCATCTGGACTTAACTCTTCCATTATACACAATCAAGACGCGGTTTGTTAAGTGTTTTCTACTAAAAAAGGGCTCATGAGCAAAGTTTGCAAGAATTTTTTCGCTATCGGGTATGATAGGAGTGAGGTGAGAAAATGGAAACTGTAAAAATCATCTATATTTCGACTCCGACATGCGGCGTGTGCCATGTGATTCGTCCGCAAGTTATGGAAATCGCAGGAGACTACGGCATTACTGTAGAAGAAATTGATGCCACTCTTCATCCAGAAGTGGCTAGCCGCTATGAAGTATTAACCGTGCCCGCCATTCTCTTGATGGTTGGAGACAAAGAATTCGCGCGCCAAGCTCGCTTTATTGACCTGATGGAACTCGAAAAGCGCATCGTTCAAGCAAAGGCGTATGTGGAAACGGAGGAAACAGAATGAAAACCATGAAAGAACGTATGCTCACGGGAGACTTGTATATTCCGTCTCTGACAGAGGGACTAAGAGACTTATCAATTAAAGGGAAAAAACTTGCGCAACAATACAATCGTTTGGACTTCGATGATTTCGAAGGAAGACGTGCGTTGTTGAAACAGTTATTCGGAAAAACAGGCGAGAAGATTTACATGGAGCAACCTGTCTATGTGGACTACGGAGTTCATACAACGATTGGCGAAGGCTTCTATGCGAATTTTGACTGTACATTACTAGACGTAGCGCCGATTACGATTGGGGACAACTGCATGTTCGGTCCGCACGTGTCGCTTGTGACGCCAGGACATCCAACCGATGCCGAAACGCGTAATGCGGGTCCAGAATTTGGAATGCCTATTACGATTGGCAACAGCGTATGGCTCGGGGCAAATGTGACGGTGAATCCAGGAGTGACGATTGGCGATAATACAGTCATCGGGTCTGGATCTGTGGTGACAAAAGATATTCCAAGTAATGTGATTGCGGTTGGGAATCCATGCCGCGTCCTTCGTGAAATTACCGAAGAAGAGAAGTCTGAATGGAGACAAAAACACCAAGAGCTATTAAAAGAGCTTGGAAAATAAACCAGTAAATGAAGAAGGTCGTCCTATTAGGACGACCTTTTCGTTTGATTTATTTTTCAGTACAAGCAATAAAGCTTTCGCGTAATTGGTTTTCTGGAAGGTTCTTTCCGATGAAGACCAATGTTGAGCTGCGTTTTGTATCATTCCAATCGCGACCTCTTGAGATATCAAAGCTCATTTGAACCCCTTGGAAGATGATTTGGTAATCTAATCCTTCCACGTTCAAGATTCCTTTGTAACGGTATAATTCTGGTCCGTAAATATAAACAAGTTCGTTCAACCATTCGTTAATGTTTGCGAGAACTAAAGGTTTGTCAGTCTCGATAACGAATGAGTTAATACCGCTATGGTGGCTATGACTGTGGTGATGATGATGTTCGTGATCATGGTCATGGTGGTCATGTTCGTGTTCATGCTCATGCTCATGGTCGTGATCGTGGTGATTATGCTCATGTTCGTGTTCATGATGGTGATGCTCGTGATCGTGGTCACCGTGCGCATGTGTATGGCCACATTCTTCGCAATATTCTTCTTCGGCATGTTCTTGCATTTCTAAGATTTTCTTTTCAGATGCGTAGAACAATTCAAGTCCGAACATGTCGCTCATATGAACAGGACGTGCGTCAAGGTCTTGGATTTCCGCAAAGGCATTGATGCTACGAACTTCGTTAATCACTTTCGCGTAAATCGTTTCGTCTACTAAGCTATGTTTTGACATGAAAATCTTGTCCGCGAAGCCAACTTGTTTTGCTGGTTCAGGTTGATGCGCTGTTTGGTATAGGAAGTTTTTAGAATCCACAACTGTTAATACAGCATCTAAGATAAAGTGCTCGTTTAAGAATGGCACGTTAATGAATGTTTGTGCGATTGGTGCTGGATCAGCAAGACCTGTTGTTTCGAATAACACGCGGTCCACGCGAATGCCGTTTTGTTCTTTGACCATTAAGATGGATTTCAACATATCGGCAATGTCTGTACGAAGTGTACAGCAGAGGCAGCCGTTATCCATTTGATAGATTTCTTCTTCAACGTCAAGCACGAATTGATGGTCTACACCGATTTCGCCGAATTCGTTAATGACAACAGCGATATGTTCGCCGTGTTTTTCTTTTAAAACTTTGTTGATTAAAGTTGTTTTCCCAGCGCCAAGGAAGCCGCTGACGATTGTAACTGGAATTTTTTGTGACATAATTCTTCTCCTTCACCTTTTCCATTTTCTTCAAGTAAATTCATTGTAGCACTCTCTTAAAAAATCTCAAAATAGACTGTTTCCAGCATTTGGTTGCGAATGTGCTATACTGAAACAGAGAAAACTAGAAAGAGTGTATCGAATGACAAAACAGGAAACACCAAATGCGGCCATTAAGAAAATCGATTGGGCTGAACAATTCATCAACCAACACTTACAGGCCTTTCGTTGCCCGTATTGCCATGATGCGATGGTTTCTGCCGAACATCATAGTGTCGTTTGCGGGAAGGGGCACCGATTTAATATTTCGAAAAAAGGAACCTTGCATCTGATGAAGCAAAATGCGAATACGGATTATGATGCGCCTCTTTTCCATCACCGTTATGAACTTGCACAGAGTGGGTTCTTTGAGTCTTTATTAGAAGCTATCTTACCGCATCTTTCGGGAGAGGAAGAGAAGTTTATTGTCGATATCGGATGTGGGGAAGGTAGTCATTTAGCGTGGCTCTCTAAGCGCGTGAAGGCCCCTTTATGCGGAATGGATATCGCCAAAGAAGGCATTCATCAGGCGTCGGTTCATTTTGGGAACCAAGCGCTATTCTTCTTAGGAGACTTGGCGAACTTGCCATTTGCGGATGAATCTTGTGGGACGCTTTTGAATATTTTAACGCCGTCAAACTACCAAGAGTTTATGCGCGTATTGGCTCCAGGAGGGACGCTTATTAAAGTCATTCCTGGCAACGATTATTTAGCGGAGTTACGCCAGCAGCTCTACCGTTCGAATCCAGAAAAACAAACGTATTCGAATGTGGACATCTTAGAACGAGTGCAGTCCGAATGCCCGCAAGTCATGTTTGAAGAGGTATGCTACACGGTGGATTTAACCGAAGAAACCTATCGCCATTTACTCGAAATGACGCCTTTATACTGGGGAGCAAGTCCCGAAGATAAGGCCTATAGCATCTCGCACCCTCTCTCCAAAGTAACGGTGCACTATGTCGTGGCCATCGTGAAAAAGGGTGAAAACAAACAGTAAAAGTATGCTATAATAGAACTACTAACCGCCAGGAGGATTTACCATGGGATTTAAAGATTTATTTTCTCGTAAAAAAGAAGAACCGAAAGTAGAAGAAAAACCGGTTCAACCAGAAGAAAAAAAGGAAGAGCAAGCAACAGTTGAGCCTGCTCCAAAAAAAGTAGAAGAACAAAAAGAAACTGAAGAACCACGTGTATTTACACTGGGAATTGAATATATATATACTGTCTCAAAAGATTCACCAGATATGGTTGTTGCTGGACAAGTAGCGGGAACCATAAAAGTTGGGGATGAAGTCATTCTTACTAAACTGGGGAGCGATGATGAAGAACCATTTAGAACAGCGGTTTACGGAATTCAAGTCGGTCAAGACCGTGTGATGGAAGTGTCGAACCAAAAAGCTGTTTTATGGGTGGAGAATGCAACAAAATTCTTCCCATATGTCGGAACAGTGCTTCACTCTGAAGGCGTTACTGAAAAACAACTTTACTCTGCATACATCAACGCGTTAGGCGAACGCTTTATCGGCGTTGAAGGTGGCGTATTGACGGATATGGACCGCGCACATTTAACAGTATCTGACGTAGCCGAAATCTGGCGACTTCTTTTGTGGTATTGCAACGCGAATGCTGAGAATGATACAGATGAAACACGTGAAGAAAACTTCAACAAGATTCGCACTCTTGTCAAGATGGTTCGCGACAAATTATTCCTTTTAGATGGCATTTACGCAGTTTACTCTAAGAAAACGGGTGAGCCATATTTATTTGCGAACACAACGAAAACCGATGACGATAACTATGTCACTTCACCGCCAATGGTTCATTTGGTAACGAAGGCGTTTAAAGAAAACTTGAAAGAACAAAATGAAGATACGGAAGACTTAGAACTTCGCTATATCGACAATGGAGAAGATAAAGAAGGTATTCGAAACTTCATTCGAGAAGTTGTATTACTAGATGGCGCGCAAGGGGTTCGCATCCTTTCTGAATATACTGCGATTGCAGCAGAGGGATTGATTGAGTTTCCAAACTACGAAGGCATGCGTGATGTCGACATCCCTGTAGAAAATCCAGGGCTTGTTCGCTGGATGCTTCTTCTAGGCCAATTAGGAAAACCAGATACTCCTGAAAAAGAATTTCTACATGAAATGTACTTCCATTTCTTCGGACAAGAATTAGTAAAGTCTACTTTCATCGTGCCAATGCGTACGCATGGTGAAATTCCACAAGCTAACGAAAACGGCGTGACAAGTTTCAAAGAAGGCATGACGTTTGATTTAGCGATGGTCGAAGGAAGAGATAAGGAACAAGCCTTGATGTTCTTCACAGACTGGCTACGATTCCGCCAAAAATTCAAAGAAGAGTGGCAAGGGCTCATGCAACCACTCGATGGCAACCTAGGACTCCATGATGTCATCATCAACGGAACAGGAAACCCAGAAGCGGGTGCCTATATTACAGAAAGCATCTTTAACAAAATTAAAGAAGCCCACAAAAAAGACGCATAATGCATAAGGACTCACAGTGTGGGTCCTTATTTTTGTCTCTATAATCGCGAAAAGAGCTATGCTATAATGGATTTATCAGCGATTAGCAAACGGGAGGAATATGAATGGGATTATTCGACTTTTTATTTGGAAAGAAGAAAGAAAATACAACTGTTGTTTTTGGAGTAGAAGAGAGACTCCCTAATCCAAACAACTTAGAAGACTTAGTCGTTATAGGACTCGTAAGAGGAACGATTCACGTTGGAGATGAAGTCATTATTACAAATTTAGGAAGTGATAATGATAAACATGCAAAAGCTGTCATTTCCGCACTTGAAGACGCGAATAAAGGTCAAGTGAAGAAGGCATCCGGCGACAATGTTGTGGTAACGATTAAAGATGGTAAAAAACACAACGTGTATAAAGGTACAGTCTTGCATTCCGAAGGGGTAAGCGAAGATAAGTTAAGAGCTTCTTATCTTTACGCTATTATTAATGCATTTTTCTTCTGGCAAAATGGAGTATTAATGGATGAGGATCGTAGTCGCTTTTCGATTTCGGACTTAATAGAAATATGGAGCCAATCTATCCGTTTTTGTGATGCTAGTGCTGCACAACATTCACATGGAAAACATGCATACTATCTTGAAAAAAACCTTCTTTTAATGGAGCAGGTTCTCGCTAAATTATTAACACTCGATGAAATATATGCAGTTTATTCTGTAAAGACTGGAGAACCAGCTTTGTTCATAAATATGACAAGACATAAAGATGGTAGCCTCGAGCCAGCTGGAACAATGGTACGTTTAATTCCTGCGGCATATAAAGAGAGATTTACATATCCTGATGAGTTTGAACTCCGTTGCATTGAAAACGGACCGGATAAAGATGGAATCCAGAATTTCTTAAACGAAGTTATTTTCTTAAATGGAGCTGAAGGAATTGAGTTTATTTCAGAGGTAACGTCAATTAGTGCAAAGGCGCTCGTAAAAGCACCAGATTTAGAAGGAATGAGAGAGGTTGATAAACCGATAATGAATCCGGAGTTGGTTCGTTGCTTACTAATGATAGTCCAATTAGGAGATACTACTACATTAGGAAAAGCAGACCGAGATTTCTTATCCAATTTGTATTTAAACCGTTTGACGGAAGCTCTGAAAACAGCACGTTTTATTGTACCTATCAAAGTAGAAGGAGAATTACCAAAACCCAACGAAAATGGAGAGACTTCTTTTACAGAAGATGTGAAGTATGAAGTAGCAATGAAAGAGCTAAAAGACAATAAGAAGGCTGTTCCAATTTTTACAGATTGGAAGAGATTCAATGACGAATATGGGGAAGGGTGGAGAGGCCTTCTCCAACCGTTGGGAGGACCATTAATTCCACATCCGGTCCTTATTAACGGAACGCTATATTTCGAAACGGGTAATGAAACCAAAGATAGTGAATGATTAGGAATAGGAGAAGCGAAATGGGGTTATTCGATTTTTTATTTGGAAAGAAGAAAGAAGCAGAATCAGAAGCAGAAGCAGAATCAAGCTGTATTCTTGGAGTAATTAATGTAATTGGTGTTGGTGACAACGCGACAGACTTAATCGTTATGGGCTTTGTTCAAGGAACCCTCAAAGTAGGGGACGAACTTGTTGTTACAAAGATAAGTTGTTTGCCCAAGACACCTGTAAAAACCGTCATTTCATCCATTTATGTTGATGAAGAGGAGGTTCAAGAAACCTCAGAAAAAGTGGTGAAGGTAAAAGTCAAAGATGGGAATAAACTTGGGATTTATAAAGGTACCGTGTTGCATTCGGAAAACGTGACAGATACTCAGGTTTATCTTACTTATCGTTTTACAATGGATATCGCTTTTGTAAAGCAACAAGATGGAATACTCACTGAGGAGGATCGTGAAAAATTAGCTGCTTCAGATATTTCGGAGATTTGGAGTTTATATTGGAAGGCCCATTTAGAAGAGTTTGAAAAGGTAAAAGAAATAAAAATGAAGGTGGATCAGAGAAGACGAGATTTCTTTAATTTGATTCGCGAAAAACTATTTTTATTAGATGACATTTATGTAATATACTCAACAATAACGAACGAACCTCATTTGTTTGCTACGGCATCATTAGATGGAAATAATGGGCTGACTGTTTCACATTCATGGGTTTATCTGATTCCAAGCTCATACATGCATTACCGTAAAGAGATTTATAAGAAAGATGAGAGATTTGATTTTAAACGGATTGAAAACGGACCTGAAAAAGAGGGGATTCGTAATTTTCTAAGAGATTTATTTATATATGATGGAGTAGAATCGATTCTATATTTCACAGAAGATACGTTGATTTTTGCAAAAGAATTAATGGACCTTCCGAATTATGAAGAGGTAGATGAAGCAGAAATCCCTGTAACGAATCCGGATTTAATGAAGTTTTTGCATCTATCAAGTCAATCGGACGGAATAGAAGATAAAGAACAAAAGAATATCGGTAAAGCATATTTTTATATGCTTGCCAGATTTGCAAAGACCGCAAAATTTATTGCGCCAATGCAACTTCATGGGTATGACCAACTTCTGGAAGATAATCCACAAACTGCAATCGAACCTAATATTCCTTTTAATTTAGCGATACGACCAGGAAAAATGAAAGAGAAGGCCGTTCAAGTGTATACAGATTGGAAGAGACTCCATAAACACTTTGGTGAAGAGTATAAAGGGTTAGTTGTAACGCTTGATGAATTGGTAAAGGATTATGATGTTGTTATTAATCCTGGCGAATATCCGATAGCTGTATTTATGACAGAAGAATTCTTTAATGCAGTTAATTAAATAGTCATAAGAAAAGCAACTCCTTGAGTTGCTTTTCTCTGGTTTAGTGGTTTATATATTCTCGAAATAAGCTATGATATAATTTAAGTATCAAGTATCAGCTATTGAAAAACGGGAGGAATATGAATGGGATTATTCGATTTTTTATTTGTAAAGAAGGAACAGGATCCGAGTTTTACTCTTGGTGTTGTTAATTTTTTTAAGGGAGATGACAATCCTTCAGACTTAATGGTAGTGGGCTTTGTTAAAGGAACTATCAAAGTAGGGGATGAAATTGTTGTAACGAATATGAGTTGTGTAACGGAAACTCCTGTGAAAACAACCGTTTTATCACTTGAGGTTCCTGAAGGTAAGGTACAAGAAGCTTCAGACACAATGGTGATGGCAAGAGTCCAAGATGGGGCTAAACTTGATATTTATAAGGGAACGGTGTTGCATTCGGAAAATGCTCCGGATGCACAACGATATAATGCTTATATTACTGCGCTGGGAATCGCTTTTGTGAATGAACAAGAGGGCAAACTTACTAAAGAGGATTGTGAAAAATTAGCGGCATCAGATATTTCGGAGATTTGGCAATTATATTATAAAGTGCATGCTGAAGAGGCTAAACGATTTGAAGCCAAACAGGTACTATTAAATTATAAAAGACGAGAATTGTATAAACTGATTCGAGAAAAACTATTTTTATTAGATGATATTTATGTAGTGTATTCAGTAGAAACAGATGAGCCTTATTTGTTTTCTCATGCATCAGAAGATGAGAAGGGCTCACTTTCTGTTACAATGCCAATGGCTCAATTGATTCCAAGCTCATACATGCATTACCATAAAGAGATTTATAAGAAAGATGAGATATTTGATTTTAAACGAATTGAGAATGGGCCTGATAAAGAAGGGATTCGTAATTTCATAAGAGACTTATTTATCTATGATGGAATACGTGGAATTCAATATTGTGGTGAAAAAACAACGATTCTTGCGGAACAACTAGTGGATCTTCCGCGGTATAAAGGGATCGATGAAAAAGAAATCCCTGTCACGAATCCGAATGTGATCAAGTGGTTATATTTGGCACGTCAATTGGGCAAGCTGAATACTAAAGATAAGAAAACACTTAGCCAGGTCTATTTATATCAGTTTTATGAAGCTTTAAAAACAGCAAAATTTATTGCGCCAATGAGACTTCATGGGTATGACCAATTTCTTGAAGATAACCCGCAAACGGACGTAGAACCTAATATTCCTTTTGATTTAGCAATGCAACCAGGAAAAACGAAAGAGCTGACACTCAAAGTGTATACGGACTGGAAGAGACTTCGTAAGCACTATGGAGAAGATTGTAAAGCGTTAATTGTGACACTTGATGAACAATTAGCATTTCATGATGTCGTGATTAATCCGGGAGACCATCCGATGGCAGCTGCTATGATTACGGAAGAATTGTATAATGAAGTGAAAAAGAAAACAGTATAAGAAAAGCAACTCAAGGAGTTGCTTTTTCGTTATTTATAACACTCTTAAAGTGCATCAGAGAAGGATTTTTTGATGAAAATTCAAGATAACTTGGCGCGAGATAAAAAATTTTTCAAAAACGTTAGAATTTCTTAACTTTTCAGTTGATTTTTTCTAAGAAAAGCGCTATTATACAAATAATCTTTTGCTCTGTAATTCATTTTGCACGGCAAGAGATGTTCGACTAACGTTAACTTTCGCAGTGTTTACACCGAAGGCTAGCGTTCTTTTTTTGCGCAAAATTTAGACACTTTGTGATAAAAGAGAAGTATAGTACAATAGATAGGAACAAAGAGAGGAGGTTTTTGATGGATACAGCAGTCTTAAAACAGAAAATTATTGCTAAAAGTAAAGAGCTTGGCATCGATAAGATTGGTTTTGCTTCTGCCGAGCCGTTTACGCACTTAGAAGAGAGCATGCGCCGTTCTAAAGAACTCGGCCATACGACAGGATTCGAGCATCCAGTGCTAGAAGAGCGTATTTATCCTGAGAAAATCTTCGACACTCCAAAAACGATTATTTCCATTGCGCTAGCGTATCCGACACTTCCAAAGAATAAGCCGGAACGTGTGAAAGGAGAGCGTCGCGGGGCCTTTGCACGGGCTTCGTGGGGGGAGGATTATCACTTTATTCTTTCAAGACGCATGGAAGCCCTCATTAACTACATCAAAGAAGAAGTTCAAGACGAAGATTCTAGGTTTAAGCCGATGGTTGACACGGGTGAATTAATCGATGTGCGCGTGGCTGAGCGTGCGGGAATTGGCTTTGTCGGTAAAAATGGACTTCTCATTACGAAGGAATTTGGCTCGTATGTCTACTTAGGCGAGCTGATTACGAATATCGAGTTCCCGACCGACGAGATGGTGGACTACGGGTGCGGCGATTGTACGCGCTGTGTGGATTTCTGTCCAACTGGTGCGCTCCTAGGAGACGGGCGTATGAATGCCATGCGATGCTTGTCGTATCAGACGCAGACGAAGGGCTTTATGCCGCAAGAGTTTCGTAAAAAAATCGGGCATGTAATTTACGGCTGTGACATTTGCCAGCAAGTGTGTCCGTATAATAAGGGGAAAGATTTCCACTTGCATCCTGAAATGGAGCCATCCGTTGAGGAGACGCATCCGTTATTGAAGCCGCTCGTGACGATTTCGAACAAGGAATTCAAGGAGCGCTTTGGCAAAATGGCTGGATCGTGGCGTGGGAAGAAGCCGTTGCAGCGAAATGCGATTATCGCCCTGGCCAACTATCGCGATAAAACGGCGGTGCCACTGCTGCTTCGTGTTATGAAAGAAGATATGCGTCCCGTGATGAAGGGAACCGCTGCATGGGCCGTTGCAGAAATCGTCAATGAGTCGAACGAAGAGATGATTCAATATTTTAACGAGCAAAAAGTAGCAGCGACGAAGAAACTCGAATCGCTCGAAAATCCATCGAAGGAAGATATCGAGTTAATTGAAGAATTAGACAAAGCAATTGTAGTCTTACAAGAAAAATATAGAGAAGAGGCAACCAAATGACGGTGAATCATATCGTATTATTTGAACCACAAATCCCAGCAAATACTGGGAATATCGCAAGAACCTGTGCGGCGACGAATTCGCCATTACACCTGATTGAACCGCTTGGATTCTCGACAGATGACAAGCACTTAAAACGCGCGGGGCTTGATTATTGGCATGATGTCGATATTACGTATCACAAATCCCTCGAAGCGTTCCTAGAGTATTTAGGAGAACGTCCATTATATTTAATTACAAAATTCGCCAACCATACTTATGATGAGGTGGATTTAGCCCGTGACGAGGAACAATTCTTCATGTTCGGGAAAGAAACAACCGGTCTTCCTGAAGCGTTTATGCGCGAAAACGAAGAGAAATGCTTGCGTCTTCCGATGAACGATACGCATGTGCGGTCATTGAACTTATCGAATACGGCAGCGATTGTCGTGTACGAAGCGCTTCGTCAACAACGTTTTGCAGGGCTTGAACTCGTGCACACGTATGACCATGATAAATTGAAGTAGGTGACAGGGATGAATCAAAACTTATATCAATGTATTGTTTACGCCATTTGTGCGATTGCGTTTGTGATTTTAGCGTTCGTTTCGAAGCCTCTCTATGGAATCGTTGCAGTATTATTTGCCATTTCATCAGTGGTCAATGGGATTCGTTATTTCAAAGAGAAGTAAAATTGCAAAATGATGCTAGTTATGATACAGTGGATGACAGTTAAATAGCAAAATTGATGAAAAAGAGAGTAGTTTTTAACCGAATGTATTAGCGAGTTGGAAGGGTGAAAGCCAACCATTCATTAAAAATGAACCGCACTTTTGAAATGATTATTTGAAATGTAGGATAATCCGGATTCGCCGTTACCGAGTAAAGTGGCTCAATTTGAGCAAGCAGAGTGGTACCACGGGAATTCTCGTCTCTATATGACTGTCGTCGTATAGGGATTTTTTTGTGTAAATGGATATCCGAGTATAAAAACCAAAGAAAAGGAGAACAAAGATGAATTACAAGAAAATTGTTGCAGAACAAATCGCTAAAACAGTCGGCGAGCATTTAAGCGTTGATGAAATTGTATCAATGATTGAAGTGCCTAAATACGCGAACCAAGGGGACCTCGCTTTCCCTGCATTTACACTTGCAAAAGTATTACGTAAAGCTCCACAAGCCATCGCGGCAGAAATCGTGGAAGCCGTTAGCGATAAGCACATCGAACGCGCAGAAGCAATGGGACCATACGCGAACTTCTTTTTAGAACGTAGCGCTTTTGCTGATGAAGTCTTAAAAGAAGTCTTAGAACTTGGCGAACATTACGGGGACTGGGATTACGGTCAAGGACGTAAAGTGGTCATCGATATGTCTTCACCAAACATCGCGAAACCAATGTCAATGGGACATTTACGTTCAACAGTAATCGGGAACGCGATTGCGAACCTTGAGAAAAAAGTGGGCTATGAGCCAATTCGTATCAACCACTTAGGAGACTGGGGAACACAATTCGGGAAACTTATCGAAGCGTACAAATTATGGGGAAGCGAAGAGCTTGTAAAAGCAGATCCAATCG
>ENA-OWNK01000390-OWNK01000390.1-metagenome-genome-assembly--contig:-NODE-390-length-20953-cov-11.099435_pt1 | contig 20953 bp, 16 predicted proteins | sample MGYA00245343_ERZ651121 | MGnify/ENA primary metagenome ERZ651121 (study PRJEB26857, sample SAMEA4031775) | metagenome | biome: human; feature: oral; material: saliva | place: Philippines | collected 2014... | reverse complement strand
AGATGCCGATCGAGCCGTAGGAGGTGGGGGTGACGTCGTAGCGCTCGCGCACGTCGGCGACCAGGGACGCGTAGGCGCTTTGCAGGCCGGCGACGACCTCGTCGAGGGTGTACGACCACAGGCCGCCCTCCAGGTGATTCTCCCACCCGTGGCCGCCGGTGGCGAGCACTTCGTGATCGCCTCCGATCAGGACGGCTTTGATGCGGGTCGAACCGAATTCGATGCCGAGCGAAGTGTCGGCGGCGACGATGGCGGCGCGGGGGTCGGTGCTCATGTGTGCTCCTTGGGTCTTCATTGACGAGGCCGTGGCCCGGAATGCGCTAACGGTAACACTTTCGCGAACGCCCCGGCGAGGACCTGCGGCCATTTATCGAACACCCTGCACGATATATGCGGAATTATGCCTTATTAACAACCTTGTTACCCCATCAGCCCGATGCTCCCATCCATCCATCTTCCTCTCACATGCCCTCTTCCAACTGACGGCTCGGGGGAGTAGACTACGCGTAGTCACAATTCAGGAGGACGCATGTCTACAGCACGTGTTGCACGCTCCGTCAAGCTCGATCCTGAGATCGATGCACGCCTAACAGCACTCGCTGACCGGACAGGTCGCACAAAGTCGTTCTACATGACTCGCGCCATCGAGTCCGCTCTTGATGAACTGGAACTCGCCTACACCCTTCAAGCCGAACGAGAGGATATCCTCACAGGCCGCACTCAGTCCGTCAGCCTTGATGAAGCGGTGAAGGCTCTTGGCCTGGAAGGCTGAGCTGTCGCCTCGCGCACTGAAACAGCTCAGCAAGCTCGATAAGCCGACCGCGAGACGCATCATCGACTATCTCCGTGAAACCGCGAGTGGCAAAGATCCCCGCTCGCGAGGCAAGGGACTGACCGGCAACCTCGCAGGATTGTGGCGATACCGTGTCGGCAACTATCGGATCATTGCGTCCATCGAAGATGATGAGCTATTGATCCTCGCCATCAACATCGATCACAGGTCTCGGATCTACCGCTGACCTACTGAGCGCCAAAGCCCGCGATGAAGAGCTCACGGGCGCGGTCGATAACGGACAGTTCCTTCTCACTGAGCGGCTTGGTGGCACTGCGTTCAATGAAGGTGAGGACGACCGAGGCGTAAACCTCCGAAGCCAGGGGAAGCACGTCATCATCGATACGTCCGCGCGCCCAATCGGCAAATACCGAACGACATGTCTGGCGGAGACGCTCGTGCAGGTCTCCCTCTCCCCCGACGCGAATGGCGAGCAGGGTCGTCAGGGCGCGCCCGTTGCGCGCGTAGATGTCGGCCAGGTGACGCGCGACCGCCCGAGAGTCACCGCCCTCCCCACACCACAAGCCCTCGAGCGCGGGAGTGATGTCCTCGAGGAGGAAGGACACTACCTCGGCCAGAAGGGCGTCCTTGCCGGTGTAATGGTCATAGAAGGTCGTGCGCGAGACCATCGACACACGGCAGATATCGGCGACGCTCACATGCTCGTAGGGCTTGGCCTCGCACGCCTTCACGAGGCCGGAGCGGATCGCGCGGCGAGTCTTACGAATGCGCAGGTCCAGGTTCTTCTCAGCGTCTCGGCCGTGCTTGTCCAGGTTTCGCAGGTACATGACGCTCCCATCATTTTCCTCGGATCTGTGGGATTATCCTACTCTTCTCGTAGCATGTGTCCGGTAATGGACACTCCATGCGATATTGTGCGCCCCGCCCGCTGTCACAGCTCGTAGCCTCGAGGCATGTTCACTCACTACACGGGCAACCGGCAATTCGATCTCCAGCTCAATCGGACCTTCGCTCCCCTGCTTGATCGCGGGGACATCGCACGCATCGCCGGCACCATGCTCCCTCGCATTCGCTCGACGAAGGACATCACATCGCTCGCCCACTCGCTCGCACAGCGCTTCGATGCCGAAGGCGACGCGGAGGCCGCGTGGCGCCTCCACGAGCTGGCAGCTTTCTACGTCTCCTCCTCTGACCCCCGCAAGCGCCGCGCCATCGACGCCATGTCGGCCGCATTCGACGAGGCACGCCACGGCCTCGTCGTCACCCGTCACGCGATCCCCTACCGGGATGGCGAACTCACCGCGATGCGATGGGAAGCGGACCCGGCGGATCGCGCGCTGGCCCCGTCGGGCACGCCGCACACACTCATCATGATGAACGGATTCGACGGGTATGCGGAGGAGATCATCGACTTCGCATCCTACTTCCCCACCCGTCCATTCGACATCATCGCGTTCGATGGGCCGGGGCAGGGACACACGGCATTGGCGGGTATGACGCTCGAGCCGGAGTGGGAGCGCCCGACAAACGCGGTGTTGAACTACTTCGGCGTGGAGAGCACAGCCGCGCTCGGCGTGTCCTTCGGTGGCTACCTCGTCATGCGCGCGGCCGCCCACTGCTCGCGCATCAGCCACGTCATTGCCTTCGACATGATGTACCGGCTCCTCGACGGCCTGACGCTGCCACTACCTCGTCCCCTGCGTCCCATTGCGGACGCGGTCGTAGGGAACCCAAGGCCCGCATGGCTCATCGACGCGGCGCTGCGCATCGCGCCGAGGTTCAGCGCGGACCTGGCGTGGAAGCTACAGCAGGCCAGACACCTCACGGGCCTGAGCAAACCGAGCGAGGTACTGCGGGCGTTCGGTGACTACACGATGGAGCCGCTTGAGGGCTTGATTCATCAGCCATGCCTGGTCCTGGCCGGGGACGCCGACCAGTATGTGCCCTTCGAGCGCCTGGAAGACGTGCGCCGAGCCCTGGCTAACGCGACGTCGCTGGACGTGCGCGCGTTCCGTCACGCGCAGGACCCGGACATGGCACAACACTGTCAGATAGGGGACTTGGACCGCGCCTTCACGATCATGGGCGACTGGCTCAGCGGCCACCAACCCCACAACACACTCTTCACTTGAGCGCATTATTTCGGATAACTTTTATCAAATCTGAGCTATTCTGTTAGAATATTGTTATGCACCTCCTTCGATTCACCTTCAAAAACCACAAGTCGTTCCGTGACGAGGCCGCTCTCGACCTCACACGCTCATCTCTCAGCACGCTTCGCCCACCCAAGGACAGCACCTGGGCTGATCACATCCACCACGTGGACGGCATCTACGGGGCGAACGCTTCCGGCAAGACGAACGTTCTTGATGCCCTCTACTACACAGTGAGCGCCATCGGAGCTTCCGCAACGGCCTGGCTTGACAGCCCGTCTTTTATCAGAAGACCATTCGTTCTTGATAACTCCTCGACCTCCGAACTTTCTAAGTTTGAGCTTGAGTTTGTACACGGTGGTGAACGTTATCAGTATCAATTCACTACTAATACGGACGGCATCGTCGAAGAGACGCTCCGTGTAGTCAACGTCCGATGGAAGACAATATTCACCCGTTCCAGCGACGGGGTCGTCAATGGCTTAAGCAAACTCCACCTCGTAGCGCCTCGGGAGCTTGCATTCTCACGTGCGGCGCAGCTTAATATCCCCGACATCAAGCACATTTGGAAAAGCATTAGGCGCGGTTTTGATATCTATCGCGTCGGCGATCGTGAGGTCAGCAAGCGACTTGAACGTATTGCCCGACAACTTCATGAACGAACACTCAGCCTCAATGAGCTGGTGACGCTCGCACAGATTGCCGATACCGGCATCACACACATCGAAGTTGAAGAACAACCACTCCCCCCGCAGATCGCCAAGTTGCTCACACAGATAATTAATGGAAACTCAGAGGATACCGACGCCGAGGAAAGTGGGCAGCAAGAATCATCAGAAGACACCGAGCAGCTTCGTGAATTCATTGCGCGCAATCTGTTATTCCGCCACGGAACAGGTAGCGGAAAACTTCGAGAATCTGAGGAATCTACGGGAACGATGGCATGGCTCGCTCTCGGAACTGCCGTCGTAAATGCGCTTCGACATGGACAAGTTCTAGTTGTTGACGAGCTTGGTTCAAGCCTGCACCCACAGCTTTCCCGTCTCATCATTGACTGGTTCGAGGACCCAGAAATCAACACGACGGGTGCCCAGCTCATTTTCACGAGCCATGACATGACGCTGCTCGACGCAGGCCGTGGTAACAGAGAGAAACGCGAACAGGTGTGGTTCGTCGAGAAGGGCGCGGACGGGGCAAGCGAACTCTTTAACCTTGATGATTTCTCGCTTCAAAAGGGCAGCAATATTGTTAAGCAGTATTTGGAAGGCCGTTTCGGCGGAATACCTTACACCGCCCCCTCACTCATTCATAACCTAGTGAACACAGGCAGCTTGGGACAGGAGTGAATACGTATGGCACGCAAACGCCAACAAGCATCCCCTCGACGCCGCTCAGAAAAGAAGCGCTACCTCGTATTTACAGAAGGAGAAGTTACTGAGAAACAGTATTTGGAGTTACTTCAACAGCAGATCCGATCCAAAATAGCAACGTTCAAAACCATTACAGTTGGCGGTGAGCCGACTAAGGTATGGAAATCCGTCGAGGATATGCTGAACAATAATCGACGGGGATCAAAGGATGATAACCAGTATGACGCTTTCATTCTTATCATTGATGTTGACCAACACAAACGACTACAAGAAGTAATTCAAAAGTGCTCAAGCGGAAAGTCAATATATGCGGTAGTCTCCAATCCTTGCTTCGAACAGTGGCTCCTATGGCATAAGGTTGAGAAGACGAAGCACATGACAACTGCGCAATGCGTAAAAGAAAGCAACATTGAGAAGATTACAACTAAGAAACACCTTGCACACAATTTTCCAATTGAGAATTACACAATTGCACGAGAGCGCGCTGTTGCAGCCTGGCAACAGTACAGAGTGAATGATATTGGCCCCAATCCTTCCTCTGCTATGCCATGGTTCATCGATCTGCTGGTATCTCCTCCGAAGGAGAAGTAGCTCAGCGGCCACCAACCCCGCAACGGCGCATGATCGCGTGCATGACGGCGGCGGCACCGTCGTTTTCGACGGCCGCCGTCACGTGATCGGCATGAGAACGCACCTCGTCGGAGGCACCCCCCATCGCGACACCGAAGGCCGCCCACTCGATCATCGCGATGTCGTTGGTACCATCCCCGACGGCGACGGTCCCGGCGGCAGGAACGCCCAGTCGCGCCCGCAGTGACTCCAGCCCGGTTGCCTTGGTCACGCCGAGCGGCTCAATATCCGCCCAGGACGTCCAGCCGACGAACACCTCGTGAGTGCGCGAGACGTCCAGGGAGGACAAAACGGAGTCAAACACATCGCGATCCATGTCTGCGGCGCGTACGACGATCTTCGGGGTCGGCGTGGAGGCCAGCTCCTCCATCGACACGATGCGATGCTCGCTGCCCTCGATCTCGTTGTTCGGGAAGGGAGCAGACAGCAGAATGTCGGGATGTGGCATCGACGCGAACACGACACCCGGAATGGCGGAGGCAATCTCCTCCAGGCATGAACCGGGTACGAAAGTACGCTCCTCGACGATCTCGCGCTGCCCGCCGCTCACTCGCACGAGGGTCGCGCCGTTATTGCACAGCGCCCACCCATCCGTGAAGCCCAAGGCGTCGAGGATCGGGGTGACGCCTTCGAGCGCGCGGCCCGACGCGATGAGCACGTGAGCGCCCGCGGCAGCGAGGGCGTGGATCCCCTCGAGGACGCGCGGGGTTGCCCCCGCGGGGGTCAGGATCGTGCCGTCGATGTCGAGCGCGACCAGGACCTGGCCCGCCGACGTCGGAAAGTCGGCGGGCAGGGCGGCCGAGGCCTCGTCGAGGAGATCCTCGAAGGGGCGGGCAACTTCCCCGGAGGAGGGGACTGTCAGGAAGCGCTCTTGGCTCATCGAGCGACCGGGGTCAGGACGTCGAGTCCACCCAGGTAGGGTCGCAGGGCCTCGGGCACGTAGATCGAGCCGTCCGAGCGCTGGTGGTTCTCCAGGAAAGCGACGATCCAGCGGGTCGTGGCCAGCGTGCCGTTGAGCGTGGCGACCGCGGCCATGCCGTCCTCCCGGCGCTCGCGAATACCGAGGCGGCGCGCCTGGAACGTCGTGCAGTTCGAGGTCGAGGTGACCTCCATGTAGCGCTGCTGGGTGGGCAGCCAGGCCTCGCAGTCGAACTTGCGGGCGGCGGAGGTGCCCAGATCGCCGGCGGCCGTGTCGATGACGCGGTAGGGCAGCTCGACCTTGGCGAGCATCTCCTCTTCCCACGCGAGGAAGCGCTGGTGTTCCTCGGCGGCATCCTCGGGGCGGCAGTAGCTGAACATCTCGGCCTTGTTGAACTGGTGGACGCGGATGATACCGCGCGTGTCCTTGCCCGCGGAGCCGGCCTCGCGGCGGTAGCAGGTGGACCAGCCCATGTAGCGCTTGGGGCCACCCGACAGGTCGAGGATCTCGTCAGCGTGGTAGCCGGCGAGGGCCACCTCGGACGTGCCCGTCAGGTACAGGTCGTCGGCGGGCAGGTAGTAGATCTCGTCGGAGTGCTCGTTGAGGAAACCCGTACCGCCCATGATCTGCGGGGTAACCAGGGTCGGGGTCATCATCGGCACGAAGCCGTTCGCGAGCGCCTGATCCATGGCCATCGTCATGATGGCCAGCTCGAGGCGGGCGCCGATGCCCTTGAGGTAGTAGAAGCGCGCGCCGGAGACCTTCGCGCCGCGCTTGGTGTCGATCGCGTCCAGGCCCTCGCCGAGCGCGAGGTGATCCTGAGGCTCGAAGCCCTCGGCGGCGAAGTCGCGGGGGGCGGGGCCTTCGTGGCGCAGAACCACGAAGTCATCCTCGCCACCAACGGGCACGCCGTCGAGAACGAGGTTGGGCAGGAGGCGCGCGAGGCGGTCAGCCTCGGCGTCGGCGGCGTTCGCGGCGGCCTCGGCGGCCTTCACCTGCTCAGCGAGTTCTTTGGCCTTGGCCAGGATCGTGGGACGCTCCTCTTTGGAGGCGCGACCCACGGACTTGGAGACCTCCTTTTGGGTGGCGCGCAGCGTCTCGAAGGCCTGCAGGGCCTCGCGGCGGGCGGCGTCGGCCGCGATGATCTCATCGACGAGGCCGGGGTTGGCTCCGCGGGCACGCTGGGAGGCGCGGGCGGGTTCGGGGTTTTCACGCAGGGCACGCACAACAATCATGGAACCATCCTATGCCAGGTGGCCCGGCTCTGTCCCCCACCGTGCCGGATGCCAAATCCGCAGCAGAGACCAGGGTTATGCACCAACTATCCGATCAATTCACAGAAATACCAAAGGTTATCCACCTCTTGTGAATAACCGTGTGGATAACGATGAGCATCGTTGCACAACAGCTGGTCACAGCCGCTATAGAACGCAACGCAAAGAGCTTTCACAGCCTGTCCACAACCCCTTAATCCACAGGCAGACTAAGATGTGTACATGGACGCTACACCGTGGATACTCGCAGCCGCTGCAGGAGCCGGAGCAATCGGAGTCGCGCGCGCTGTCACAGCGCTCACCAGACGTCATCGCAGACGGCAGGCACTTTCCATCCCGTCAACGGCGGATGACCCGGAGCGCGGCAGGCCTCGTCCATGGATCATCATGAACCCCTCGAAGCACGACGATCCACAAGCTTTCAAGGACCTCATTAACCGCAAGGCCAAGGAACTTGGCATCGACCACGTGCACTGGCGCGAGACCACACGCGAGGACCCCGGCACCGGGCAGGCCGTGCATGCCCTCGAAGAAGGCGCGTCCGTCGTCATCGCCGCCGGTGGAGACGGGACCGTGCGCGCGGTCGCGGCCGGCATGGCCGGGTCGGGCGTGCGCATGGGCATCATCCCCGTCGGCACCGGCAACGTCCTGGCGGGCAACCTCTCCATTCCTGATGACCCCGAACACGCACTCGCCGTTGCCCTGGACGCCAACCATCGGCTCGTGGACCTGGCGTGGGTGCGCGTCGAGAACGCCACCAAACCCTCGTCCCTTCCCGCCGAGGGGGCGCTACGCGACGCTGCCCGCCGAGCCACCCACCGCACTGAGGATGAGGAACGCGAACCCGCCACGGCCTCGTCCATCGAGCCACGCACCGACGAGTACGCCTGCCTCGTCATCGCAGGCATGGGCTACGACGGCGCGACGATGGCGGACACCGACCCTGAGCTAAAGAAGCGCATCGGGTGGATCGCCTACGTGTGGGCGGGACTGGGCGCAATGGGCGTGCCGCGCATGAAAGCTCGCCTGATGCTGCGGTCCCCCATCGCCACCGCGCCCGACCCGCTGGGAGTGAGCGACCAACTGTCCGGGCAAACCATCAACGAGGCCGCAGCCCCCTCCGGTCATCAAGATTCCCCGCTCTCGTCGGCGGATGAAGTCACGCGCATCGAGGCACGCTCGGTCATGTTTGCGAACGCCGGTGAATTGAAACTACTGGTCCTCGCTCCCGATGCGAACCTGTCGGACGGACTCATCGACGTCATCGCGGTCGACGCGCACGTCGGCCTGCTCGGCTGGGCGGATGTCACGTGGAAGATGCTGGGTCAGTTGATTGGTCTGCGTCCCATTAACCTGCCCGTATCGACGGGCACGGTCGCATTCCGCCAGGCGAAAGGCGCGTCCGTGACGGCCACCGAACCGCAGGTGTGCCAGGTGGACGGCGACGCCATCGGCTTGGCCCGCACGATGCACGTGCGCATGCAGGCCGGCGCACTGGACGTGGCTGTGCCCGCCGAGCGCACGTGGATGGAGCTGCTGCCCAGCTGACCCACTCCGTGATACAGCGCACCCCGGCCCGAATCTGTGCGCGTGTCGCCACTGACCCACATTTGAGCTTGTTGCTAAGTGGTTCAGACCTGCTTCATACGCGCCCGGAATCGCCGGGGATGCGGTAGGTCAGGCCAGCGGCCAGGAGGGAGCAGAGCCGCCCGTCTTGCCCGTGCCGTCGCCGCCGCGCAGCAGGTCCGCGACCCACGCGCGACCCGCACGGAAGGCTTCGTCCGTCGTCCCGGGGACAACGGCTGCACGCACACCGTCGACGCGCGGGTAGGACCCCATGAAACGGACCTCGGGCGAGTAGCGGTGCAAGCCGACGAGGGCCGCCTGGACGCGTTCCTCGCGGATGTGCCCAACGATGTCGATACTGAACGTGTAGTTGCCGAGGCCGTCGCCGCTCGGACGAGACTCGATGCGCGAGAGGTCGACGCCGCGCGCCGAGAACTGCTCGAGGAGGGTCAGCAGAGCGCCCGATTCGTTGACGGGCAGGGCCACCTGGATGGTCGTCTTGTCCGCGCCGGTGGGCGGGGGCACCGCGCCCGGACGCGCAACCAACACGAAGCGCGTGATCGCGCCTGGGTTATCGGCCACGTCCTGGTAGAGGGCCTCGAGGCCGTAGGTGCTCACGGACACCGCGTTGCACAGGGCTGCATCGAAGGAGGCGTCGCCGTCGGAGAGGAGTTCGGCGGCCGCCGCCGTCGAGGTCGCGGGCACGTGGATCGCGCCCGGGAAGGTACTCTCGACCCAGCCGCGGCACTGCGCCCACGCGTGCGGATGCGTGCCGATGCGGCGGACGTCTTCAGCGCGCGTGCCCGGCAGGACTGCGAGCTGGAAGACGACGTGGACATGCATTTCGGCGACGATCACGAGGGGATCGCCGTGCGAGAGGGAGTCGAGGGTCGCGTTCACGCCGCCCTCGATGGAGTTTTCGATAGGGACGACAGCACGATCAGCCTCGCCACGGCGCACAGCCGCAAGCGCCTGCGGGGCGCTCGTCATCGGCAGGAGGACGGCACCGGCGGGCGCGACCTGGTGGACGGCCTGTTCGGTAAAAGTACCGAAGGGGCCGAGGAACGCGATGCGGAGCTTGTCACCAAGGGGCGCGGGGCCGGGAATGTTCGTCGTCATAGCGTCAAGGGTATCGACACGCGACGGAGGCGGGCGCACTCAGTCCCAGCTCAGGGGCGCATTGTGGCCTACTCGTCGCCGGACCGGTGTTCCTCCGGGTCATCGGCACCCGGCTGGGTGGAGCGGATCCCGTCCGCGAAGGCCTGACTGCCGCCGCCGGGGGTGACGTAACCGCATGCGGTGATCTTCCACAGCTTCGCGGTGCCGCCCGCGTCGACCAGCTCGAAGCCCTTGGAAGTGTCGACGCCGTAGAAACCGGGGTTGCGGTTCGAGCGCAAAAAGTTGTAGTAGCTACCGTCTTCTTCCTCGTAGAAGTGTGTGATGCCGAGGTTGCGCACGACCTCGCAGACCTCGGGGTCGGTCGTGATGTCACGGAAGTGCTGAGTGAGGACCTTCTGCGAGGCCCCATCGCCGTTGACCGTGCTGAGCTGGGGGAAGACGGCCTTGCGGCCACCCAGCAGCTCCGAATAGGCGGCACCCGCGATGGGGTCGCCGACGACGAGGGCGTCGGGGGCTGTCGTGTACTGCATGCGGCGCAGCATGGCGAGTTCGCCCTTGACGGCCATGCCGGGCTTGCCCAGGCGCGTCGGGTCGTACACGTAGGCAACGGCTGAGTCACGGGCGTCAATTGCGCCGAAACCGGACAGGAGGACGACGAGCGAGAGGATACCCACCTGGATCGGCCAGCGGGGTGCCTCGACGTCATCCTCGATGCCGCGCTCGGCCGGGATACGACGCAGAGAAACTGTCCATGCCGCATGAATGCCGTGGACGATAGCCGCGACGCCGACGGCCATGAGGACGGCTAGCACGATGTCCTCGACGCCCATAATGCGCCGCCCGTCCTTGTACCAGGGGGCGAGCAGGAAGGTGCGCAGCGCGGAGTCGGGGGCGTAGGCGAGTCCGGTGAGGACAGCGAGAATCAGGTAGGAGACGAGAGGCCAGGCCGGCATCGGAGCGGCTTCCTTGCGATCCATCAGTCGTATAGTTTCGATCTCGCGACCGTCGATGTCCAGATGGGTCTCGTCGGCCAGGTCATCGACCGGGTCGGGGCGTCGCAGCAACGTGTGGAGGCGAGCGGTGACGACGATACCTGCGACGAGGAGAATCACCTGGATGAGCGTCCACCACGTCGTGCTCGTCGTCTGCGCGAACGGCGGGTAGGGCAGGAGTCCATGCGAGAAGGCTTCGCCCCAGCCACTGCCTCGACGCGGGTAGCGGCCCATCGCTTGGATCTTCGGTGAGGCGAGCGCGATCAGGGGTAGGGCGAGGACAGCGAGGCCGACGCCGACCCACAGGATGGCGGTGAGCTGGCCTCGGCCCTCACGCGCCAGCGCAGAGCGCGCGAAAAAGACGATGGAAGACAGAAGGGGCGCGGCTAGGAAAGCCAGGAGGGAGAAGGCAGCGCTGGGGTGCGCACCGACGAGGCCGAGGCAGCCTATGAGGAGGAAGAGAACCTGGGGGATGCGGCGGGTCAAAGACCGGATGCCATCCCCGAAACGCAGGTCCGCGGCCGCGCGCCGACCGGCGACGATGAAGGCCGCAGCAAGGCCAGGGACCAGCACCGTGCCCGTCGAGTTGGGCCACTGGTTATACATGGTCAGCGCGTCCGCCGGCATATTGTGCAGCATGCCGCCGATGATCGGAGTCGCAAGGAGGGCCGTGCGCGAACCCGTCAGCACGGACACCAGAGCCGCCAGGCCGATCACCCACACGGCCATGAGGGCCAGGGAGGACACGTTGGAAGCCTGGACGACCGAGTCGTAGCGGGCGAAGAGCGCGACGAACGCGTGCCAGCCCGTCGGGTAGTAGACGCGCCGTCCACCGTAGAGTTCATGGAGGCCACCGAAAGGGCTGGCATCCTTGCCGTAGAGGATCGCGTGAACGCCATTCTGATGGAATGTCGGGTCCCACTGCTGGACAGGGTTCGCGGGATCTGCAACCGACAGCAGCGGCCAGGCAGCCAGGAGGAAACCCACGAGGATCGTGCCCCACGTCGCCGCGCGGATGGCCGCCTGATGTCCACCGATCGGCACGCGCACACCGATGGCCTCGCGGAAAGGCACCCCGTTGAGGGCAAATCCACCGTTAACTCGGTGAAAGTAGCTGAGGCCCCACGCGACCGCACCGCCGACGGCGCTCATGCCGAGGACCGGCATGACCGTGGAAGCCTCCCACGAGATCTCAAACGCCGGATAGAGGACCGTCAGGACAGTGATCAGGCCAAAGGTGAACGCCGGTGCCGCCCCGATCGCGATGAGCGACGAGCGCACCCCCGCGCGCAGCCACATGAACCCCGGCAGCACCAGGGCGACCATCATGGCCAGCAGGGTCGGAACCAGCATCCACCAGGCCAGCACGTGTTACTCCTTCTCAGCAGAGGATCGACGCTTGCCGATCATCTCAATGATGACGGGTAGGACCGATGCGAGGATGATGACACCCAGGATGAGCGTCAGGTTGTCGTGCACGAAAGGCACGTTGCCCAGGAGCGAGCCAACCAGGATGAAGCCAGCACCCCAGAAGACGGAACCCAGCGTGTTAAACACCAGGAATTTCGAATAGGGGTAGCGGGCCATGCCCGCGGCGATCGGAATGAAGGTGCGTACGAAGGGAATGAAGCGACCGATGACGAGCGAGCGCCCGCCGTAGTTTGTGAAGTAATGCTCAGCCTTCTCCAAGTGCTCGGTCTTCAGGACGCGCGCGTCCGGTTTGAAGAAGCGACGACCCCATTTCGCGCCCAGGAAGTAGCCGATCTGCGCACCAATGAAGGCGGCGACGACGACCATGGCAATGAGAGTGGGCAGATGTAGACCGAGGCGGTCGTGCAGCAAGCCGGCAGTGAACAGCAGGGACTCGCCCGGAAGAACCGGGAAGAGAACACCGGACTCGATAAGAACGATGAGCATCGTTCCCCACAGGACCCACGGCCCCATAGCGACTAGGAGTGTCTCAGGATTCTTAAACCACTCGATAACTGTGTCAAGCATCGACGGATCCGATGCTTCCGCGAGTGTAGACCATGTCACGATAAGGCCCTTTTCTGCCGGGAATATGTCCCCCTAACCCTACCTTTGTTGACCGCGAATATAGGATGGTCACTATGAGGAAGCGCAAGGAGTCACACGACAGCCCCCCAGTTGTCGATACGAACATCCTGTTCGTCCCCTCTTCCGCGGAGGATCCGTCCTCACTAGGGGTCGATGACCTGATGGGCATGATCAACGGTGCGGGGACCACGACAGCCCCTGCCCAGAAACCGGACATCCCCGGCCCCGAAGACAAGACTGAAATCCTCGACCCCATCGTCGTGCCCGAGTCGGTCATCGTCTCGCCGGTCGTCACCGTCAACGCACTGCAGAGTCCCGCTCCTCCACCCCCCGCCTCGGCAATCATCGACGCGCCCCCTCCACCACTCCCCGACGACGAGGAGGCCGCGACACCGAGGGGTCCCATCCTCCCTCCTCCCCTCCCCGACGACGAGGAGGCCGCAAGACCGAGCGGCCCCGTTCTCCCGCCACCCGCGCCCGAAGCCGGCTCCGGCGTACGCATGGTTACCGAGCCGCCTACGCCCGAACCCCCCGCGCCCGAGCAGACCGGTCCCAGCGCCGCCACGAACGAGGCCTCCAAGACGATAGCAACGTCCGTCGACCAGACCGACATCGCCGCCGTCCCCACCCCCGTCACCGTCGCTGCGTCCGCCGCAGCCAACACAGCGAGAACCCGGAAGACGACACGCGCGAACCACGACGGAGCCACGACCGATCACGCGCCCACCCCGACCGACTCGCCCACCGAGAAGGACACGGCGGACGCGCTGGCCACCCCTGCCTCGGACGCGGTCGTGCGCGCCAAAAACGGCGAGGTCGCGCTTCCCGTCCCCGCCCGCAGGCTCCGCCTCCCCAGGCCCGCCTACATCGCCGACCACATCTTCACCATCCAGCGCAGGCGCGAGGACGTCATCGACGTCGTCATCTCGATCCTCGCAATCCTCATCATCTGGACCATCGGCACCGTCGCCAGCGCCACGACGCGCGGCGTCACCATGGACGTCCTGCAATTCCAGCTCATCCGCCAGATCCTGATCCTGCCCGTCAACCTCGTTGAGGGCCTCATCATCCTGATCACGCCGATCATGGTGATCATCTCCCTTGCGCTGAGAAAACGCTTGCACACCATCATCCAGGTCATCGTCACGAGCGTCGTCGCCGCCGTCGGCGGCTGGATCATCGCCATCCTCACCGGTCTGCTGCCCGTCTACCTCACCATCCCCCTGAGCGTGGACCGGCTCATCGCCACACAGGGCCACAGGAGCGGCTTCGTGATCGCCATCAACCTGGTACTCGTCACCCTGTGCGCCATGTTCACCTCAGCAGGCGAAGCCCAATCGATGAGAGCCATTCGCTGGGGCTGGACAGGCGTGTGGGTCATCCTGATCCTAGGCGTCCTGCGCTCCTCGATGACCCTGCCCGTCGCATTCATCTCTGTGTTCATCGGCCGTGCGTTCGGCTCGGGTTCGCGTTGGATCATGGGCTACGACGACCAGAGAGCCAAGGGGGTCACCCTCGTCGAGGCGCTCCTCAGCATCGGCATCACGCCCTCGCGGATCGTGCGCACCGACCTGGACACCACCACCGAACCGCTGTCCACGTGGGCAGTCGCCGAGAACGCCCGCGGACGCCTCACACAGGTGCCCGCCGACTTGGGCGACATGGGCGTCACCATCACGCAACGCCCCGACCCCGACCACAACCGCCACTACCAGGTGTGGAGCGACACCGAGCTGACCTACGAACTCATCGTCATGGACCCCGGCCAGGAGCTGACCGGCACCCTCCTCGAGATGTGGAACAACCTGCGCCTGCGTGGCATCAGCCGATGGATCTCCCCCTCCCTCAAGGCCCAGGCGGAACGCTCCTCGTTCACAACCTTGCAGGCTCTGCGCGCCGGCATCTTCACGCAAGAACCCATCGCGATCGCCTCGGCGAACGATTCGATCATCATGGTGCTCTCCGCCCTGCCCCCAACGACACCGCTGACGGAGCTCGGCGAGCGGGCCTCAGACGAGGTCTTGGATCGTGCGTGGGAACAGCTGCGGTACGCGCACACGCGGGGCATTTCGCACCGCGCCCTCACGCCCGAGGCTGTCGTCGTCGACGCGTCCTCCGACGTGTGGCTGCTCGACTGGGATTCGGGCGAGGTCGCGACGACTGAACTCAACCAGTCCATCGACATCGCCCAGATGCTAGTCCTAACCGCCCTGGCAGTGGGACCCCAACGTGCGCTTGAGGCCGGTCGACGCTGCGTCGGCGACGAGACCCTCATCGCGTGCGCGCCCGTCATCCAGAAGCCGGTCCTGCCCGCCTCGGTGAACCAGATGCTGCGCCGATCCGATCTGCTCAGTGATCTGCGCGCCGCCCTCGTGGGCGACTCCGAGGCCGAGTCCGCCCCGACAGCCGACCTACAGCGCTTCCGCCCGCGCACGATCTTCACGATCGCGGTCGCATTCATCGCGGTTTTCATCGTCGTCTCCTCTCTCAACTTCAACGACCTCGTCTCCACGGTGAAAAGTGCAAACCCGTGGTGGATGGCCGCGTCTGCCGTGTTAGCCTGCCTGATCTGGGTGGGTTCGACCGTGCCGCTCATGGCCCTGTCCCCCGAGAAGCTGCGCTTCGGCGACACCCTCATCGCGCAGGTGGCCGCCTCGATCATCACGGTCGTCGCACCCGCCGGTGTGGGTCCCGCTGCCCTGAACCTGCGCTACCTGCGCAAGCGCCGCGTCCCCACCGCCGCTGCCGTGACGACGGTGACGCTCATGCAGATCTCGCAGGCGCTCATCACGATCATCCTCCTGCTGCTCGTCATGGTCAGCGCAGGCTCGTCCCTGTCCGTCTCACTCCCCTACGGCACGATCCTCGCGGTCGTCGCGGTCGTCATGCTCGCGGTCGGCGTCATCGTGGCCGTCCCAAAGGTACGCCGCTGGATCTGGGCCAAGATCGAGCCGACGTGGCAGCAGGTCTACCCACGTCTCCTGTGGATCATCGGACAACCTCGTCGCCTGACCGCCGTCGTGGCTGGCAACCTACTCATGAACATCGGCTACGTGGGCGCGTTCTGGACCGCCATGGTCGCCATGGGTGGCTTGCTGAACTTCTCAACGGTTGCTATCACCTACCTGACCGCGAACGCGGCGGGTTCCTTCATCCCTTCCCCGGGTGGTATCGGTACCGTCGAAACGGCACTCACCTCGGGTCTGACAGTCGCGGGCGTCTCCTCCTCGGTCGCGATTGCCACCGCGCTGCTCTACCGTCTCGTCACCTTCTACGGGCGCATCCCGTTTGGCTGGCTGGCCATGAAGTACATGGAGAAGAAGGATCTGATCTAAGCGCTATCTTTCCGGGCCTCGACCCTGAGGCTGGGGATGTGCGCCGGGTTCGCGCCTCTTTGCACATGCCGTGGTGGCACTCAGATGCACACCGCGAGTTGACTGCGCCTCACTCTGCACGAGGCCGGGTCATGAGCGACACCGAGGTACGACGGCACGGGGAGCCTTACTTCTAGTTGCTTCTAATTTGGATCAAATTTGAAGCAACTAGAAGTTGCCTGTTGCAACAGTTCTTGTAACAAGATCCCCACGCTGCGTCGCACAACCTAACGACCACGGCGATCATGGAACTTCGCACTACGCATCGACACCCCGAACCCGGCGTTGGAGATCTGTGACCGGGTACCACTCGAAGCTACGGCCGCGCTTGGTACGCATCAGGTATCCCCCGTCCTCAAGACCGCGCAGATCAGCATGCGCCGTCTGCAGCGTCACCCTGAACTTGTCCGCATGTGATGCAGCTGTCACAGTGATAGCAGAGTCCTTTAACGCTTCCTCAATGACCCCGATCTGTCGATTATTGAGATCGGTGAGCCTCAGGAGATGTTTCACTTGTTCCATTTCCTTGGACTTTCTCGCCAGGTAATCGTGCAGCTCACAGATTCCACGCAGGATAATCTGCGCATGCCAGATCAGAAAGTAGGTGAGATCCCCTTCATCCTGCTCAACCTCAAGGAACGAGCGCGCATACTTGGCAGGCGCTTTGCGCAGAAGCCTCGACACCGGGACAAAATCCATGAGAAAGAAGCCTTCGCGCAGCATCACCCACTGCGCAATCACGCGGGCCGTGCGCCCGTTACCATCGACGAAGTAGTGGTCATAGACCATCATGAAATGAACAACGAGCGCCCTCACAAGCGGCGGCACGTATTGCGTCGCATACTCCCCCACGCCATTGGCAAAGTCGCACAGACGCTTGAGTCGTTCAGGCAATTCTTCGGCTGGCGGCGGAACATGCAGCAGCTGATCCTGGCCTTCACTCCCATAGATACGAATTCGCTCTTCGCCCTGGTGCTGCAGGCGCCCTGCATCCTCCGCTTCGTCGAGCGTCCCATCCGTCACAATGCGATGGACCCCGCAGATGAATGCAGGAGTGAGCTCCTCACCCAGGTGAGCACGCACATATTCGAGAGCGAGAAAATTGTTGAGGATCATCCGCTCCGAGCGAGTGCGTGGATCCTTCTTTTCTCGGAGCATCTTTTTCGCATCACGCCTTGTGGTCGACGCCCCCTCCATCTGGGAGGAGGTGATCGCTTCTTCGTAGAGAGAGTTGATCAGGTATCTGTCTCTCACCCCTTGCGTCGCTACTTCGCCCGGCAGCTCCACCTGACCGCGCGCCTGCGCCGTAATCTCCTCATTCAACTGCAAGAAGCGATCCGGGAGATTAAACGTCAGGCGCGTTCCGTCCTTCATAACGAAGGGAGTGGGCCGGGCCGTCGAGGCGCGCGCAGCGCGTACCGCGTACCACCACTCCTCACGCGTCAGACCCTCCGGCACCGGCTCAGCGCGAAGGTAGTACTCCCACGGCCGATACTCTGAATCATCCAGCCCACCCGCTAGCACGCCGATAATAGGGAGACGCCGCTCATCATCTGCGTTCGCCAAACTGGCGATAACTCGTTCGCGCAGCTCACCAAGCCGATAAGGCGGAGGGACAGGAGTCTTCATGGCTACTCCGTTCACACGAACTTCAAATTACTTCTAATTTTATCTTAATTTGAAGCAACTAGAAATAGTGCCACGGTGCACACATCAACGAGGGCGCAACAGAATATCCAACATCCCGCCACAAGCAGGCGTCCCCACAACAAACGAGGCCGCGACCGGAACACCCGGCTACGGCCTCGTCGATGGCGGTCACACTACCAAAGACGGTTCGCGTGCACGTAGTAGGCCGACTGCACGCCACTGACGCCCCTGATCACCTCGACGGATCCGGCGGGCACACTCAGCCCGAAGCCCTGCACGGGTGTCCCATACTCATACTCGACCTCGACGGACCCACCGGGGAAAGACTCGGCCACAGCTTCCCTAATCGACGCGAGCACAGCCGCACGGTCAGCGCCCTCCTCGAGGCGCACGACAACCTCAACACTCTCCGACGGACGGTCCTCACTTCCAACCATGGCCGCCTGGGCGACCACCGCAGGCGAAACACCGAACTGGAAGGCGGTCGCCGACGCGGCGAACGACGGACTCACAACCGCAAGCGCACACCCGCCAACACATGCCAGCGCGAGAGCTGTTTGCTTCATGGACATATTCTGCTCCTCTGCAATCATGGGCGGTCGAGCGGGAACACTGCCATGTATCCTCTCCGCCGATCACCAGGAGCACCCTAACACGACAGCGTAAATGACAAGCTAGTCATGACTGCTATTTGGTCATTACTACCACGCTGTCAAACTTAATGATTCCGTGTATGCAGAGACAAAAAGGTGGTCGGGCGACCTCACACGCTCGCCCGACCACCGCCTACAGGACAACTACTGGACGCGTGTCTCACGCTCGATGGACACCAACTTCACGCCGCTCACTCCACGGATCGCGTCCAGCGAGCCCGCAGGCACGCGCAGCGCGTAGCCCTGCAAGGCGTTCTTATACTCGCGTTCGACCTCGACGGTCACATCCGGATAAACCCCAGCCACGGCCTCGTTGATGGAAGCAAGGGTCGCCTCACGATCAGCACCCTCCTCAAGGTGGACGATGACGACGACAGGTTCCGCTGCCTCGGCATCGCCAGACGGCGCGGGGGCACCGCTCTGCACATCCGGGCTGTCCTGCCCATCCTTGGAGGTCAACGCAGTATCGGCGTCACCCACCGGCAGCACGGGAGCCGTCGAGCTGGACTGCGGGTCCGACTGGGGAGCCGACTGAGGAGCGGACTGGGGAGCAGACTGCTGCGAGTCCGCGCCAGGGTCGGACTGGGCGGAGGGCGTCTGCGGAGAGGACACGGAACAGCTCGCGACCGCGAGCGCACACGTTCCGACGCCCGCAAGGATGGCGGCTGGTTTCTTCATGGACATGGTGCATTCCTTCGCATTCACAGGCGACCGAGGCAGTTGCGTCGTCGCCGCTGTATCGGCAGATGCATCCAACATACCGCAGGACAACAAGCGACGTGCGCGGCATCCACGTCCACCACGCACGCGTTGCCCCTCATCCGCACGTGGGACCTCTCATCCGCAGCCAAACCCGCTGTTCCGAGCGTGGGCGGGGCTGCCCACGTACGCAACAGCAGGCCCACGTGCGCAACAGCGAGTGGGCCCGGGAACGTCCGCGGTGGAGCGTTCCCGGGCCCAGGCCTCGTGAATCAGAAGCAGGCGGCGTTAGCGCCGCAATACTCCGGATGTATCAAAGGAATATACGCGGCCGTCGATGACCTGCGCACCGGTCACCATCGCGCCGGAGGGAGACAGGTAGTACCACGCACTTCCGAGCTGGAGCCAGCCGATGTGCATCGCACCCGAAGGCTTCAGGTAGTACCAGAGACCATCGATCTTGACCCAGCCGGTGTGCATGTCGCCGGAGTCACCCAGGTAGTACCACGAACCGCGATCAAACAGCCAACCCGTGCACATCACCTTGGTGGCAGGGTCCATGTAGTACCAGTACAGCCCTCCGTAGGAGCCGTCGCGAAGCCAACCGCTCAGCAGAGTACCGGAGGCATCCGCGTACACCCACTCACCGGAGGGGCGCTTGAGAAACCCGGTCATCATGTAACCGTCGGGGCCGAAGCTGTAGTCGGAGCCGTTGATCGTGAACCAGCCGTTGGCCAGGTAGGTCGACCCGTCGGCGCACGCGTACCACCAGCCACCGCTGCCCTTCACCCAATGGCCGCCCGTGGGGTCGGCGCAGAACGGAGGAATGCTCGGACGTCCGGTGGGCAGGTTGACGGTCACCGCCGACGAGTGGTTGAGGCCGTAATCCCAGCCCAGCACGTACGGGTCGGACACAACGGGTCCCGTGCCGCCCTGATCCACCCACGCGCGGGAGATGGCGGAGAGCGGAACGTCCACCTCGTAGCGGTACTTGCCATCCTTGTCAGCGATCTGGTCGGCGTCGGAGAGTATGTATCGGTAGAACCACAGGCCGTCGGCCGGGTCGTGCAGGTCGAAGGCAGCCATCGGCGAGGAGTCAACGACGGTGAGAGTAACGACCGTGTCGTCGTCCTTGCCGGAGTAGCGCACGTCCTCAATGACGGGTGCGGTCGTGTCGATACGGAACTTGTAGGAGATGGATTGTTCGGTGCGCGAAGGTCCGTCGTTGTGTGCGGAGACCGTCAGCGCGTATTCCCCGTCCAGCAGGTCCTTATATGCCTCGGAGCGTAGGTCCAGGGCCGTCGACTCGTGCTCACGCTCAACCCACGACACCTCCGTCGTGAGCGGATCGAACACGGATTTCCAGTTCTGGTGCCGCTCGAAGGACGCGACCACTTCCCCAGCCTCGTTCGTGTAGGTGGTCGTCAGGGTGTGCACGCCGCGCAACGTGCCCGTGCGCGGTTCGAGGACCCGGGGTGCGCCCGAGGCCTCGGCCCGGGAAATCACGTACCCGTAGGCGTTGGGTCGCTCGGGTCGCTCGCTGGGTCGCTGGACGGGGTTGAAGCCGAGGGGGGTACCGGTTTCGCCGTCGTAGAGGCCCGAGGCCCGCATGTGTCCCTTACCGTCGGAGGCGAGTGCGTCGAAGATGGCCGGCTTGCCCCAGTCGCCGTAGAAGCCCAGGTAAGGCACGGACAGGCTAGGCT
>ENA-OWNK01000388-OWNK01000388.1-metagenome-genome-assembly--contig:-NODE-388-length-20986-cov-4.976112_pt1 | contig 20986 bp, 16 predicted proteins | sample MGYA00245343_ERZ651121 | MGnify/ENA primary metagenome ERZ651121 (study PRJEB26857, sample SAMEA4031775) | metagenome | biome: human; feature: oral; material: saliva | place: Philippines | collected 2014... | reverse complement strand
CAGAGTATGCGATTGAATTTGAAAAAGGATTAGAAGACTTCAAAGAAAAGTTAATTAAGAGAAATCGATTTGAATTCGATGATAAAGAAGAATTGGAAGCAATGGTCGGTAAAGTAGTCGGCTATCTTGAACAAGATCAGGTAGAACATACCATTTGTCATGGTGACTGTTATAGTCCTAACTTCTTAGTGGATGAAGAAGGGAATATGAGTCTGATTGACTGGGAATATTCTGGTATGGGAGATCCAACAAGTGATATTGGAACATTTGTGGCTTGCTCAGACTATACATTAGAACAAGCAAAAGAATTTATTCAAATCTATTTAAAACAAAATCCTGGCGTTGCTAGTGAACGTCATTTCTTAGGAATAATTGGTCTTGTATCTTATTATTGGTTCTTATGGGCCTTATTCCAAGAAAGCAATGGAAAACCAGTAGGAGAATTCTTGTATAAGTGGTATCGTTATACGAAACAATATTGTGCAGAAGCTCTTCGACTCTATGAGGAGGAACAGTAAGTGAAAGAAGAAATTTCAATTGAACAATTAATTGCAGATGAAACAGAAAACCGATTAAACATGATGGAAAAAGAAGATTATCCTTTTCCAGAAAGATTTTCAAAAGCAGACTACACCTGGGTAGTCATTGGAGTCGGAGTGAATTTACTCCTTGTCATTTTAGCGATGAGTGGGGTGATTCAATAATGAGCGCAACAATGAATGATTATATTCAACAAGAAACGATTACAGGGGTTGTTCCAATGACGAATGGTGACCGTCAGTATTCGTTCTGGGATTTATTTTTATCTACTAGTGGGTTTGCCATTGCAACATGGTGTTATACGCAAGGGGCTTATGTGGCTCAGTATTTGACGTTTAATCAAATGTTGATTAATATTTTTAGTTTTAATATTATTTGGGTATTTATTGAATGTTTACCGATTATTTTTGCGGTGCGTTACGGAATCGATTTATGGATTTGGTTGCGTGCGGTTCTAGGTCAAAAGGGTGTCGCTTTATTATCCACCGTGATTAGTTTAGCAAACTTTGGATGGTATGCAGTAGCTGCGAACTTGTTTGCAAGTTCCATGATTCATTTAGCCGGTAACTTTGGACTCGTCCTCGATAAAGGAATTTGGGGACCAATTCTTGGAACTCTTTGTGTGTTACTTGGTACATTAATCGCTGTTGGGGGGCCAGAAGTTATTAAATGGACAAACAGATTCCTTGTAATTGCATTACTTGCAGTAGGGATCATTATCGTTGGAATTTGTTTTGCAGCAGTTCCGCTCAGCGATATTATGAATGTCCAACCAGCCGTTGAAGGAGACTTATCTCCAATTGAACGCTTTATGATGTCAGCAGAAGGAAATGTAGCCTTCGCATTCTCATGGTCAACACAAGCATTAGTTCTTCCACGTTTAGCGAAAACAGAACGTAGTGGTTACTGGGCAACGACACTTTCTTATGGTGTTGTCGCACCGTTCTTCGTAGCAACAGGTGGGGTTATGGCTCTTGCAATGTTCGTGAAAACTGGAGTTTATGAAAGTGATCCAACAACAATGTTGGCAACATTAAGTACACCAGGATTTGCGTTACTAAGTCTATTATTAGTAGCCTTTGCAAATATTGGAACACAAGGAACTGGATCTTACGTGAACTGTATGATTGTGAAAAGTGGGATGCCAAAACTTAGCTACAAGCTGATGGTATGGATTGCCTTTTTCTATGTTAGTGCACTAACGATTTGGGGCGGTGTTGAGGAATATTTCGGTTCGTTTATTTCTTTAGCGGCTTATATCCAAGGACCAATTATTGGGATGATTGTCGTAGACTTCTTCCTACTTAGAAAACAAAAGTTGGCGCTCCGTTCTGCTTATTTCTTAAAAGGTCATCATGCGTATGACTATACTAAAGGGTTTAATATTGTAGGGATGAGTTGTGTATTTATCTCATTGATTGTGGCAGTATTGTTTGTTTATAATCCTGTAACGCAACAAATTCAAAGCCCATTATTCCTCATTACAACAGGTAGTGGGTTTACAGCCTTACTAGGTGGTGGATTATACTGGCTTGCTAGTCTTACTCCATTAAAAGCTTACATGGTTCGTGATCGAGAAGAAATTACGATATAAAAATAAAATCCGGCAGGAAATTTCCTGCCGGATTCTTTTTATTTATAATTCATTGCAGTTAAAGCTACTTGTAAGATGATAGCGCCTAGTGTACCGATTAACATTAATACGGCTACAACACGTGTAATTTTTTCAACTGTTGAAAGATTACGTTTTTTCTTTGCCAACAAAATCGCTCCTTTTTTCTTTGTTCGGTAATAGTTTACCGTAAATCGGTGTGAATTACTAGAGTTAAATGTTAAAAGGTTTTCTAAGAGTGAAAATGGTTGAAATGAAAAATAGAATAAGTAAAAGAAAAGCATTCAAATGCCTTTCAAAAAGGAGTGATTTTTGATAACATAGATGTGTTAAATAAAACAAATTGGAGGAAGTTTCATGTCAAAACAACAAATTGGTGTCGTGGGTATGGCTGTTATGGGACGTAACTTGGCATTAAATATTGAAAGCCGTGGATACAGTGTTTCAATTTTCAACCGTACAACTTCAAAAACAGATGAAGTAATTGCGTTACATCCAGACAAAAAATTAGTACCAACATACTCAGTTGAAGAATTTGTAGAGTCTTTAGAAAAACCAAGAAGAATTTTATTAATGGTTAAAGCTGGTGAAGCAACAGATAAGACAATTCAAAGTTTACTTCCACACTTAGATAAAGGCGATATTTTAATTGATGGAGGAAATACATTCTTCCGTGATACAATGCGTCGTAATGAAGAACTTGCAAACTCAGGAATCAACTTCATCGGTACTGGTGTATCTGGTGGGGAAGAAGGAGCCCTAAAAGGACCTTCAATCATGCCTGGTGGACAAAAAGATGCATACGATTTAGTAGCACCTATTTTAGAAGAAATCGCTGCTAAAGCAGACGATGGTGCTCCATGTGTGACTTACATTGGACCAAACGGAGCAGGTCACTACGTAAAAATGGTTCATAATGGAATCGAATATGGGGACATGCAATTAATCGCTGAAAGTTACGATATCCTACGTCGTGTAGGTGGATTATCTGTAGAAGAATGCGCTGAAGTGTTCAAAGAATGGAACCAAGGTGAATTAGATAGCTACTTAATCGAAATCACAGCAGATATTTTAACGAAGAAAGATCCTGAAACAGGTCGTCCAATGGTTGACGTGATCATGGATACTGCTGGAAACAAAGGTACTGGTAAATGGGCTTCACAAAGCGCATTAGACTTAGGGGTGCCACTTCCATTAATTACTGAATCTGTATTTGCACGTTTCGTTTCAACGTTGAAAGATGAACGTGTTGCAGCAAGTAAAGAATTAGCAGCAACTAAGATTCCTGAATTAACAAATTCAGAACGTCAAGCTTTAATCGAACAAGTTCGTAAAGGATTATACTTCTCTAAAATTATGAGTTACGCGCAAGGATTTGCTCAAATGCGTGTAGCAAGTGAAGAGTTCAATTGGGACTTAAACTACGGCGAAATCGCTAAAATCTTCCGTGCTGGATGTATCATCCGTGCGCAATTCTTACAAAAGATTACAGATGCGTTCGAACGTGATCCTCAATTGAAAAACTTATTATTAGATAAGTACTTCTTATATGTAACTGAATCTTATCAAGATGCAGTTCGTGATGTTGTTGTAACGGCTGTTCGTGCTGGTATCCCAGTGCCAACATTCTCAAGTGCATTAGCTTATTACGATGCATACCGTTCAGAAACATTACCTGCAAACTTAATTCAAGCTCAACGTGACTACTTCGGTGCCCATACTTACAACCGTGTAGATAAACCAGGAACATTCCACTTCGAATGGGCTCAAGAAAAAGAGATTGAACAATAATTATAAACGACGAAGTCCTAGCCAACGTGGCTAGGGCTTTTTTGATGAGTTCACAATATTCGATTGAATACGGTAACGTTTTCATTTATAATGAAGTTATCACTTTGAAAAGGGGTTTAGATATGAAATTAAAAAAAGTAAGTATTTGTTTTTTTGCTGCTTTAGTATCTTTTATTTTACCAATAGAAAATACTGTTAGTGCAGATACAGTTCATTTTAGAAATTGTTCAGAAGCATGGGCAGCTGGTTATGGGGATATTTTAGTAGGGGAACCAGGATATGCTGGACATCTTGATCGTGATAAAGATGGAACTGCTTGTGAGATTTATAAATCAGGGGGACAATATCGCTCGCGTAGAGAAGACGGAAAACCTTTAAATAAAGTAAGAGCCACTGGTTGGGAACAAGTTGATAGTAAATGGTATTATTACGAAAATTATGTCATGGTAACTGGATGGAAGAAAATCAGTGGTGTTTGGTATTACTTTAATAGCTCAGGTGTAATGCAAACTGGATGGCAACAATTAAGTGGTACTTGGTACTATTTCAATTCAGTAGGAGCAATGCAAACTGGATGGCAACAGATTAGCAATGTCTGGTATTACTTTGATAGCAATGGGTATATGCAGACAGGATGGAAATATTTGAGTGGTACTTGGTACTATTTAAATAGTTCAGGTGGAATGGTTACAGGCTGGCAAACAATTGGAAATAATCGCTATCTCTTTAGTTCATCTGGAACTCTTCAAACAGGTTGGCAACAATCAGGAGGTAGTTGGTATTACTTTGATTCAAATGGGTATTTACAAACAGGATGGAAGCAAATTAGTGGTGTTTGGTATTTCCTAAATGAATCAGGTGTGATGGAAACAGGCCTAAAAGAAATTGCTGGAACTACGTATTTCTTTACTGATAGTGGAGCAATGCAAACGGGTTGGAAATGGATAGCTGGAGGTTATTACTATTTCAAGAATAACGGAGCGATGCAAACTGGATGGTATCAAGAAAGTAACAAGTGGTACTATTTAGCAGATAATGGAAGAATGGCAAAAGGCTTATATCAAGTTTATCATTCAACGTATTATTTTGACGGTAACGGTGTAATGCAGACAGGTTGGAAAAACTTGGGTGATGGTTGGCGTTACTTTGACAAGTCAGGTGCGATGCTTAGAAATACAATAACTCCGGACGGTTACTATGTTGATCAAGAGGGGATTTGGAGAGAGTTACCGAAGGTATCTACTACAACTGAACTAATTACTATTGAAAAAACTGAAGCATTACCTGAAACAACAGTACAAACGACTACTGAAGAACAAGTTCAATAAATAGAATACGAACTATAGAAATTAAAGAACTAATCTACTTTGTAGGTTAGTTCTTTTTATTATCCAAAATTAACTTATAAGTTAATTTTGACTATTGAATTAAAGATAATTGACAGAAATTTTCATTAAATTCTGTTAAGAATCTTATGAATATGATATGATAAACGTGTTAGGAAAGAATAGAGAAGGGAGTCTTATAATGCCAGCGAATCAACGTATTTTAATTATTGAAGATGAAAAGAATTTAAGCCGTTTTGTGGAATTAGAATTAAAGCATGAAGGTTATGAGACAAAAGTGTGCGCAGATGGCCGTAGTGGATTACAAGCAGCTATTGATGAGCATTGGGATGCTATTTTATTAGATTTAATGTTACCAGAAATGAATGGATTAGAAGTCGTTCGTCGTCTTCGCCAAGTCAAACAAACACCAGTGATTATTATGACAGCACGCGATTCAGTGATGGATCGTGTTGCAGGTCTCGATCAAGGGGCAGATGACTATGTCGTGAAGCCTTTTGAAATCGAAGAAATTCTAGCAAGACTTCGTGCGCTCTTTAGACGTCTACAAATGGAAGAACAATCTCGTGTTGTGAAACAAACAAGAGTGGAGTATCGCGATCTTGTTATTGAAGTGGAAAACCGTGTTGTTCGTCGTGCGGGAGAAGTTATTGATTTAACGAAGAAAGAGTATGAATTACTCTTATTACTCATGGAAAATATTGATATCGTCCTTTCACGTGAAGTGTTATTAAAAGAAGTATGGGGCTATAAGAACGAAGTCGAAACGAACGTGATTGACGTATACGTTCGTTATATCCGTAATAAAATTGATGTACCAGGAAGAGAAAGTTATATTCAAACCGTTCGTGGAACTGGATATGTAATGAGAAGCTGAGGAGCTACATATGAAGGACCAAAATCAACATAAATCGGTAGCTAAAAAATGGTGGTGGGTAATATCAGCCACCATTTTTGGCTTATTAGCTGTTTTGACGGCTATTTTAATTGAAGGACAAATAATCGGACTTCGAGAAAATGAGAAAAATCAGACGGTGGTTTATGCACAAGTTATAGCCGATCTACTCTCTGCAAAAACTGAAAAGCTGACGAAAGAGGATATTCTTGAGGTTTTAAATAAAGCGGAAAAATATGAGTTGGACCAAAACCAAGTCTATAAGAAGAATAGTAGTTTTTATCCGATGAATGAAGAAGTGAATATTCGCGTATTTGACACTAGTAGAGAGCTGTTATTCCAGACGCAAAATTGGCAAGACACCCCACAAGTGTCGGGTAAGTTAGAAACACAATTCGTGACACTGTCTACAGGCGAGGAAAGCGTTCAGGTCATGATGCCAATTTTATCTAGAAATACTCGTGTGTTAATCGGACATCTGCAAGTGACCAATCGTATGGCAAAACTTGTAGAGTTGAAAAAACAATTACGTGTCTTATTTCTTCAATTGATTGTGATGGAAGGAATTGTTTCGATTGGACTAGCTTATTTCATTTCGCGACTGATCTCCAAGCCGATTGAAGAAATTCATGATATTATTGCATCTATTAACGAGGAAAATATTGAAACCAAACGTCTCATTGTTCCGAAGAAGAATGATGAGTTTGCGATTGTTTCTCAACAATTTAACGAGTTGCTAGATAAAATCAGTTTTTATATTTCGCAGCAGAAACACTTCGTTGAAGATGTATCGCATGAATTGAGAACGCCTGTAGCCATTGTAGAAGGCCACCTGAAGCTTTTAAACCGTTGGGGGAAAGATGACCCAGAAGTGCTGGAAGAATCGCTCACAGCTTCTTTATCAGAGATTCAGCGCATGAAGACATTAGTACAAGAGATGCTTGACTTATCTCGTGCACCACAAGTAAGGGAACAGTATAAAGATGCAACTACTGAAGTCGTAGCGACATTAGAGCAAATCGTTACGAATTTTAAGGTACTTTATCCAGACTTTACTTTTATTGCTGATATGGATACCAAGAAGGAAATTATTTCACCAATCTATCGCAATCATTTTGAGCAAGTCATTATTATCCTGCTGGATAATGCGGTGAAGTACTCAACGAATCGTAAAGAAATTATCGTCAGTCTTTCACCAACAACTGAAGCGGTTGAAATCGGGATTCAAGATTTTGGGATGGGGTTGAGTGAAGAAGATAAGAAAAAAGTCTTTTCACGTTTCTATCGTGTCGATAAAGCTCGTTCGAGAGAACGTGGAGGAAATGGGTTAGGGTTATCGATTGCTAAGGAATTAATAGAAGGATATAACGGCAAAATCAGTCTAACTTCACGACTCAATCATGGATCCTTATTCAAAGTGAAATTACCAATTGCAAAATAATGAAAAAAGATACAATTTTTTGAAAAAATTGTATCTTTTTTTAATTTTTTCTGTATAATAAATAAGTGTGATTTTTAATAAGTTATATGGAGGCTTTACAATGAAAAAAGTAAAAACAGCAGTAGCCTTAGGGGCATTTATAGTCCTAGGTGCTGGTGTAAAAGTGGGAGCAGAAACGGTTCCGCAATCAGGTGTGAACAGAATTCATTTTATTAATACGAAAGGGAGCCCTGGAACGGATGCCATCTTGCTTGAAAGTAACGGTCATTACGCATTGATTGATATGGGAGAAGATTATGATTTTCCTGATGGAAGTAATCCACTTTATCCGTTACGTGCTGGGACAACGACGTCGAATTTCTACGCTATAGAGGATCGACTCTTCCGGCATTTGGATCAAGTAGGGGTTCCAAAGCTAGATTTTATGCTTGGGACTCATGTTCATAGTGATCATATTGGTGGAGCAGATGAAGTTTTACAAAGATATAAAGTAGATAAGTTCTATTTAAAACGATATTCGGATGATCGTATCACGTCTCAGGGTGGATTATGGGATAATCTTTTCAATTACAATAATGCATTAAATGCAGCTAAAAAATATGGAGTTAATGTTGTACAAGATATTTCTGATAAAGATAGCCATTTCAAATTGGGCGATATGGATATTCAACTTTACAACTATAAGAATGAATATGGCCCAGATGGTAAATTAAAGAAAGTATATGACGATAATCCAAATTCGATTGTGGCAGTTGTTACAGTCAATGGTAAGAAAATTTATTTAGGTGGAGACCTAGATAATGTATACGGGGCTGAAGATCGCTTAGGACCACAAATCGGAAAAGTCGATTTAATGAAATGGAACCATCACCTCGATGGAACGGTTTCTAATAGCATTAACTTCCTCAATAATCTTAAACCATCTATTGTTGTGCAAACAACAGGTTTAGATATCAATGTTCCAGCAACAAGAGATAAATTGAAACAAATGAATGTTCAACTCATTCATGCGTCAAGCGATCGAAAAGATGCTACGGTATTTGATATTACGAAAGACGGCATTAACAATATTTCTCAAGAGTTTCCAGATATTCAAAGTACAAATGCACGTTGGATTACGGAAGATGGATTTAAGAAGTATTATTTTGGAGACGGTCAAATGGCAACAGGCTGGCATTTGATTGATGGAAATAAATATTTCTTCAATGGAAAAGGGTACTTGCAACAAAATAAATGGCTAAAAGATTTTGATAGTGATTGGAATCCAAGATTTTTATTTGTTGATAAAGATGGTAAGTTAAAAATGTCCGAGTGGCTTCAAATGGATAATCATTGGTATTACGTGGATGCTAGAGGATATCGTATGCAATCGGAGTTAGCTATCATTAATGGAAAGACATATTACTTTGACGATAACGGAATCATGCAAACTGGTTCAAGAGTTGTAAATGGAATCAATATGTTTTTCGACCATACAGGAGCTCTTTCATTTGATGGGAAGCCATTATCATGGAGTAAAATTGGGAATAAATGGTATTACCTAGATGAAAATAAAAATATGACTATTGGTTTCAAAGAAATCGATGGAAATATGTATTACTTTAATGAACTCGGACAAATGGGAACAGGATGGCAGTACAGCCAGAAAAAATGGTATAACTTTAGTGCTTCAGGTGAAATGAGACGTGGTTGGATTAAAGATGCCGGTAAATGGTATTATCTAGATCCAAAAACTGGAGAAATGGCTACTGGGGTGAAGAAAGTCGATGGCATCCAATATCGTTTCAATGACGGTGGAGTTATGGCGACTGGTTGGGAAACTTCAAATGGTAAATGGTACTATTATGCAACTAGCGGCGAACTCAAAAAAGGCTGGCTCAAATATAATAATGAATGGTACTATTTCGAACCAAAAGATGGAGAAATGGTTACAGGAATTAAAGAAATCGATGGCCAAAAATATAGCTTTAAAGATAGCGGTGCTATGGCGACAGGCTGGAAGCAAACCGATGGTAAATGGTACTATTACGCTGCAAGCGGTGAAATGAAAAAAGGCTGGATTAAAGATGCTGGTAAATGGTACTACTTAGATTATAAAGATGGCGCTATGGTTACTGGTAGACAGGAAATTGACGGCATTCAATATAGCTTTAATGGTAGTGGTGCTATGCAATCTGGTTGGGTATATGATGGTAAAGATTGGTACTATCATAGAGCTTCTGGTGCTATGGAAATCGGCTGGTTTAAGTACACTGGTAAATGGTTCTTCTTAGACCATGAAACTGGAAAAATGGTTACAGGAATTCATGAAGTTTCCGGAGACAACTATTACTTTAACAACGCTGGTGAAATGCAAACAGGTTGGATTCAAGAAAAAGGCGAATGGTATTACTTCAAAGCAAGTGGTGCAATGCTTCGCAATGGAACAACTCCTGATGGCTATAAAGTCGATGGGGAAGGTAGATGGTTGCCTAATGGTGTAACAACTACTACGATAACAACTACTACTTCTACAACGGAAACAACAACTGTTGAGGAAACGACTCAAGAACAAACAACTGTGGAATCAACAACTGTTGAACCTACAACTGAACAAAAAACAATTCAAATCAATACAGATAAGACTTCTGAAATTACAGATGCGAATAATATTGGTTAATATACTAACGCTCCTTTTCTTTTGAAAGGGAGCGTTTTATAGTTTACATTTCTACGCTTATAACTTACACTAGAAAGGTAGTTATTTATTGTTAAGGCAGGCTATCGACTTGCATATTTTATTCAAGGAGGACAACTCATGCGCGAACAACATGTACTCATTACACTGTTTGGAGCAACAGGCGATTTAGCTCACCGTAAGCTTTATCCAGCGTTATTCCGTTTATTCCAAAAAGGATTTATCAAAAATCATTTCGCAGTGATTGGGACAGCACGTAGAGAGTGGACTGATGAGTATTTCAGAGATGTTATCAAACAATCTGTTCAGTCATTAGTGAAATCAGAAGACGAATTAAATCAATTCCTTTCTCATTTCTATTATCAACCTCATAACGTTACTGACACACATCATTATGTCGTATTAAAAGAACTTTCAGAAAAATTAGATGTCGAGTATCAAATCGAAGGTAATCGTGTCTTCTATTTAGCCATGGCACCAACTTTCTTTGGAACGATTACAGAACATTTAAAAGCAGAAGGCTTAATTACGGAAAATGGCTATAATCGACTTATTATCGAGAAACCATTCGGAAAAGATTACGCATCAGCAGAAGAATTAAACAATCAACTTCGTCAATCATTCGAAGAAAAACAAATTTATCGTATCGACCACTATTTAGGGAAAGAAATGATTCAAAACATTTCTGCGGTACGTTTTGCCAACCGTGTATTTGAAGCGTTATGGAATAAAGAGAATATCGACCATATTCAAATTTCGCTTTTAGAACAAGTGAGTGTTGAAGAACGTGGGGGTTACTACGATACAAGTGGTGCATTACGGGATATGGTCCAAAACCATGTTTTACAAATCCTTGCTCTAGTAGCGATGGAACCACCCGTTTCATTTGGAGATGTTCGTAAAAACAAGATTAAAGTGTTAGAACAACTTCGCCCTTATACAACTGCCGAAGAAGTGAACGAAAACTTCGTACGTGGGCAATATGGCCCTTCTGTAGACGGTTTAAAACCTGGTTACCGTGAAGATGCTAATGTGGCTGATGATTCCAATATGGAAACATATGTCGCTGGTAAAGTATTTATCGATAATGAGCGTTGGGAAGGAGTTCCTTTCTATGTTCGAACAGGTAAGAGTCTTCATTCAAAAGAAACGATTATTGATGTTGTCTTTAAAGAAGCAAGCTCACCATTATTCTGTGGAATCGAGGGTTGTCCATCAAACCGTATTTCTATTCATATTACACCTCGTGAAGGATTCTGCTTCGTGATTAATTCGAAAGCCGTTGGAAATACCATCGCGCTTCAAACAAGTCACTTGGAAAAAATCTTCGATGAGAACTTTGCGATGAGCAGTCCAGAAGCGTATGAGCGTTTAATTCTTGACTGTATCGAAGGCGATATGACGAACTTCACGCATTGGGAAGAAGTAGCTGCTTCTTGGAAATATGTAGACAGTATTCGCCAAACATGGGATAGCGAAATTGCAGCTGAGTTTCCAAACTATGCTGCAGGAAGCAAAGGTCCACAATCAGGTTACGATTTAATCGAACGTGATGGCCGTAAGTGGGTTGACCGCGACTAATGAAAAAGTGCAAAGACTAGGTGAAAACCTAGTCTTTTTTATATTCTAAACAGTAAAGAGAGCAGCCCTCCTTCTTGAAAAGCCTGCTCTTTTTCTGTAAACTGTTTTCTATATAGGAGGCGCACATGACGATTAGAGACTTTATTCAATTAAGTATTTTAAAACCAAATAAAATTTGGACGATTTTACAAAATCCACTGAAGAAAATAAAAGGAATCTTTTTCTTACTCGTATTGCTCGTTTCGATTCCTGGCTTTATTCGTGCTGGAAAAGACATCGCAAGTATGAATACAAACTTAGAGGTTGTGGCTAAACAGTTTCCAGAACTATCGATTCAAGATGGTAAGTTATCTGCGGGAGACAATACGGGATTTGTTTTCCGTTCGGATGTATTTAATATCGTCTTCGACCCTAGTGGGAAGTCAACGGATAATGATGTGACGTCTGAATCTAGTCAAGGAATCCCAACTGTTGGGATTTTACAAGACCATATTGTTGTAGACACTATCATTAATACTTCAAAATTTTCTTATGAAGGCTTAAACGGATTTAGTAAAGAAAATGTGCAACAATTTATTAAAGAATTCCAATCAAAATTGTGGTTAGTATTTATCGGGGTACTAGTAGTTGGATTCATTTATAATACCTTAATGGTGTATGTACTGATGATTATAATTAGTTTTATCGTACGATTATTAACAGCTTTATTCATGAGAGCCTATATTCAAATGCATCCAACCGTATCGAAACAATTAACGATTGCTGCAATGTTCTTACCAGCAACCATCTATATGGTGATTGGCGTGTTAGGCATTGGTGGAGGAGTAGGAATGTTTATGTACCTACTAGTAACATCTACCTTCAACTGGCTCCTTGGAATGCGAGAATTCATCGATCAGCAAAATAAAAACAAATAAAAATTAACTCTTAGAAACTATAAGTAAGTAGTTCCTAAGAGTTTTTCTTTTGAGAAAATCTACAAAAATAAATAGCAGAGATTAAGAAGTAGATTACGAAGAATCCGTAATGATTTGAAGTAATCTACTCGTAAGGAAGTTAGTCTTTATTATTTATTTTTGGTACGATTTTGTCTGCGTTGTTTTTGACGGATCTCCTGGCCAAGTTTTTTCTTATAGCCAGGTTTTACTTTTTTCTTCGCCTTCTTAATCATTCCTTTGAGGCGAGGATCTAAGTCTTTGGATTGCGTATTTTTACGTTTTTCACGACGAGAGCGGTCATAACTTTCCACAAGCTCGCCATTTTTCAATTCAACCGTTTCAAAAGAAATGCCTTTACCTTCTAATGTTTGAATGGCTTGCTCTTGATCTGGTGTGTAGAATGTGATGGCTGTTCCTTCAAGACCATTACGTCCAGTACGACCCACACGGTGAATGAAGAATTCTAATTCGCCAGGAATTTCTAAGTTAATCACATGAGAAACGCCCTCGATATCAATTCCACGTGCAGCAAGGTCAGTTGCGACAACGAATTGATAATCCATTTGTTGAATTTGTTTCATCACACGGCGACGTTCTCTTGAAGGAATATCTCCGTGAATCGTTGCCACTTTGAAGTTATGATTGCGGAGATCTTTTGTAACTTCGTCCGCTTTTTGTTTTGTGTTTACGAAAATAAGAACTAGGTAAGGGTGTCCCATCACTAAAAGTTGACGAAGAACGTCCATTGGATCTTGTGCCTTTGTCACCAGTAATTGGTTTTTAATCGTTGGTGAAACGAGTTGTGTATTCTCGATTTGAATCACCTTTGGATTGCCCAAGTATTTCTTCAAGAATGGTTTAATCTTATCTGGAATTGTTGCGGAGAAAACAGACATTTGTAAGTTTTCTGGCATACGAGACGCGATTTCATCGACAGTTTCTAAGAACCCTAAGTCAAATGTCATATCGGCTTCGTCGACGACCATCATTTGAACGGTTTGGACGAAGAGCGCATTCTCTTGCATTAAGTCGAAAATACGACCAGGTGTCCCAATCACGATATGTGGTTGTGTTTGCGTCAGTTTAGCCACTTGACGTTTTTTATCGGTCCCACCGATACATTTTTCTAATAAGATTTCTGTATCACTAAATGAAATTAATTGTGAAGCAACCGCAGTTAATTGTTCTGCGAGTTCTCGGCTTGGAACCGTAATGACTAGTTGCAACTCTTGACGGCTAGTGTCAATTTTGTTGATGAGTGGTAATAGGAAACTATGGCTTTTTCCGCTCCCAGTTTGCGATTGACCAATCACAGATTCTCCTTTTAATAAAAGAGGAATGATACGTTCTTGAATAGGGGTTGGTTGTGTAAATTTTAAGTCAGCCAATGCTTTTTGCAAATAAGGCTGTAATGCGTAATCTGTAAATTTCATGTTTTCATCTCTTTTCTTTCTCTATGTAGCGGGATTATTATACCATAAATTAACACGCTTGGGGGATTTGGGAGAGTGGGCATAATTTTTGCGTATCGTGTTTGGTGGGTGGTATGATGATTAAAGAAAGAAACAGTTTTCATAACTGTATTTAATTTTAGGAGGAATTTAGTAATGACTTATGAATTACCAAAATTAGAATACGCGTTTGACGCATTAGAACCACATTTTGATGCACGTACAATGGAAATCCACCATGACAAACATCACAATGCATATGTTACAAATTTAAACGCAGCGGTAGAAAAACACCCTGAATTATTCGAAAAAACAGTTGAAGAATTAATTAGCGATTTAAACACTGTTCCTGAAGATATCCGTGTAGCTGTTCGTAACAACGGTGGCGGACATGCAAACCACAGCTTATTCTGGACTCAATTATCTCTTGATGGTGCAAAAGCTCCAGAAGGTGCTTTATTAGCAGCAATCAACGAAGCATTCGGAAGCTTCGACGAATTCAAAGCAGCATTCTCGCAAGCAGCAGCAACTCGCTTTGGTTCAGGTTGGGCATGGTTAGTTCTTTCAAATGGAAAATTAGAAGTTGTTTCTACTCCAAACCAAGACAGCCCTCTATCAGAAGGTAAAACTCCATTATTAGGATTAGATGTATGGGAACATGCATACTACTTAAACTACCAAAACCGTCGTCCAGACTACATTTCAGCATTCTGGAATGTTGTAAACTGGGATGAAGTAGCTCGTCGTTTTGAAGCTGCTAAATAATCAGTAAATAACGAAGACCGATGTTTCCTAAGAAGCATCGGTCTTTTTGCGTTTATATAGAATCAAGATTACTAGTAGAAGGGAAGCAAGGCTCACTAGGCTTCCTTCCAGTAAGAATGGAGTCGTATAACGATATTCGATTCGGTGAGTCCCTTTGGAGATAGTAAATCCAAGAAGGCTATCCAAAATCTTGTACGTATCTACTTCTTGACCGTTCACCCATATTTTCCATCCTTTAGAATAAGGAATCGTTGTAAGAACGGTCGAGTCTTCGAAGACCTCCATTGTTCCTGCAAAATGAGTAGCAGAGAAAGTTTCCAGTTTTAGCTCTTGTTCTTTTGTTTTTTCTAATCGCTCGTTTAAGAGAGAAGTATTTAGTGAGTAGAGATTTAGTTTAGAAAACTCAAAGCCATCATCTTTAACGGTAATGCGAAGGATTTGCGGTTGGTCTTTTTGGTTCTTGGCGACGCTGAGAAGAACGGGTTTTGATTGAACCGGATAAAAGGCATACGGTTCGCCGTTGAGCGTCATTTCCATATCTTCTTCTCCCATCGTTCCCGCCATTTCTAAGTAAATCGGATCATCGGTTTCAGGAGTAAAGGTGAGTGTAATCGTACCATATTGAGTCTTGTCATCAACTTGAATGCGTTGATACACGACTGGGGAATCGATGATATTTTCGAAAGTCGTCTCATAAGAAACTCTTGTGAAAATATTTTTCGGACTTGTTGTTCCGCTAAGTGCGTTCGCCAATTGGTTTTGCATCGTAATCGGATGGTTTGTTGGCACCTTCATCGATTTCAGAATCGGTTTCATCGGATAAGCAATCGAGAGAACGTTTTGATTTGTGACAACGTGTCCCTCGTTAAAGGTTGCGATTGTTAGTAAATCTTCCAAGTCTTTTCGTTCCCAGCGCTCGTTGTAAGTAGCGTCTGTGGTTTCGATAAAGGTATTCTTGATTCCCAGTAAGGCATCTGTTAATAGCGTGCCATTGCTGTAGTTAACATAGGCGGTTCCTTGGCGAACACCGATCGCATCAAAGAATTTTTCTGTTTCTTTTTCAAAGGTAGATGAAAAATGGGATACGCCATAAGTTGGAACTTGAAGGCTATCATTTTTCGAACGAAGAATGGTTTTCTCACTGCGATAAAATTCATTTTCTGCAGGGCGTAATACGTTAGACCAGTTTGCTAATGACGATTGATAAGCCGTGAATTCAGAATTCATGACATATCCAAGTCTGGATAAGGTGATGATGCTGTTTAAAAGCAGTTCGATCACTACAAATGAAATAAGGAATTTTTGATGTGTTCTTTTGCCGCGTCCGATTAAAATGAGACCATACAAGATTCCCATTGAGAGCCCGAATCCAAGCGCGATTTGCCAGCCTTGTAGGTAGTCTTGAGGAAAGAGTATAAAACCAATGCTTGTTGCTAATACAAGGAAGAAATACACAAATGTCTCATGAATGCCAACCGCTGTTTTCTTCAGTGCCCATTGATAACCTAGAAAGATCATCCAGAAGCTAAAGAGGAATGAGAAGCGATATGAATACCAATTTGGTAGTTGTCCGGCATGCCACAGTTTATCAAACATCTCAATATTGAAACTAATGAGTAGGACAATCGCAATGAATAGCGCGTAAAGGCGTTGGGATAGTGCAATCTTTTTCTCTTTGAAGTAGCAAAGGAAACTAAACATTGCCAGGCTGCCAACGAAAATATTTGGATAGCCTTTTTGCATTTCATGGAAGTCGAAACTACCGATAAAGAGTTTTGAAGCTATCAGTAGCGGATTATATTCAGACTTTAGGCTCCAAGTGATGGTAGTCGCTGTCCCTTTACTACCAAGTAGGCTATAAAACGTTGGAAGTAGAATGACTGTAATGAGTCCAACGGAAAGGACACTATAAAAGATAAAGCGGCCAAACTGTTTTATAAAACTTTTCCATGAGAAGGAATCATTTATCATTAAATAGGCATACGGGAAATAGAGACCTAAGAATAGGCAAATCATATACCCCGTATAGTAGTTACTCAAAATCGTGAGCGATAAAGGAAGTACATAATATAATGGATTTCGTTTTTTTAAGAGTGCATCCACGCCAAGGACGATGAGTGGAAGGCCAATGAGGGCATCTAACCACATCATATTAAATTGATTGGCTGAAAGATAACTCATAAATCCGTATGAGAGTGCAAAGAGAAGCGTCGTCCAATTTCTTTGTTTGAATTTCACATCCAGCAACACTGCAAAACTAACTGTACAAGAAACGAGTTTCAAGAAAATAAGAAGAGAGACACCCATGGCGATGGCCGAGTGAGGAATGAGTAAAAAGAGAAGATTAAAAGGACTCAACAAATAGTACGCCCATAAACTCACCATTTCTCCGCCAATAGACTTCGAGAAGCTATAGAAGAATTGCTCTGGGTGATGCAAGAGAGTGTCTTGGTAGTAACTAAAGAAGTCGACATATTGCTGCCCAAGGTCGATTGTTAGCCATGTTCGATTTCCAAATGGGGTGATTGTAAAGAGTAGAAAAATCGCTAAAATCATCACAGCTGGAATCAAAATGCTGAGCGTATAGTATCTCTTCTTGGTCATCGTCTTTTCCATGGTAGTCCTCCTTTCTAGTCGTTACTGTTAGCATAGCATGGAAACGAGTAGCCTGCACGAAAAATTAGTCTTGAACGCAAAAAAATCTTAACCACTTTCTAACCCCTTTTTTATACAGATTAGGGCGAGATTTATGGTATACTGTTATGAGTTACTAGATGTTATATGGAGTGTATTATGCTTACTAAAAGAAAATTAAAAAAGAAAAAGAAAAAATCACATATTCCATTTCGCTTGAATTTATTATTTTTAATTGTATTCTTTTCATTTATTGCCTTAATTAGCCGTTTGGCGTATATCCAATTAGTAAAAGGGGACGAGTTTGTTGCGCTCGTACAACGTACAGAGACAACCACTGCTAAAAAATCAGTTCCGCGTGGATCGATTTACGATAGCCAAGGACGTATTTTAGTGGGAAACAAACCAAAGCTCGCTATTAACTATACAAGACCTGCAGATGTTAAAGCGTCAACGATGTTAGAAATCGCTAAGAAATTAACAACATTGATTTCTGTGGATGCTTCCGAGTTAAAAGAACGTGACTTGAAAGACTATTGGGTAGCGACAAACCCTGACAAAGTCGATAGCCTTCTAACAGCAGAAGAGAAGAAGAGAATCGCAAAAGAGAATCTCTCGACGAGTAAAACGTATGAAATGCAATTGGAACATATTCCTGCCGACGAACTCAATTATAGCGATGCAGAAAAACAAGTGATTGCTATTTTCACAAAAATGAATAGTGCGTATGCCTTATCAACAGTGACACTTAAAAATGAAGGGGTCACAGAACAAGAAGTCGCTAAAATTAGTGAACGACTTGGAGAGCTTCGCGGGGTCGATGTCGATTCTGACTGGGACCGTGAATATCCAATGGGCGATATGTTGAAGACGATTCTTGGAACGGTATCTTCTGAAAAGACGGGGCTTCCTTCAGATAAAGTGAAGTCACTTCTAGCGCAAGGCTACTCACTCAATGACCGTGTTGGAACAAGTTATTTAGAAGAACAATATGAAACAGTACTTAGCGGAACGAAGACAGTTGTAAAATCACAAACCAATACAAAAGGTGAAGTGGTGAATACGACTGAAACGTATCCAGGTAAAGGCGGGTCAAACCTTGTCTTAACGATTGATACTGAATTCCAAAAGAAAATTGAAGAGATTGCAAAGAAGTCTGTTGAAGAGATGACGGATCCTGCTGCGGACCGTGTGTATATCGTTGTAATGAATCCAAAAAATGGAGACATTCTTGGAATTACAGGGAAGAAAAAGAAATTTGATGAAAACTTTCATTCAACGGGTGTCGAAGACGATGCTCTTGGTGCCATCAATAACTCATTTGGAATGGGGTCTGTTGTAAAACCGGCGACCGTTCTTTCAGGATATATGGATGGAGCGATCACGCTTGATGATAATACAATTGTCGATGAGCCGATTGAATTCGAAGCGTCTAAACCAAAGAGTTCTTGGTTTAACCGTAACGGTAAAATGGAATTAACAGACTTAGATGCCTTAGAACGTTCATCAAACGTTTATATGATTAAACTGGCGATGAAGATGGGTGGACAAACAACGTACGAAAAAGGCGGACGTTTAAATATTAATCTAAGCCTATTTGACAAACTCCGTGAGTATTACGCACAGTTCGGTCTTGGTGTTCGTACAGGGATTGACCTTCCAAATGAAGGCAAAGGGTATAACGGTGGAACAGCCGATGCTTTCTCTGCACTTGACTTTGCGTTCGGTCAGTTTGACTTATATACACCGCTGCAATTAGCGCAATATATGTCTACCATTGCTAATGGTGGTACACGTATTGCCCCTCGTTTAGTAAAAGAAATTCATGAAACAAGTCCAAGTGGTGGCATTGGAAACCTTGAAGACGTTGTTCCAACGAAGATTATGAATTCGATTCAAGTAAGTAAAGAAATCTTGGATCATATTAAAGAAGGGCTATACCGTGTAACGCATGGTGAAAACGGAACGTCTGCAACGACATTTAGAACGTATTCTCCACAAGTCGCTGGTAAAACAGGGACTACCGAAGCGTTCTATTCGGGACCAAATCCAGCGTATAAAAATGAAGCCGTTGAAAATTCATCCTTTATCTCATATGCGCCATATGATAATCCAGAAATCGTAGTGGCTGTTGTTGCTCCGTATTTCAAAGATGGTTCACCATCTGACTATGCGGCTAAAGTAGCTAAGCAAGTCTATGATGCTTATTTTGGAAAAACAAGCAGCTCTTCACAAACGAATGAAGCAACTGTTAACTCACAAATTCGACAACAACAAAATAACCGACGTTAAGAAGAAACTGGGTGGTCGTTTGTGCCACTCAGTTTTTTTGTCATTAAAGTTTAGTAAAATCGATTGTTGAAAGACGTAAAACCAATTATAATAAAGCAAAGTGGAGGCGAAATTATGGACTTTACAGAAAAAACCATTCAACGAGATATTAAATATTCAGGACGTATTTTTACAGTGACACAAGATATCGTAGAACTACCAAATGGGAAAACTTCTACGCGAGACCTCGTGTTCCATACAGGAGCAGTAGCAGTGCTTGTCATTCGTGACGGAAAGATGTTACTCGTACGTCAATATAGAAAACCATTAGAAATGCATTTCTTAGAAATTCCAGCGGGAAAATTAGACTCGAAGGAAGAAGTACCTCTAGAAGCCGCAAAACGTGAATTAGAAGAAGAAACAAATCTTGTTGCAAAGGAATGGGTGAAGATGATGGAAATGGTCTCAACCCCTGGATTCTGCGACGAGAAAATCACATTATTCCAAGCAAAAAATGTGACGGTCAAGGAAGATGCAAAACCTGCAGACGAAGATGAATTTGTTGAAATCTTATGGATGCCACTAGAAGAAGTGATGCAAAAAATCGAAGCCGGCGAAATTGCGGATGCGAAGACGATTATTGCAGCACAGTATGCTTGGATGCATAAAGGAGAATAATCAATGCCAAATGAACCTTTATTAACGAGAAAATCGTATAAAGAACAATTAGAAAAACAGAATCGAGAGTTAGAAGAACTAGAAACTAGACAAGAGCGAAGAGACAGTCGTGGACGCTCTTATGAAAGAGAAGAAGAGTTTCAGTCTGAACATGAGGAAGAAAGTGTACAAGTACACCGTACTCCAAAATCAGGACTAAAAAAGTACAACCATTTCTTAAACATATGGCTTGTTTCTGTCGTAGTTCTTTTAATCATCGTTCTTGCGATTCAAATGTTTTTTTAGAATAGTTTTCCTTTTCATTTTCACGGCATTATGATAGGATAAAGCATATATAGAAAACACATTGATGGAAAAGGGTTTTTA
>ENA-OWNK01000372-OWNK01000372.1-metagenome-genome-assembly--contig:-NODE-372-length-21484-cov-4.175603_pt1 | contig 21484 bp, 19 predicted proteins | sample MGYA00245343_ERZ651121 | MGnify/ENA primary metagenome ERZ651121 (study PRJEB26857, sample SAMEA4031775) | metagenome | biome: human; feature: oral; material: saliva | place: Philippines | collected 2014... | reverse complement strand
TGTAAGCGTAATGCATCGGTGAGAGCTGTCCTTTTCCATCGGCCATGAGGCTAGATAGGGCACGAGCTGCAGCACTGACCCGATACAGCCGAGCGCAATGCCGCACACGAGAAACCCCTTCCCTCGCTCAGAGAGGGCCAGCAGCCTGGCCATGCCCTGCTTCTTTTTCAAGTTTTTACCTGGGTCTTCCAGGTCTGTCTCGTCCTCCATGGACCCGTGCTCCTTTCACTGCTATCGGAACGAATTCGTTCCGTTTTTCTCTTAAATGCACTGACGGGAGCATCCATCTGGATGCTCCCGTCATCAGTCCATTTTTGCACGCCGCTCAGAGCGGCGATTTTGCAACCTGCCTACATCAATAAAACAGCTTCTGCGCTATCTCGAATGCCTCCTGAGGAGAACGCTGCTCACACTCTGGTGCAAAACGCCCGTCGTACATGACGCCCCAGAGCCCGTACAGCATGAACAGCGCGCAGGCCTGCGCATTGCTCTCGTTTACGCCGAGACGGTTCTTGAGCTTGCCTGTCTGTATCCCTTCCAGCATGAGCTTGGTGTAGGGGCCAGCCATACGATCGATCATCTGGACCATGTCCCAGAGTTTGTAAGAGGCGTCGGGAACTGACTCACCCGGCTCGGGGTCGAAGGAGCGGACATATTCGTTGACGTCATCCGTTACGAGACTGCGCAGAGCGGCGATTCTTTCGTCGAACGGCCGGCCCTCGTCCTCCATGACTGCGCACTTGCGGTCCATGCGCTCCGAGATGAAGTCCTCCATGACGGCCACGTAGACGTCCTGCTTCGACTTGAAGTAGTAGTAGAACATGCCAGGAGCGCCGTTCACGGCATCCAGGATGTCGCGCACCGATGTACTCTCGTAGCCCTTCTCCGCGAAGAGCCTCGCTGCCGCATCCACGAGCTCCTTGCGTCGCTCTGCAGGTTTTTTGCTGTTCTTTCTCAAGCAATGCTCCGATTCCTTGTCCCATACCGATGGGTTTTTAATATCAGAACGAATGTCGGTCTAATATTAACCTTATCTAACTTTGATGTCAACGATAACGCAGTCGAGAGGAGGCCGATCACTGCGATTTGAGTCGTGTTATGCCCGAAGGCGGGCCCATAGACGGGGAAACCGTCTTCGCTCTATGAGGGTGAAGAACGATGACGTAGGGTATGCCTTTGACGCATGATCTCCAATTTCGCCGTGAATCTAAATTTCCGGATTTCATGGCGGCAAAAGGGCAGCCATCCTTTCGATGCGACATCCGGAGACTCGAGTGGCGCATCGGGTTCGATTCGATAGTCGGGGCGTGTGGAGGCCTCGGCGTTCGCTGTGGCGTTGCGTTTGGTTTCGGATTGAGAGGGTCGCTCTGCCACCACGCCGATCGTCTCGACGGGAGGTCGGCCCATGCGGTCGCCCTTAGCCTTCGAGCTCGGGGCAGGGCAGATTGCAGGCACATCGCATAAGGAAGACCCGCCAGTGTACATGCTCGGAAGCAGAAGCCAGGCGGGTTTTTTTGTTTGCTAATTACTACAACGCATAGATATATATCTGCTACTGAGTTCGCTTCCATGAAAAAATATCTATTATTGAAAGAAATAAAAAAAGATTTCTAAACAGATAGAAGAATCCTTATGAACTATGTTCAAAAAGTTCCCGTTGCTATTTGTGGTGTTGCTTTAGGTTTTGCAGCACTTGGAAATCTGTTTAAGACTTCTTTTGAGGGCCTTTATCTTGCCTGTGGCATACTCTCTATTGCTCTTTTAGCTCTCTATACCCTCAAATTTATGGTGTCTACAAAAGTTGTGTTGCGAGAACTCTCGGATCCGATTGGACTTTCAGTTGCCGCAACATATCCGATGGCAGTTATGCTGATTTCAGTGTATATGAAGGCTGATATTGGTGATGCAGCACAATTATTTTGGTTTACTGGAATTGCGTTGCACATACTGTGCATAGCTTTCTTTACTTCTCGATATATTGCAAAATTTAATTGGGAGAATGTGCACGCTAGCTGGTTCATTGTGTATGTGGGCATTGTTGTTGCCAGTGTTACAGCGCCGGCGTTTCACTTTGAAACCAGTGTTGGTACGCTCGCATTTTGGTTTGGGTTTATCTGCCTTGTGGTGCTTTTTATAGTTGTGAGCATTCGGTATGTTAAATATGGACCGGTACCTGATTCTGCTGAGTCGCTCGCTTGTATTTACGCAGCCCCAACAAGCCTTTGTATTGCAGGATATATTCAATCTATTACGCCAAAGTCTGTACCGTTTCTTTTGGTTATGCTGGTAATCGCTTCAATTATTTATGTAGCTTCGCTTGTATGGTGTGCTAGGTGTCTTACAAAACCGTTCTTTCCTAGTCACGCTGCGTTTACGTTTCCCTTTGTAATCAGTGCTATTGCGTGCAAACAAACAGCTGCATGTCTTGTTAAACTTGGCCAGCCTCTTCAATGGCTTGACGGAATAGCTACTGTTGAAACGGTTCTTGCAGCAGGGCTTTGCATTGTTGTACTTGTACGCTTACTTGCATTTGTGCGTGATCAGACTTTGCCTAAAGCGAGATCTATGAGTAGCTTGAGATAACGTTTTTCATTTTGTTTGTTTAGAGTTTCGTGACGGAGCGCGCAACGCGGATGCGGGCGCGGATGTCCGCCACCCAGGAGTAGCCGCCCTTCTCGGCGATCTCTTGTTTCTCGCTATCCGGTCAATTTCTGCGCCGAGGAGTTGAGCGCTCGTGTCGAAGACGAGCTCTTAATGGGAGGGCATGGCCGGACCCCGATTCTGCCAAGGCAGATCTGCTGTAGGTACAAATCATACAATGGGAAATGATGCGATGACGGAAGCGGCTTGGATTGTGCTTTCCTCTGCGCTTGCAGCTTTGTCTGTATCGTATGTATTATTGTGAGTAATACATATGATACAGACATCGTTGGAGGCTCACACCATGCTCCTGCAGCTGGACTTCTCAACCGCGACACCCATCTACCAGCAGATCCGCGATCAGATCGTGCGTGGCATCGCCGAAGGCGAGCTTGCGCCTGGCGAGCGCCTGCCGACCGTGCGGGCGCTCGCATCGGAGTGCGGCGTCAATGCCATGACGGTGAGCAAGGCCTACCAGCTTCTCAAGCAGGAGGGGCACGTGCGCGGCGACCGGAGGGGTGGCACCTTCGTGTGCGAGCCCGATGGCAGCTCAGATCCCGATTCCGGCATCGCGGACGCGCTGCGGATGCGCCTGGCTGAGCTGGTGGCCGGTGGGATGTCAGGCAAAGAGGTTCTCGCGCTTTGTGAACACCTGCTGGATGATATTGCGTATCGCTAGAAGTAAGGAAGTTTATGATGAGCACTGCGACTATCCTATGGCTCTCCTGCAGCTGGATTCCACTTCTCATATGGTGGACGCTCAGGAACAGCGCGCGCTTCAAGAAGAACATTGTCGTCGGCGTCACCTTCCCGCGCGAGGCGCGGGAAAACGTGCAGGTAAAGGCGTTACTTACCAGCTACCGTCACCTACAGCTCGCGTGCGCTATCGTGCTCGTGGCTGCGGCACTTGGCGGTGCGGCGACAGGAACGGTACGAGCGTGGGCCGGGTCGAGTATGTTCTGCTGGAGCGTCTGGATACTTGTGGTCTGTATCGTGCCCGAGGTAATCTACGCGCTCACCAACCGCAGGCTCGCGGCCCTGAAGGACGAGCGCGGCTGGCGGCCCAGAGGCGCCGCGGCCCAGCGCGTGACGGTGGCCGATATTGGGGCGGCCGCGCAGTCGTACCCGCGCGTCTCGAGCATATGGTTTGTCCTCATCTGCGCGGCGAGCCTGGTCCCCGTCCTGCTCGACCGTGACAACGTAGTAATCTACCTGCTGTTTGCCGCATGTGTGCTCATGATGTGGGCAATCTTCCGTTGGTGTTACCGCAATCGCAGCGAGGTGGTGGACGACAACACCGCCCTCACGCAGACGCTCACGCGCATACGCCGGCGCGCCTGGGCGAGGGTGTTCCTTGTCGCGGCTGCGTCTTTTGCATTTATGAGCTGGGCGCAGCTCCTCTTCCAGGGTTCAACCAATCTGTACTTTATCGGTATGATGCTTCCCTGCACGGTCCTTGGAATCGTGGCGTTTGCAACTGAGATGCGCGTGCGTAGCCTACAGGAGCGTCTTACAAAGGCCAGCGGCGAGGGCTTCTACGTGGACGAGGACGATCACTGGATCTTTGGCATCTTTTACTATAACCCCGACGATGCTGAGCTCATAGTGAACGAGCGCGTGGGCATCAACACGTCGATCAACCTGGCACGGCCGGCGGGAAAGGCGATTGTAGTGGCCCTCGCTTGCTCGCTGCTCTGCCTGCCCGTGACGGGAGCGTTCATGGCGGAGGAATTTGGAGCTCCTGTGACGCTTGAGTTGAGCGAGCAGACGATTCGGGCACACCACTTGCTCACAACCTATGAGATTGACATGGCCGACGTGGTGTCTGTGGAGCTTGTTGACCAACTTCCCAAGATGACGCGCACGTTTGGCGGCGCGAGTGAAACCTTCCTTGAAGGTAACTTCTCAAGTGACGCATACGGATCGCTCAAGGTGTGCCTGGACCCCGAGGTCGGCCCCTGGCTCCTCGTGCGGACGAGGAGCGGCACAACCTACCTTCTGGGCGCGAGCGACACGGCGCAGACCGAGACCGTTTATGAGGAAGTCCCCTCGGCCTTAGTCGATGCATAGTGCGACCTCTCGCGCCTGAACTCGTCGGTGTACTTGTTGTTGCCCATGCCTTGCCTCGCTTTCTCGGTTGTCTGGGCATATACGATTCCTGGGTTTTGAATCTGGGATGCCCGTGTCCGAAAAAAACGATACAGGTCACTCTGACCCTGATTACGCCCCGTGGTGAGACAACATCGCGGACCACCGGGAGGACGTGGACTAGGGGTACAGGGTGTAAAAAACGCGACCGAGAGACTGTCCTAGCGTGCGAAAAACGCAATAAAACCTCTATAAAATGATGTAAAAAACGCAACTGAAAGCGTATCATAGAGTGTGAAAAACGCATTTCACTTGTTAATTACTATGGGGAGATGAAATCATGCTCAAACGCAAGGCATACCAAAGGCTGGAGGATTGGAAACGATACAAGACGAAGCAGGCACTTCTCGTCAAAGGAGCCCGACAGGTAGGAAAGACGACCCTTGTCAGGCAGTTTGCCGCAGACAACTATGAGATCCTCGCCGAGGTGAACTTCTTCGACAACAAGACTGCCAAAGAGACGGTCATGAGGGCGATTGATGCCGATGACCTGCTTCTACGTCTTTCCGTGCTCAGCGGGAAAGAACTGGAGGCCGGAAAGACCCTCGTCTTCCTCGACGAGATCCAGGAGTGTGGTGCGGACCTGCTCACCTGGATCAAGATGCTCCTTGAACGGACCGACTACGATTACATTCTTTCGGGCTCTCTGCTGGGGCTTGAGGTATCCAATATTTCCTCCCTTCCCGTTGGTTTTTTGCAGGAAGTAACCTTGTATCCCCTTGATTTTGAGGAATTTTGCTGGGCAAGTGGGATAGGCAAGACGGCATTGGAAGCTGTTTCTGCCTGTATGGAATCCCTTACCCCTGTGCCTGATTATCTGCATGATAAGCTTACGGATACCTTTTACCGGTATCTTTTGGTAGGCGGTATGCCTGACGTTGTGCAGGCCTTTGTGGACAACAACGACCTCTTGCGAGCCCGTAATCTGCAGAGGGGAATTGTGAACATGTACGAGATGGACATGGCCAAGTATGTATCGGATACGCTTGAGGCGCGCCAGGTACAAATGGTATACGAGTCCATACCTTCTCAGTTGAATTCCGAAAACAAGCGCTTCAAATATGCAAGGCTGGGGAAGAGTCTGAGGTTTGCCAACCTTGAGTTCGCGTTCGACTGGCTTGAGCACGTAGGGGTCGCTCTTCCGGCATTCCGAGTCAATGAGCCGACGTTTCCCCTTGCCGCCCATGAGGACCGAAACATGCTGAAGCTTTACGCAAATGACGTCGGCCTGCTTACCGCCCAAATGATGGGGGATGTCGATATCGATATCCTCAATAGAAGGTCAAGCATAAACTTTGGGTCGATATTTGAGAATGTGGCAGCCCAGGAATTCAAGGCGTGTGGAAGGGAACTGCGCTACTATAATTCCTCCAAGATAGGCGAGGTTGATTTTGTGCTTCAGGGGCAACAAGGAGGCATCGACCTCTGTGAGATAAAGAGTGGTAAGAACTATCGACGCCACAGTGCGCTTGACAATCTCCTAACAACAAAAAACTACAGCTTCGAACATGTCTACGTATTTCATGACGGCAATGTGGATACTCCAGAAGCTTTCGAAGGTGTTACGTATCTCCCTATTTATATGATGGGTATGGCACTGGGCTGACGCAGGAACTGGCTGACCAAGAACCAATTTGTGGTCTCTATTTCACTTCAGCGATGGCATAAAGATGTGGAGCGTTTTCGAGAAGTCCGTCTAGCTGAGATCTTGCTTCCTCGTCATTCGGGTTTTGGCGAGAATAGCATTTGTTCTGGAGATATAATTATGCCATTGGGACGAACGATGTCGAGCCTGGCGAGTGCCAACTGGTGCATAAAAATATCTTTGGAAAGTGTGACACCAGGACATCGAGAGATGAGACACTAGGCTTTTTTAGCACATGAAATTGAATTGGGTGATGCGGATGTTTGATCTCGTCCGATGCTGCTGGCAGAGCATCTCCAATCGTCGAAGATTTATAGGATATCTGGTTGCCCGCCTGATCCAGGCGCTTCTCTCCGTTGTGGCTCCACTTGTGGCCGGGGTTACCATAAATATGCTTCTTGAACCCAATACGCCGATGGGTTCGTTGATCTTGGCATGTCTATTCCTTGCAATATGTTGTATTTTAGCTGCGCTCTTTGATTACCTGGCCACCTTGGTATACACCTACCTTCAGGCAGATTCCTCATTTGATCTTGAGCTTCATGCTATTCAGCATATCCAACACCTAAGGCCGGCCTTCTTTAAAGGTTTTGATCCTGCGTATTGGCGTCGGCGTCTAGATGATGACACTAATGGTCTTTCGCTCTTCTTCCTGATGTCTATTGTCGATGTTCTTAAAAACACTGCAATTCTCGTAGTCATTGTGGTCGTTCTGTTTGTCATAGACCCCCTGCTCTCATTGGTATCTATAGTGCTTGCCATTGCCTCAGGTGGTATTTATATGATTTTCATGAATAGGATGTATAAGACAAGACTCGATTTTACAAATGAGATGTCACAGTACTCCTCACGGGCTCAAGAGCAGTTAGAGGAAGTCGAGTTTATCAGGAAACATGTTCTGTTTAACCGTTCCACAAAACGCCTGAAGGAGATCTTCTTCACGGTCCGAGAGGCAATGTATCAAACCAACAAGGTTGCGGCGCAAGTGTTTCTTTGTACGGGAGTGGTCCAAGGCATTGCCCAGACGGCACTTCTTTTTGTTGCTGCCAGGGAAGTTTTTGCCGGCCATATGCAGGTGGGTTATGTGGCAACTGCCTTCGGCTACTTCACCACCATGGTTACATCCGTCGAGTACTTTGAGCAGTTTGGCCGCGACTACCAGAGCGCCCGCGTGAACTACAACAGATTACAAGAGCTTTGGGATGAGGAAGAGGAGCCGAACGGTTCCGGAGTCCCTACGGACACCAGCCTGATTACCTGCGACGATGTGGCCTTTTCATATCCAGGGAACAAAAACAGGACCCTCCGTGGAGTGAGCGGGCGCTTTCAAGCGGGGAAGATCTATGCCTTGGCAGGTACCAATGGATGTGGCAAGAGTACGCTTTTGAAGCTTCTCTCGGGGGAATATTTCAGCCTGTATGACGGATCCATATACTATGGCAATACCGACCTTGCAACGCTTGACCAATACGCCCTCAGGCACGACGTCATCGGCATTGTTGAGCAAGAGCCGGCAATTCTCCAAGATACCCTGTGGAACAACTTGACGCTTCTGTGCAACAAGATGCCCAGTGAAGATAGGGTTTTGCAGCTTGTCGACTTGTTTGGACTTCAGAAGTTCCTCTCACCAGACAGGGGATTGCAGAGCGTCATTGATGCACATCGTGTTGCGTTGTCAGGAGGGGAGAAACAGAAGATCGCTATCATCCGCATGCTCCTCAAAGACCCAGAGGTGATGTTGCTTGACGAGCCAACTTCGGCACTTGATGCGGCAAGTCGGAGCCATCTCATTGACCTCCTCAAGGACCTTCGTAAGGACCACCTGGTAATCGTTGTATCCCACGATAAGGAGCTTCTCGCCGCATGCGATGAGGTCCGGGAACTCTGAACCTTTTCCCTCTTAGAGACTCTGGTTGTCTTCCCTGCAATCTCTTGTCCGTCTCGACAGAGGGTTTCCGAAATCTGCTAAGGGATCTCGACCAGTAGGTGTTTTTGCTGGCGAGAAGGGTCTCAAAAGAGCCCGAATCTACCTAATGGTCGGCATTTCTTAGCGGAGGCCACCTAATGGTCTCGATTCTTTAGCAGAAATGCCCACGGCCGAGCAACTCCAGCAGAAATGCCCACGGCAGAGCAGACCCGGCAAGAAAACGAATCCCACCATGGGACCCCAAGGAGACTCCGAGGCAATTCTAAAGCAACCCTAAGGCCCGCTGTTGTCCAGTGAAAATCACTTCCGAATCGCGCGGTATCGGCTGGGGGTACAACAGGAAAGCGCTTTGAAGGTCTCGGAAAAGCTTCCCTGGTTCGAGTAGCCGACAGCCTCGGCAATCTGGCGAATGCTGAGATCGGTCTTTGCCAATAGCCTTTGTGCATATTCAATACGCTGTTCTCGCACATATTCCTGCGGTGTTTTGTTCACGACCTTCTTAAAGGCGTCAATCATGCGAGATTCGCTGACATGAAACACGGAGCTCAACACCCGGGTCGACAGATCCTTTGCCACATTTGATTTGATATAGAGCGAGATATATTTGTACAGCCGCTCGTCCACGGCCGAATATGCCTGACAATCATGTGTGCAGCGCTTACTTTCACTCACGAGTAATGCAAAGCACTCGGTAACCTTTGCACGATAGTACGAGGTGGCCACGGATCGACACAGCCGGGCATTGCCGAGTTCAGTGACTGCGGCAGTAAGGGCGGGTATATCATGGTAGCCATTGAGCAGCCCAATGGCCTGTAAAAGCTGTTCGGACGTAACCTGCAGAATACCCGCCAGCCGGGGAATCGCACTTGGCAGAAGCGAAATGGAGTAGGAACTGAGCTTGGTATCAGCCTCTATGATCTGCTGAAAATAATGCTCACCCAACGCGTAGCCGATAAGTGAAGGATGTCGCTGCCCAAAGCTGTCGATAAAGAACATGGGCATGTCCTCCATATAGCAACCGAAACCGACCACATCGGTAGACCAACCATGCATAACCACACGTTCACGCAATGAAACGCTCATCGAGATCACCACAATATCGGAGTCGACAATGTGATACCAATACTCTCCGAAACCGTATGCGGGGTCGATGATCCATGTATCCCCATAGGGACGAATATCCTTTGGTGATATCAAACCCTTCTCGATCGCCTGTGTATGGTGGATTCCATGGATAGCTTCGACTGCGGGGTCGAGCATCGTGTGAATCTCAGCCCAATTTGTGGACTCATCTTTTTTGACCATCGGATCAATGACAAGTTCCTTGGCCTTGCCCGACGACAGGTTTCGATACCATTTGGTGATAAAACTTGTTTCGGTAAGATGCAAAAGATTTTCGGTGCGATTATCCACTTGGACCCAAGGTCTTTCTCGGAAGTCAACTTTGTCTATCATTAGTTAGGTCAATCTAACATATTCTTATCGGAAAGGAAAGACGTTTGGAGCAGGAGGCTCTTCGTTACTACCGTGTTGACCCCCGTATTGCATTGCTCGTTTTGATTCCCCTCAATGCAGGGGTCACCTTGTATCCCCACATCGGTTTCCAGATCGCATCAATGGCTCTCATACTCATGCTCATGTTGATCTGCCGACGGCCCTTCTCGGCACTGAAGTGGCTGATTGCATACCTACTGATATTTTTCTTTGCACATCTTCCGGGGATATCTGGCTGGGAGTGGCTCAGCTCGCTTGGCAGCATGCTCCTTATGTTCCAACGTGTATTTCCCGTTGCGGCCTTTGCCTCACTTTGCCTTGTGACCACACGTTCAGGAGAGTTTGCCCGTGCCCTTCAGACACTTGGCCTTCCGTCCAAGCTCATCGTCTCCCTATGCGTTGCCCTGCGCTTTGTTCCCACACTTGCCCATGAATTCAAGGCGGTGGCCGAAGCCATGAGGATTCGCGGCCTTGCCTCCTCTCCGGTAGCCGTGGTCGCACATCCTGCACGTACCGTCGAGCATCTGATGGTCCCCGTCATCGGACGGCTGGGAATCATCGCCGATGAGCTGGGTAACGCCGTGGTCGCACGTGGAGCAGATACCAACCGAAAGCGCAGCTCATATTATGACTTGCATATACGAGCAGCCGACATCGCGCTTCTGGTAATCGAGTATGCCCTGTTCGCAGCCATGGTCCTTGCCAAGATCGGGGTGGGGGTCCTATGAGTGCCGCCTCGTTACCGAGAAGTACCGCCGTATCGCTGGAACATGTCTCATTTTGCTACAACGAGACGGAATCAGAGGCATTGCGAGATATCAACCTATCCATCCGTCCAGGCGAGTTCATAGTGCTCACGGGAGAATCCGGCTGCGGGAAGACAACCCTGACCAGAACCATAAACGGCCTGATCCCGTTGGTCTACCAAGGGGTCTTGAAGGGACGCGTCTCCGTCGCCGAAAAACCCGTCACTGAATGGACATCGGGGGATTTGGCGGTAACGGTCGGCTCGGTATTCCAAAACCCACGCAGCCAATTCGTAAACTCGGAAGTCGAGGCCGAGCTTGCGTTCGGCTGTGAGAACCAAGGACTCTCGCGAGAAGAGATTGTGAGGCGCATACACGAAAGCGTTCGGGTGTTCGGAATCGAAGAACTGCTGCATCGGCAGGTGGAGGAGCTTTCCGGAGGCCAGCGTCAAATGGTGATCCTTGCCTCTGTATACGCTACAAACCCCGATATCTTTGTTTTGGACGAGCCCACGGCCGCCCTCGACGTGACATCTATGAGATGCTTGGGTGCGGCCCTTGCCAAACTCAAGTCAATAGGGAAAACCATCATTGTGTCCGAACACCGCCTATGGTGGCTCGCAGACCTTGCCGATCGGGTCGTCGTTATGGAAGACGGCCATATTGCGGGGACTTGGTCCGCGAAAGAATTCGGCGCGATCCCCTTTGAAACCCGTTTGCACTGGGGACTGCGTGCTTGGAAGGTCGACGAGGTCGATGCTGCCGCCCGCCGGCGTTTCTCCCATACATCTGTGAGCGGGCATCCCGTACATGAGTGTGTGGCCGATACCTCGTTGAGGACAAGAGGCCTACGTGTCTCGTATCGGCACCGGGATGCAGTGATAGATAGTTGCGATTTTGATATCTCCGCGGCGACAGTCGTCGGCCTTGTCGGTGCCAACGGTGCAGGAAAAACCACGCTTGCACGATGCCTATGCGGCATCCAGAAAGAGGCGGCAGGTACGGTTGAGTTGGCGGGTAAAGCGCTTAGGACCTCGCAGCGCGCAGGCGTCATCTACCTGGCCATGCAGGAACCGGGATACCAGCTGTTTGAACACACGGTCGTTCGTGAGCTCGAGGAGGCGCACGATCGCAACGATGCGCATATTCCGCAGGTCTTCTCCGTCAAGTCACTTATGGAAGACTTCCGTCTGACAAACCTCGCCCAACGCCATCCCCTGTCGCTGTCCGGTGGGCAGCGACAGCGCACGTCGATTGCCGCCGGCCTGCTGTACGGCGCACAGGCCCTTGTCATGGATGAGCCGACCAGCGGCTTGGACTATAACAACATGGCAAGCATTGCCAGACAGATCGACCGTCTCAAACAGCAAGGTGTGGTCATCTGCATAATCACACACGATTACGAATTTCTCTGTGCAGCCTGTGATGCCGTCCTCCCCCTGCATGATGGCCATATGTCACCGCCCATTCCCCTTACCCCGGAAACACTCGGGCACATAAAGAGATTGCTCGGTTTTTCATAACAACAGGATTCTATAGGAAAGGAACGTATGATGGACGAAACAACGATTGGGTCTCAAGCCGCAAACACCGGACGGCTTACCGCAAAGGATTTCATATTCTGCTCGGTATTCGGCGTGCTTATCTTTTTCATCACCATGGCCTTTGCCATGATATGCAGCTTTGACTATCGCCTCTGTTGGGGGGCGCACGCACTATCGTCACTCATCTCAGGCATGGCATGGATGTATGTCGTGCAGCGTGTGCCTAAACGCGGAGCCATAGTGGTCATGGGCGCGATTATGGCCATATTCGGCTCTGTCATGGGTATGCTCTGGACAGGCCCTGCCGGCATTTTCATTGGCTGCCTTGCTGCAGAGCTTATTCTGGGTGACCCCAAAAAGCGTACGAAGGGCAAGATCCTCGCCTCATTCCCCACATTCATCTTCCTGTTCTGGCTTGGTCACATATCCTTGGTCTACATGATCGGCAAGGATGCCTATGTTGCCCAATGCGTCCAGATGGGTATGGCACTGGAATTCTCCCAGAACTTGGTCGACTTCATGTACAGTCCCGCAATGGTCGCCATGGGCCTTGCCACTATTATTTGTGCAACACTGGGCGGCTTTATCGGCACCAAGGTATTCGCAAAGCATTTCAAGCAGATTGGGATGTGATGACTATGCCGAAAGTCTCACAAGAGCATAGAGACCAGGACAAAGCTGGGCGGGCGGCAATCACGCTGTTGGCGGCCTATATCAAGGGCCGCACCATTCTCGCCCAGTTCTTTACGGTCTTGTCCGCACTCCTGGCCTTTATCCCCTACCTTGCCCTCGTATGGTTGGGCGATATCTTCATCGCTTCCCAACAGGGCAACCAACCACTTGATGTCGAGAAGGTCGACCGTATCGTGATGCTCTTGATGACGGCATTTATGCTCAAGCTGATGTTCTATTTGCTGTCTCTTACGATCACGCACTTCGCCGACATGAAGTTGCGCTTTATTATCCGAAGCGTCATCGTCGACCGCCTCAACCATGTCCCTCTTGCATGGTTCAGCAAAACAGGGTCAGGTAAGATCAGAAACGCCGTCCAAGATGACACTAAGACGGTACACACGGTAATCGCCCACGCTCCGGTCGACTTGATCAACGGTGTCCTCACGCCGGCGGTATTGCTGGTCTTTATGCTCGTCGTCAACTGGCGTCTGGCACTTATCGGTATTGCAACGATCCCGTTTTATGTGGTGCTTTATGGCTCCTCCATGAAAGACATGGGACCTAAAACGGCGGAGATGAACAACAATCTGGCAAGCGTCTCGGCGACCATGGTGGAATTGGTGTCGGGCATCAAGGTCATCAAGGCATTCGGGAAAAGCGGCGAGTCCTATCACAACTATGAAAAAGCCGCCCAAGCCTTCGCGAACTCTTATTGGGAATGGTGCGCACCGATGATCGGGCGCTGTTCTGTCGCCGCTGAATTCGTTTCTATCCCAGTATTGTTACTGGTCAACCTTGGCGGCGGAGCCCTGGTGTATGCCGCAGGACTTGCAACGCTCCCCCAAATCCTCGCCTGCACCCTGATTGCGCTGGTATTGCCCAACGCCATGATGAGCGTGGCTAACATCACCTGGTCATACCAACTGGCAGGATCTGCAGCGATACGCTTGGTCGAGTTGATGGACACGTCTTCCTTAGAAGAGCCGACACATCCTCAAGAGGTCGGAGACGACCATAGAATCGTGGTCAAAGACCTTGCATATTCATATGGCGAGACCCAGGCGCTCAACGGTGTCAACCTGACCCTTGAGCCTGGGACACTCACCGCACTTATCGGCCCCTCGGGGTCGGGCAAGTCGACGTTGGCACAGCTGATCGCCCGCTTCGATGATCCTTCCGAGGGATCGATCACGCTCGGCGGCATCGATATACGCTCGCTGTCCGCAGACGACCTATATCGAAACGTGTCTTTTGTGCTGCAAGACGCCATGCTGCTCAATACGAGCATCCGACGCAATATATCCCTCTCAAAACCGCAGGCGAGCCTGGAAGAGGTGCGTGCTGCCGCCAAGGCCGCGCAGATCGATTCGTTCATCATGTCTCTTCCCAAAGGCTACGACAGCATCATCGGCACCGACTGCGAGCTGTCGGGCGGCGAGGCCCAACGTCTGTCTATCGCACGTGCCCTGTTGATCAACGCGCCTGTCTTGATCATGGACGAGGCTACGGCTTTTGCCGACCCCGACTCGGAAGTCGAGATCCAACGAGCCCTTAGCGGCCTCATCGAGGGACGTACCGTCTTGGTGATCGCCCACCGCTTGAATTCCGTGATAGGTGCCCATCAGATTGCCGTCATGGACGAGGGTAGGATCGTGGCGACAGGCACCCATGAGACGTTGCTAGACAACAAGCAGTACCGCGCGCTGTTGGAACAGAGCGGCTTTACCCAAAGCAGCCTTGCCGTATCCGGTGCCGCATCGGAGGAGAAGGGTGGACATCATGAGTAGAAATCGGAATCTTCTGTCCCGTTTCCGTCGGTATATGATCCCCGAAGATGCCGCGATGCATAAACGTGGCATGGCGGCATGCATCTCGGCCGGAGTATTCATAGGTCTGGCGTTATGCACGATGATGCCGGCGGCGATGTCACTCCTGACGGCTGAGCCGCAATGGGGTCTCAGCTTCAACACATGGGTGATAATCCTCGTGGTGTTGACCGCCTTCTCCTGCGTACTTGATTACTGGGGCACCAAGCTCGGATACACAGCCGGTCTGGGCTATATGCGCATGCTGCAAAAACACATCGGCAACAAGGTGGCCTCGTTGCCCTTGGGGTGGTTTACGGCATCAAGCGCTGGTCTTTTGAGCCGTATCGTCACACAGGAGATGATGACAAGCGGGCAGGCAGTTGCCTACTTTGTAGGAGGGTTCCTCAGGAACCTCTGTGCCTGCGTCATCTTCGGCCTGGGGACATGGGTCTGGAACTGGCGACTTGGACTTATAGTGACCATAGCAATCCCCATATTGTTCGTTCTGTTCAAATTGGGACAGAAATGCATTGAGAAAGAGTATGCAAATGAGAGTCCCGCAGAGGAAGAGTTGGCTTCCCGCATTGTTGAGTTTGCCCAATGCCAGGGTGCGCTGCGCGCCTGCCATGCCGGATCGACCTATGAGGAGCTCAGCAGCAGCTTTGCCGTAGCCCGGCGAAAATCAGTACGTGGCCTTTGGTGGGGCGTATTGGGCAATATGCTCACCGGCATGGGACAACAGCTGTTGGTGTTCTCCATGATCTTGTTGGGGAGCTCCCTGTGTGTCACCGGCATTGCCGCGCCGTTTGAGGCGATCATCATTATCGGTGTATCGTTGCGCTTCTCGACCATGATTGCCGATATCTCGGCCTCCCTCTTCGGTTTGGAGGAACGCCGTCAAACCTTAGACAGTATCGATGCGGTAATGAATGCACCGGAAATACCGGTTCCTCAGACGTCCAAGGATCTTCCACATGACGCAAGCGTCAGCGCCGATCATGTCGCATTCTCGTACGTCCCCGACAAGCCTGTACTGCGTGATGTCCATTTCACGGTTCCATCATCGAGTATGCTCGCCATCGTGGGGCCATCTGGTTGCGGCAAGACGACGGTGATCAAGCTTGCCGCACGTTTTTATGACACGACTGCAGGCACCATGAAAATCGGTGGGATCGATGTGCGCGATTTGAGCACCGAGGATCTCTTCAAGAACGTCTCCTTCGTTTTCCAGGACGTCTATCTGTTCAACGACACGCTGCGCAATAACGTACTGCTTGCGCGTCCGGATGCCAGCGATAGCGATATCGAGCGGGTCGCCGATTTGGCAGGCGTGACCGATATCGTTAAGCGTCTCCCCGACGGATGGGATACGGTTTGCGGCGAAAGCGGCCGCGCCCTTTCGGGTGGAGAGCGTCAGCGTGTGTCAATTGCCCGTGCGCTGCTCAAGCAGGCTCCCATCGTCCTGTTTGACGAGGCAACCTCGGCACTCGATGATGAAAACGAAGCCAACATCGTCAAGTCTATCGAAGAGCTGCGCAAATCATCGACGGTGATTGCCGTCGCCCACAAGCTGGAGACCATCAAGATGGCCGATAAGATCATCGTTTTGAATGCATCGGGGAGCATTGAAGAAGAGGGTACACACGATGAGCTGCTCGCACTAAACGGTGCCTATGCGGACTTCTGGGGCAAGCACGTTTTGAGCGCCCAATGGAAGCTGGCATAGGTGGAAAGGCAGCAGAGGCAGGGTGGCCAACAGCGGTGGCAGCGGGCAGCCTCGTCGGCGCGGGTGGAAAAGTAGCAGGTAGCAAGGGCGACGCGAGTAGAAAAGCGACGGGTGCATGTGAGTTTAAGGGGGATTTAGGGGGATTTCAAAATCTGCTAAGAATCCGCGACCATTAGGCACCTACTGCTAAGAAAACTTGACCATTAGGTGGATTTGACCCCTTTAGAGGCCCTTCTCGCCAGCAAAAACACCTAATGGTCGCCCTTTCTTAGCAGAAAACGCTCCAGAGAGGAACATTTCCGGAGAGAAGGGCTTCAACGAGAAGGGTCCTCGGCGAGAAATGCTTCAATCCTGCACACGGAACTTCCAGTGGAGGTGGTTACAGAGATCACGAATCTTGCAAGAACCACGATATCAAGGCAGACAAGACTTAGCGAGACGGGCATAGGCTCGTCTCACAGTCGGAGGCTGTTCTTACGCAGAGAATGCCCTTGATCTAAGAACGGGCATACAAGAGTATCATGGCGCCGGCAGGTCGATACGACATTGCAATTTTTACCATCTCTTCAGGTATCTCTTCCATGTTGTGCTCGAGCCAGAGCATCATGTTGTTGAAGATGCCGCCGATATGGTATGAGACCTTGAATTGCTGTCCTTGAGTCGCATGCGCCACCATCTCAGAAAAGCCGAATGCCTCTTCAATGGCATCACGCAGCATTCATGACTGACCCTGTCTGTGGATGACGAGAAAATTCTCCCTGTGCTCAGCATAGGTTTTAAACACCACCGTGAGGTAGAGACGATAGTCGAGGTTGCCAAGCGACCGGAAGCGCTCGAGAAGCTCAAGACCGACCTGTCGGAACTTGCCCCGAGGTTTGTCGCCGTTGGACACGGCTTCTGCATGAGATTGCGAGGGATAGTTTATATGGGGCAGAACTACCCTTCGGAAAGCCACTTCGTCCATATAGGACAGGACCTCCAGCCATCCTTAAAACCCATTCGATAAGGGTCTTCTTCACTCCGTGTTGCTATAAGCCGAACAATCTTGTCATGCCAAGACGTGTCTGGGGCAATACGCTCAAGCAAGTAACTAAGGATAGTGAGGAGCGTAAACGTAGAGCTGTTATCGACTTCGTAAGGTTTATGCCACTCAATATTCTAAAAACGGGAACTACAGATTCTGCAAAGGACTGGTTTGCTGTTGGAGATTACAAACGCTTACCAAATGAGGTCGGTGGGCGAGAAACCACTCTTCCAGAAAATGTTGCTAAAGAGACGAAATCGCTATTAAAGGCTTATAACTCAAACAGCTCTCATTCCTTTGAAGACATTGTTGATTATCACGTTCGCTTTGAGCGCATTCACCCATTTCAGGATGGCAATGGACGTGTCGGCAGGTTGATTATGCTTAAAGAATGCCTTGCTCATAACGTTGTTCCGTTTGTCATTACTGAAAACATGAAGTCTTTCTATTATCGTGGACTCTCTAAGTGGGATAAGGAGAACGGCTATCTTCTTGATACGTGCCTTACAGCTCAGGATAGATTCAAAGCAACGTTGGATTACTTCCGAATTCCGTACGGTGATAAGTAGGTGTAACTGCTTTTCTCGTTTTAACGTTATAGTGCTGTTTTAGATTAATAGACGTCATCATATTGCGCATGCAGCCGATGAGCTCCTTCTGGATAAAGAAAGACCCTCGTGAATCGTTGCACCACTTCCTCAGGGGGAGGGGGTTCACCGCGTCTTTCGCGTAGTGGTAAATCTTGATCTGCTTGACCCCAGCAACCTCACAACCTCCGCCGCGGAATAGATGTCCTGCACTGTGTAGAAGTCTTTCTGAGGTATATGCGGTCTGTCGTATTCTGCCCTTGTCATCGCCATGTCACCTCCTTGGCCATCGCGGTTTTCTTTTTTTGCAACATGCATCAGGGGAGCAGGTCAACGGAAAACAGAATAGGTTCTATGGGAACTTTCAGTTTCAGTAGGCATACCGATGTGGGGTTTATCGTCTCCCCACTCTTTGACATTCGTTCGGCGTCGCCTAGAATGAACAATACTGAATTAATATTCAGCATTGAGAGGATTTGAGGAGAAAATCATGCAGGTTCTCAAGGAAGAGGTGCGCGAACGCATACTTGCCGCCGCCGTCCAGGTGTTCTACGAGAAGGACTTCCGTAGCGCGAAGTTGCAGGACATCGCGAGGCTCGCAGACGTGTCGGCAAGCCTACTGTACTCGTACTTCAAAAACAAGGAAAAGCTATTCGAGGGCGTCGTTTCGTCTGCTCCCTTCGACTTCAACCGGATTGCACGTGAAGAAGAATCTATCATTGCGAATACGCCCTCTGAGAGGTACCAGATTGCCGCCGAGGGACCCCTGCTCAACATGCTGTCCCATCACAAGTTGCTGGTTATCCTGATCGACAAGAGCCAGGGTACCGCCTATGAGCATGCGAAGGACGATTTCATAGAGAGCATCGAGCGGCATATCCGATACATGATGAACGAGCGTGCAGTTTTGCGCTACCCGGACTTGCTCGTCCACGTGCTCGCAAGCAACTTCGTGGAGAGCCTAATGGAGGTAGCCCGCCACTACAGCAGCGAGAATGAAGCTCGTGAGATGCTTGCGCTCATCGCCCAGTGCTATTACGAAGGAGTGAACTCCCTGTGACAGAATTTTCTGCCACCCCATTCGGAAACCCTGACATTCAATATTGAATTTTAATTCAATATTGATATAGTTAGTCTAGTCGAACTGAGATAGGCCTTAATCTACTTACAATATCGAATCTAAATTTAATATTGGAGGAGAGATTCTATGAAAGACAAGAGGGAGCTGGTCAGGGAGATGACGGCGAAAAGCCGGCTATCTAATGCCTTGCTTCTGACCAGGGCGGTTCTTGGGCTTGTTCCCACAGTTCTCGTAATCTTCCTTGTCCACCTGTTTTTGGAAGGGTCCCTCTCGCCCGCTGCAATTGCCTATGTCGCTGCGGGAATGACGGCATGTGTGGTGGCGAAGGCGTTATGCATGTACACGGCAACATGGAAAGCACATCGGGTGGCGTACTCGTGCCTGACGGACATCCGCCTGCGCATCGTGCGCCATCTGAAAAAGCTCCCTCTCGGCTTCTTTCAGATCAGAAGGCCAGGAGACCTCGCGAACGTCATGCGCAATGACGTGGAGCAGGTGGAGGTGTACCTTGCCCACGGGCTCCCCGAATCGGCCTCAGCCACTCTGTTCCCCGCCGCCGCGTTCGTCTTAATGCTTGCAGTGGATTGGCGGCTTGCCCTGTGCATGATGGCGGGTCTGCCCCTCATGTGGCTCGTGAAGAAGGCAGCGGCGCCCGCTTGGGCGAGGGGCTTCGAGATAGTAGCCCAGTATGCATCCCACATGCAGAACAGCCTTATGGAATATGTCGCCAATATAGCTGTTGTCAAAGCATTCGGAAAGGAAGAGCGCAAGACCGATGAGACGGTCGGGGCGGCGCGTGATTACGTGAACTGGGCAACGAGCTCGATGAACGATGTCTCGGTCCCTATGGCTCTTATCGCCCTGTTCATGGAGTTCGGGACGGTACTCGTGCTGATTGTGGGAACGTGGCTTCTCTCCACGGGCGGCATATCCATCGAACGCCTTATCTTGGCCATGGTGCTCGCAGCCGCCTTCACTTCCTCAGTGGCCAAAACGGCGACCCTGCAACACTACCGCTTCATGTTCGACCAGGCGATGACGGGCATCGAATCGGTGCTGGGCGTCAAGACCCCAGACCTCGTCGAGAGCTCCGAGGAGCCTCGCATGGGAGACATAGAGCTGCACGGAGTATCGTTCTCCTACCCACAGAGCGAGGAAGACGGCAACGAGAGGAAGCAGGCTCTCGACTCGATAGACCTCGTGTTCCGCAGGGGAAGTACCAACGCGCTCGTAGGTTCCTCGGGATGCGGGAAGAGCACCCTCGCGAGCTTAATCATGGGATTCTGGCAGCCTGACTGCGGGCGCGTCACTGTGGGTGGACAGGACCTTTCCCAACTTTCCGAAAGGCAGGTGTCGAACCTCTTCTCCATAGTCCAGCAGGACGTGTTCCTCTTCAACCAGAGCATCGAGGAAAACATCCTCATCGGCCGACCAGGAGCAACGCATGAGGAGGTGGTCAAGGCGGCCAAAAGGGCGCGTATCCACGACTTCATCTCCAGGCTCCCGCACGGCTACGCTACGGTCCCTGGCGAGGGCGGCGTTCAGCTCTCGGGCGGCGAGCGTCAGCGCATCTCGATTGCCCGTGTAATGCTGAAAGATGCCCCCATCATCATCCTTGACGAAGCGACGGCCGCGGTCGACGCCGAGAACGAGGCCCTCATACAGGAGGCGATAGACGACCTGTCTCGCGACAAGACTGTCGTGACCATAGCCCACCACCTGAACGCTGTTCGTGGAGCGGAGCAGATCGTCGTGATGAGTGAAGGCCACATCGCCGGGGCTGGAACCCACGAAGAACTCATGTCTACCTGTCCTCTCTATCAGGAGATGGTTGCTAAGCAAAAGCAGGTGGACAACTGGGATATCAGGGAGGTCACATCATGGTAAGAGAGATCCTAGAACGGATGACCCCCGCTGGCCGGCGCATGATGTTCATAAGCATCGCCGCATTCACGATTTATGCACTAGCCAGCGTGGCAATGGCCCTCGTTGTCCTCGCGGCTATCTATTCGGTTCTGCACGGACCGGTCGACCTCGTGCCCTACTGGGTGGCGCTCATCTGCCTTCTCCTTGTCAAAGGGGCAAGCGGCATCGTGGCCGACAAGCAGAAGCATTGCGCGGGTTTCGACCTTGTGCTTGAGATCAGGATCGCCGTCGTCAGGCGGCTGAAGTCGCTTTCCCTCGGTTTCTACACGGGGGAGCGACTAGGAGAGATTGGCGATATTGTTCACAAGGACATCGACAACATGGAGATGGTGGTGGGGCACCTATGGACGAGGATGGCAGCTGATTTCATCGTCGCGGCGATTTTGCTCGTGGCTGCGGTCTTCGTTGATTGGCGCATGGCGCTACTCACGGTATCAACCTTGCCCACTGCGCTTGCGCTCCTTGCAATAGGAATGAGCAAGCCACACGCACTCGAAAGACGATGCGCGGATG
>ENA-OWNK01000371-OWNK01000371.1-metagenome-genome-assembly--contig:-NODE-371-length-21498-cov-4.930467_pt1 | contig 21498 bp, 17 predicted proteins | sample MGYA00245343_ERZ651121 | MGnify/ENA primary metagenome ERZ651121 (study PRJEB26857, sample SAMEA4031775) | metagenome | biome: human; feature: oral; material: saliva | place: Philippines | collected 2014... | reverse complement strand
CTCCAGATCCCGATCCGACCCCAGATCCCGATCCGACCCCAGATCCCGATCCGACCCCTACTAACGTCATTGAGCTTGATGTCGTTTTGAATGAAGGTGATTTACCAAGCGGAGAGCATATCGCTATTGGGCAAGTTGAGGGATATCAAGCTATTGTTATTGACGTAGACCCACATCTTAATGACGGTGGTGATATTGCAATTATTGACTTAAATAATGACTCCTCTCCTGATGCGAACGAAGTTTTTAATGCGCACACGGGTGAACATCTAGATGAGTCAACTGGTTCTCAAATTATTGCCGCAATACAAGAAGTTGCAACATCAACTTCAGACCATCTCTCTGTTCCAACAGTAGATACGCCTGCAGTAGATACGCACGATGTAGCTCAACACATACCAGCAACTGATATCACTCCTGATATGCCTGATTATATAAACGATGCGGACGTCAACTTTGCCTAAGTTCATATTTCTCTTGGTTTTAGCTTGTGCTTTAAAAGCACAAGCTAAAACCTATTATTTGTGCATCGGAATAGCTGACTATCCGGGAGCGCGTAATGATTTAAGATTGCCGGCTCAAGACGCATTGGCAATGCAAAGAATATATCAGAAAAAAGATAACGCAGATGGATATTGTCTTATAAATGAACAAGCAACAAGTCTTGCCATAGCTAATGCGTTTGAACACCTATGTGTAAAGGCTAAAAAAGAAGATCATATTGTGTTTTTCTTTAGCGGACATGGTGGAAATGGATTGTTATTGGCATATGACAAAACATTATCTTATAAGTTCTTGTATGATGCTTTATCAAAAACAAAAGCCTCTCGAAAAATCATCTTTATAGATGCTTGTCTTTCTGGTAACATGCGCCAATCCCCAAACAGATATCATCCCACTGAAGAACAGAAAAATACTGATGTTTTATTTTTCTTAAGTTCTCGCTCTAACGAAGCTTCAATAGAAGACCGGCGCTTAAAAAATGGATATTTTACGCTTTATCTTGAGCGTGGAATGCGTGGAGGGGCAGACTATGATAGAAACAGAATTATTACTGCCCGTGAACTCTTCAACTTTGTGTCTCAGGGAGTACAGACTATTTCAAATAGGCGACAGCACCCAGTTATGTGGGGGCGCTTCCTTGACACCATGCCTATTATTTCTTGGTAGTATGGATACTATTTTACCTCAAATTGCTAAATCTCTCAAAACCAATTGTCCACATTGTGGTCAATCTATCCAATTAAACAACCCTAAAAGCGTAGCAGCAGTTGTCCTTAAATGCCCTCAATGCCAAAAAGAGATACCGATATCATTCGTACACCCCACAGATGAACCTTCCGAGGAGAAGACAGTCTTAAGTTCTAAGGTGTACAAAGAATTTACGGGGCACCTTTTATGTGAAGGTAAGAGCTATTTTTTGTCTTATGGTGAGCATGTTGTTGGTCGAAAAAGTAGCATGCCAATAGGAATACCTTTAGAAACAAACGATCCTTATATGAGTCGTCAACACGCGTATATAAAAGTCACACGCCTACTTGATGGAAGGGTCATAACTACATTGCGTCCTGCCCTAAATAAGAATAAAATACTGATTAATGGACTCTCCCTAGAAGGTGATGATGAAGTAACACTATTAGACAATACTGAAATAATGATGGGGAAGACTATTGTAATATTTCGAAACGAACGACAGTCTACTACTTGATTTCACAACTAGACTGATCTTTTGCAGAATCAAGACAATTAAAAGACAAAATGAGCACCCTAAGAATAATTATCGGTTTCTTACTATTGATATCGGTAAAGATATGTTCCGCACAGCGCTTTGGGGGAGAAATCCGTAGAGTTCAACACACAGACAATACAACTCATAAAGAGAAACGGACAAATAAACAAAAACAACAGGCCTCTTCACATAAGCCACCACAAAACATTAAGTCCGGGATACAAAACGTAGACAAACTTCTACCAGATTATACAAAAGAAGATTATATGATAATGGCCGATTCAGCTTATGCTTCCCAAGCCTATGTAGAAGCTTTGAAATGGTATCAAAAGGCCGCTGAACTGAAAGTTAAAGAAGCATATGCAGCCATCGGATATATGTATTGTAAGGGTTATGGTGTGCAAAATGATGATACGGAAGCAATCAAATGGTATAGAAAAGGCGTTGAACAAGGTGAAGCGAAAGCTCAGCGTCGTTTAGGCTTCATATATCAAAACGGACTTGGGGTGATCCAAGATTATAAAGAAGCAGTACGTTTATATCACTTATCCGCAGAGCAAAGTGATGCCCCCGCACAAAATAACTTGGGATGGATGTTCGCAAATGGCTTTGGTGTTGCCAAAGATGAAGTTGAAGCTGTAAACTGGTATAGAAAAGCAGCCGAACAAGGACACGCACAGGCACAAACTAACTTGGGATGGATGTTCGAAAATGGCTTGGGTGTTGCCAAAGATGAGGTTGCAGCTGTAAGCTGGTATAGAAAAGCAGCCGAACAAGGAAACGCACAGGCACAAAACAACTTGGGATGGATGTTCGCACATGGCTCAGGTGTTGCCAAAGATGAGGTTGCAGCTGTAAACTGGTATAGAAAAGCAGCCGAACAAGGACACGCACAGGCACAAAACAACTTAGGAAGGATGTACCAAAATGGCTTAGGAGTTTCTAAGAATCGTGCAGAAGCTATAACCTGGTATAGAAAAGCAGCCGAACAAGGAAATGAAGGTGCTATTTCTCAATTAAAAGAATGGGGAGAAAATTGGTAGTATGCAGAAACAAAATCTCATAGTTACAGTTTAAATCACAACACGTACACTCATATCGCCCATTTGAGAAATTTATTCTGAATTCAAGAATAACCACCACCACAACAACAATACTCGTCACATGAACACATCAAATAAGCAATCAAAAAGGAGCAAGCCATCTATTAAGGCTATATTAGCCCTTCTCACCTCCACAATTGTTTTGTATGCAGTAGCATTTCTTATTAGAGATAAGTACAACGATATAGGAGGATTCTTGTGCTTGGTTTCGTATTTCCCATACATGCTTTTTGCGTTCGAAATTTTTAGCAATAAGAAAGCGGGTATGTTTGTTTGCGCTATAGGATGGTTTATTATGATCTTTTTATGGTCGGATTACGCTATATTTTCAACACAATCTTTACTTCCTGCTTTTGGTATTTTAGGTCTATGCTCTTTTTGTTCCATTGCCGCATATTTATTGATGTATAGAGCAGAAACATAGCACTTCTCTAAAGGACATGGTAGCTTAAAATAACCAGTACCACAATCAAAGTCTTTAGAAGATAAATTCCTTAATATTAAGGGGATGATTCACGAGCATATTTTCGCGTCTTTACTTGTGAAAGGGTGATATGCGTATTAACGAAGATGTATGAAGAAGATAGTTATATTCGACCCGTTTAAGTGAATAATAATTAATCAAAAAATAGACGATATGAGTAATGACAAGAAAATTCAAAATGATGACGAAACGTTGTTTGACGATGGAAATGAAGTTGAAGTAACTGAATTTCAGCACGAAGAACAAGATGTTGATGCGAATTTGATACTTCCTGCCAATACTGTTTTGCAAGGGAGTAAGTATCGAATTGTGAGGAAATTAGGACAAGGTGGATTCGGTATTACCTATGAGGGTATGCAGACCGGACTAAACCGCAAGGTGGCTATCAAAGAATTCTTTATGAAAGAATACTGTGGACGTGAGGATTCTACGACTGTTACTTGTACGTTGCTCGACAATAGTAAGAAAGTACAGTCGAGCCAGAAAAAATTCCTGAAAGAAGCTCGTATGATTGCTGATTTACAGCACACCAACATAGTGAAAATCATCGATGTTTTTGAAGAAAACAATACAGTTTACTATGTGATGGAGCATATTGAGGGGGGATCTTTGCAAGAATATGTCGTAAATAGAGGCTGTCTTTCTGAAAAGAAAGCTCTTTCGTTAATTCGGCAAATAGCTAGTGCGTTGGATTGTGTTCACCAGCGAAATATCTTACATCTCGATGTAAAACCAGCCAATGTTATGATGCGTGATGAGGACACTGCGGTATTGATAGACTTTGGAATATCAAAGTATTATGGTGAAACAGGTACGCAAACAACATCATCGAATGTGGGTATTAGTCGAGGTTATGCTCCCATAGAGCAATACAATGAAGGTGGTGTTGCCACGTTCTCACCTGCAACAGATATTTATTCGCTTGGGGCCACTTTGTCCTTTATGCTGACAGGTCAACGTCCTCCTGAAGCCCAAATCGTTTTATCTGAAGGTCTACCTCTGTTCCCGAAGAAAATATCGAAGTCAACAAGAGAGGCTATTACGGCTGCGATGCGTCCAACCAGAGCAGAACGTCCACAATCAATTGAAGCCTTCCTTAGGATAATAGATGGAGGAAAAGTGGTAGTGGAGACGGATTCTCAAATACGTTACGTGATTGAACAATTAGAAATACAAGGAGAGTATAAAGAGGCTTATCTTCGTTGTATGGATTGTCTTGAAAAAGGTATTGAGGTTGAGTTCGCCCAGAAGAAATGTGAGATACTTGTTCCGCTGATGCGAAAAAAAAACAAAGCGACAAACAGATGGATGTATTTCCTTGCTATCGTCTCTTCAATAGTGTTCTTTATCGCCTGCTTTCTATACGCAATAATGTCAAACTAAAAACATAGGAATCATGAAATTTATCATTCCGCAAAAAAATGATTTAACCCTTGAGGTCGTCAAAGAAGAGTTTTTGAAGAAATATTATCCTGAAATGACAGTAAGACAAGGATGGTGGAAAATTTTTGGACGATATGTCATGCTCCAGAAAAATCCATTTGTCTGTGCTGCGTTCTACGTAAAGCAGAAGTCAAAGCAACAAAAGACCCAGATAAGAATAATGAAAGACTCTAATATCTGGGCTAATATAATCGGTGCACCTGTCATCCAGAAATTCATCAGTGGCGATTTCTATGTTGACATTGAATATAACTTCGAGAAATTCTTGAAGAAGAAGTACGGACTCAGGGACGAAGAAATAGTGAAGGAGAAATGGAATCGGAATTTCTGGATACTTGCCGGTGTGAACCTTGGTGTTATTTTGCTGATTATGGCAATCATATGTGGAATCCTATCATGGAAGTGGGCGAACGTATGGACCCATTCGTATACTTTCGATACGGAAGTAAACTATGCGGCAAGGGATCTAGGTTATGATGTTGTAGAAGCAAATTATGAATACAAAGGTCGTGATCTTTTTGGTCGTCGACTTATCTATGGACCAGAGAAGAAAGTACTGCTTGAGAAAGATTACATAAGTATAGAACGGCCTATTAACGACTATGTCATAGTATGTTACTTGGAGCCTGGAGACTCTGGGGTTTTCTGTTATAACGTGTATAAATCTGACGAACCTATATTTAAAGATAAGCAATTCACTTGTCTCAAATTCATTGATTACGAAATCCTCAGATATAAAAAAACTAATGGCAGTTCTGGCCATTGCAATCTTCAAGGAGAAGAAGTGAGTAATCTTAAAACTTTCATGGATGTGTCAGATGATACCATTTACATACTTGGCTTCATTGCATATGTTATACTTCTTGTTGTTGTAAATGTTATTGCGGTAAGGAAAATTCGCAAAAAACATAAAATGGTTTCTCTACCCTTGATGGTATCCGAAGATCAAGATGAGACAATTACAGAATGATGTCAAAATCGCTCAGGGGGCAATTGACAACTCCCCCTGAGCCAATAATGGAATTTTGTATGTACCTGAGTTCGGTCTAAGCTATTCTCCTTTTCCTTTCGATGATTTCAATATTAAGCGAAGGCTTTTTGGGTAAGAAACTGTATGCTGCCATGGCCGCCATGAGATTCGCGGCAAACCCTCCGATGCTTCTGTGGCGCGTGTGTTCAATCTGAACTATGTTCGGTTCATCCGACCTTTGGAGTGACGCGGTTCAAAAGCGAATGATTTGTTGCACTTCGATTTTGAAAGTACGTCCGCCTTTACCCTGAGCAATTCCCCGCCGCGCACTTCCCCACCGGCGCATAGTCCCGCATCATTTTGTGAGCCTGCCCTCGCGCGTGCGCGCGTGTCAGGCACTTTTAGAAAAAAGCCTTCACCTCTTCACCGGTATGCGCCAATCAACTCATGCGCAGCGGATTAGGGGTGAAGGCTTTTGCATTTTTCCCTTCACCGCACACCCTCCTTGCGCTCCTTCACCTTTTCGCCCCCTTCTTCACCCCGAATCGACTGAAATCGGGTGCGTTGCAGTGGGGTGAAGGGAGAAAAACGAAAAACGGCTGTGACGCGTACGCGCGCGAAGCGGAACGTTCACCTCACGCGTTCACCCCGTCCGGTCGTTTTTCGTACCCCCCGTTTTCCACCTCGCGAGGAGGCGAACATCGCTCCCTCGTTTCCTCGGATATCCCCCTCCTTTCGACGAAAAACGGGGAGGCGTTTTCGGTTCTCTCCACGGCGGTCGGCGATCGGTGGCGTGCGCGGTCGTTCGCCCCGTGTCCTTCTCCGAAAGTTTGCTCCACAAAGTGCAAGGCGGGGTGCGAAAATCATTACCTTTCGTTGGCACTTCCGCGGAAATCCTTTATATTTGCAGCAAAACCTCCATCGCGGTCGTCGCGCGACGCCGCATTCCCACCCGTATGAAGAAACTGCTGTCTCTCCCTCCCAACGTCGTCGACTGCTTCCACACCATCAGTGAGCTGCCGACCGACGAATATTTCTGCACCTCCGATCCCGTCGACTGCAAACTCGGCAGCGGCGGCGGTACCACGTGGCTGCTCGAAGGCGCCGCCCTGGCCGAAGGGGCCGAAGATTTCGACCAATGGCTGTCGCGTGAGAAGCGCATCCTGCTGCACGCCGGCGGTCAGAGCCGCCGCTTGCCGGCCTATGCGGCCTGCGGCAAGGTGCTACTGCCCGTCCCCGTGTTTCGCTGGGCTCGCGGGCAGCGCCTCGACCAAACCCTGCTCTCGCTCCAGCTTCCGCTCTATGAGCGCATCATGGCGGCCGCTCCCGACAGCCTGCGCACGCTGGTGGCGAGCGGCGACGTCTATATTCGCGCCACCGAGCCCCTCCTGCCGGTGCCGGAAGCCGATGTGGTGTGCTACGGCCTGTGGGCCGACCCCGCAGCGGCGCGCAATCACGGCGTGTTCTTCATGCATCGTGACCATCCGGAGCAGCTTGACTTCATGCTCCAGAAACCGAGCATCGAGCGCCAGCACGAACTGGCCTCCACCCACTTGTCGCTCATGGACTTGGGTATCTGGCTGCTGAGCGACCGCGCCGTTTCGCTCCTGCGCCGCCGCTCGTTCGGCGAAGACGGCCGCCGCGTGGCCTACGACCTCTATTCGCAATTCGGCTGTGCCCTCGGCGCGCATCCCACCGCCGTCGATGAAGACCTGCGCGGCCTCACCGTGGCCGTGCTCCCCCTCACGGGCGGAGAATTCTACCACTTCGGCACCACCCCCGAGATGATCAGTTCGACCGCCGCGCTCCAAAACGTGGTGAAAGACCAGCGCCTCATCCTGCGCCGCGGGGTGAAGAAGCACAGCACCATCTTCACGCAAAATGCGCGCGTGGAGCAGTCGTTCGCGCCCGAACTCCAAAACATTTGGGTCGAAAACAGTCACCTCCCCGCCGGCTGGCAGCTGGAGGGCGAGCATGTGCTCACGGGCATTCCCGTGAACGACCGCACCGTGCACCTGCGGCGCGGACAGTGTGTCGATGTCGAAGCCTACGGCGACCGCCAATTTGTGCTGCGCCCCTATGGTTTCCACGACGCATTCCGCGGCGATGTGCACGATGCCTCCACCCACTATCTGGGTCGCCCCGTCGGCGAATGGTTGGCCGCGCGCGGCATTGCCGCCGACGAGCTGGGTCGCACCGACGACCTACAAGCCGCGCGGCTCTTCCCCGTTTGCGACAACATCGACGAGGTGTTTGACCTCCTCGAATGGATGCTGTCCGAGCAGCCCGACCCGGCACTGACGGCCCTGTGGCGCAGCAAAGAGCGCCTGAGCGCCGACGAGATCGCCGCCCGCGCCAACCTGCGCCGCCAAGACCGGCAGCGCCGCGATTTCCGCCGCGACAACCTGCCGCTCCTGGCCGAGCACTACACCCGCAGCGTGATGTATCAAATCGATCTGCGCGATGCGGCACAGAAATATGTCCGTGCGCAGCTTGCGCTTCCGCCCGCCCTGCCCGCAGACGCCCCGCTCATGCACCAAATTCGCGACGCCATGTTCCGCGCGCAGGTGCACCGCCTGCGCAGTGAGGACGGCGACGGCGACGAAACGCGCGCCTTCTCGCTCCTGCGCGAGGGGTTGACGCAATCGGCACGCGGCGACCTGCAATTGCCCCGTCTCGACGTCTATCGCGACCAGATCGTTTGGGGCCGTTCGGCCGTGCGCATCGACGTGGCCGGCGGCTGGACCGACACCCCGCCCTACTGCCTCAATTCGGGCGGCAATGTGGTGAACTTGGCCATCGAGCTCAACGGGCAACAGCCCTTGCAGGTCTATGTGAAGTCGACCCCGGAGCCGCACATCGTGTGCCGCAGCATCGACCTCGGCGCGATGGAGGTGATCACCACCTACGAAGAGTTGGCACAGTTCAACAAAGTGGGCTCTCCCTTCTCCATTCCCAAAGCGGCGCTCGCACTCTGCGGTTTTCTCCCGCAGTTTGCCGCCGAACCGCACCGCACGTTGCGCGAGTGCCTGCAAGCCTTCGGCGGCGGCATCGAGATCACGCTGCTCGCCGCCATCCCGGCCGGTTCGGGCTTGGGCACGAGCAGCATCCTCGCCGCCACGGTGCTCGGCGCGCTCTCGGACTTCTGCGGTCTGGGCTGGGACAAACTCACCGTGGGCAACCGCACGCTCATTCTCGAACAGCTACTGACCACGGGCGGCGGCTGGCAAGACCAGTTCGGCGGCGTGCTGCACGGCGTGAAACTCCTGCAAACGCAAGCCGGTTTCGACCAAACGCCGGTGGCACGGTGGTTGCCCGACACGCTCTTCATGGCGCCCGAACAACGCGCCTGCCATTTGCTCTACTACACGGGCATCACGCGCACGGCCAAGAATATCCTGGCCGAAATCGTGCGCGGCATGTTCCTCAACTGCGGCACGCGCCTGCGCCTGCTCGACGAAATGAAAGAACATGCCATGGACATGTTCGAGGTGCTGCAACAAGGCGACCTCGAACGCTACGGCCGGCTGGTGCGCAAAACGTGGAACCAAAACAAACTCCTCGACGCCGGCACGGAACCCGAGATCGTGGCGCAGCTCTGCCGGCGCATCGACGACCTCTGCTGGGGCTACAAACTGCCGGGTGCAGGCGGTGGCGGCTACCTCTACATGGTGGCGAAAGACCCCGAGGCGGCGGCGCGCATTCGCACTTTGCTGCTTGAGCATCCGCTCACGGAATCGGCACGCTTTGTCGACATGAAGCTCTCGCACAAGGGCCTGCAAGTGAGTCGCAGCTGACGAGTCGCGGGCATTTCCCCGCCGCTCATCTCCCCAAAAAAGAATAAATAAGTCAAGCCAAGCACACTGCCACAGCGTGCTTGGCACACTATTGGCAGTACCTCCGGGTAACCTCATCCATTGTTCAATCATCTCTTCACGTCGTTCATCATCCAATGACCAAAGACCTCATAGACATCATCATCGAAGGAATCCAAGACAAAAAAGGCCGCAACATTGTCGTGGCCGATTTGCGCAACATCCCCACGGCATCGACCGATGCCTTTGTGATCTGCACCGCCGGTTCGCCGGCACAGGCCGACAGCATTGTCGACAGCATCGAAAACATGGCGCGTGTGCGCATGGGCGAACATCCGGCTGCCATCGCAGGCCGCACCAACGCCCAATGGATCGCAATGGACTTCGGCAATGTGATGGCGCACATTTTCCTGCCCGAAACGCGAGAGTATTACGATCTCGAACACCTCTGGGACGATGCGGCCATCACACAAATTGCCGACCTCGACTAACTCTGACTTCATTACCCACGCGCCCGCACCTGCCGAGCGTGAACAAAACGGACACCAATGTCAACTCCCAAACCTCCCAAGGAACCGAAGATGCCCAAATTCAACCTCACGTGGTTGTATTTTGCCATCATCGCTGTGATGGCGATCATGCTCTGGCGCGGCACTTCCAACCCCGGAAGCTCCTCGAAGGACGTGAGCTACTCTGAACTGAAACAATATATTGCCAAAGGCTATTCGAACGATATCACCGTCGACAAGGGCGAAGGTCAGGTCAGCATGGTGATTCGCCCCGAATATATCCGCACGGTTTTCCACCAAAGTGCCGAGCAAGTCGGCGGACAGCCCCGAGTGCAAGCTCGCTATCCATCGGCCGACCGCGTCGAAGATTACCTGACCTCGGTCGGCTACAAAGGCAAAGTGACCTATGAGGAGAGCCACGATTTCTTCCTCAACATATTGAGTACGCTCCTGCCCCTCCTGATCCTCGTCGGTTTCTGGTTCTTCATGTTCCGCGGCATGGGCAGCGCCGGCGGCGGCCTCTTCGGCGTGGGCAAAAGCAAAGCCAAGGAATACAATAAAGATGAGGGAGTGAAGGTGACCTTCAAGGACGTGGCCGGACAAGAAGGCGCGAAACAGGAGGTGCAAGAGATTGTAGACTTCCTCAAAAATCCCGACAAATACACGGAGCTCGGCGGTAAGATTCCCAAAGGCGCCCTCCTCGTTGGCCCTCCGGGAACGGGTAAGACGCTGCTGGCCAAGGCCGTGGCGGGCGAAGCGGGCGTTCCGTTCTTCTCGATGTCGGGTTCCGACTTTGTCGAGATGTTTGTGGGCGTCGGTGCCAGCCGTGTGCGCGACCTTTTCCAGAAAGCGAAAGAAAAGGCCCCCTCGATCGTGTTCATCGACGAGATTGACGCGGTGGGACGTGCGCGCTCCAAAGGCGCCAGCTTCGGCGGCAACGACGAACGCGAGAATACGCTCAACCAACTGCTGACCGAGATGGACGGTTTCGGCACCAATTCGGGTGTCATCATCCTGGCGGCCACCAACCGCGTCGATGTGCTCGACCAAGCGCTGCTGCGCGCCGGACGTTTCGACCGTCAGATCTACGTCGACCTGCCCGACCTGCCCGAACGCATCGCCATCTTCAATGTGCATCTGCGTCCCCTGAAGCTCCAACCGGGCTTGGACATCGAATTGCTCGCGCGACAGACGCCCGGTTTCTCGGGTGCCGACATCGCCAATGTGTGCAACGAGGCCGCGCTCATCGCCGCTCGTCACAACCGCGAGGCCGTGACGAAGCAAGATTTCCTCGACGCCGTGGATCGCATCATCGGCGGTTTGGAGAAGAAGACGCGCGTCATGACCAACGAAGAAAAGCGTGCCATCGCCATCCACGAAGCCGGTCACGCCTCGGTGTCGTGGTTGCTCGAGCACGCCAACCCGCTCGTCAAAGTCACCATTGTGCCCCGCGGTCAATCGCTCGGCGCGGCTTGGTACCTGCCCGAGGAGCGTTCCATCACGACCAAGGAACAAATGCTCGATGAAATCTGCGCCACCTTGGCCGGTCGCGCGGCCGAAGAGGTCTTCCTCGGACGCATTTCGAGCGGTGCGCTCAACGATCTGGAACGCGTCACGCAACGTGCTTACGGCATGGTGGCCTATCTCGGCATGAGCGAGAGCTTGCCCAACGTGTCCTACTACACCAATCAGGAAAGTTTCCAGAAACCCTACTCGGAAGAGACCGGTCGACGCATCGATGCCGAAGTGAGTCGCCTCATCAACGAACAATATGATCGCGCCAAACGCATTCTCACCGAAAATGCGGCCAAGCACAATGCGCTCGCCGACTTGCTCTGTGAGCACGAGGTGATTTTTGCCGCCGACGTGACCAATATCTTCGGTCCGCGCCCATGGAAAAGCCGTGCGGACATCATTTTGGAAGAACAGCCTCAGCCGGAAACCGAAGAAAAATCTGACAACAAAACGCGAGAAGACGGCGACGAAAGCGCATCAACAGGCGACGAACCAACCACCGATGCGGCAGACTACGACTGCACCAAGGGTGCTTCCCGCCGGGACGACCGGCCGGCAGCCACACATCAGGTAGATTCTCCCTTCTCTCCCAACTGACCCAGCCGACAACAGCACACATGAAAAATCTCGCGCTCCGCACCCTGACCGGTGTTCTCTATGTGGCCGCCCTCGTGGGCTGTGCCCTGGGTGGCGAACTCCCGTTCTTCGTCTTTTTCCTGGTGGTCGGTGCCTTGTCCACCTGGGAATTCATCACCAATGTCAATGCGCACGACGATGCGACGGCCAATCGCTTCATCGCAACGGCGGCCACGGTCGCTTTCATGGCCGCATTCCACGAATGTTGCCACCCCGACCACATCACCTATGCGCATTTCCTCCCGTTTGTGGTCACGCTGCTCTATCTGCTCGTGAGCGAACTCTATCGCAATGAGCCGCATCCGCTGAAAAACTGGGCTTACGCCTTTGCGGCACAATTATATATTGCGTTGCCGCTCTCGATGATTTACCTGCTGGGCATCCGCTACGATCCCGCACAAGGCCTCACGACCTACAACGGTTGGTTGCCGCTGTCCATTTTCTTCTTCCTTTGGACGAGCGACACCGGCGCTTACCTCTGCGGATCGGCCTTCAGTCGCTTTGTTCCCGCCAAACTCTTCCCGCGCATCTCGCCCAACAAGTCGTGGATCGGCTCGATCGGCGGCGGAGTGCTCGTGGTCTTGCTGGCCGTGGCCTTGAACTTCCTCCTGCCCGAGGTCCGTCTCAGTCTTCCGGTCTGGATCGGTTTGGGACTGACGGTCTGCGTGTTCGGCACTTGGGGCGACTTGGTGGAAAGTCTGTTCAAACGCCAGCTGGGCATCAAGGACAGCGGTAAAATCCTTCCCGGCCACGGCGGCATGCTCGACCGCTTCGACTCGGCCTTCCTGGCCATCCCCGCCGCAGTGGTCTATTTGCAATTCGCGGCTTGAGCCTCCCGTCATTCTCTCCCCCCGAATGAGGGAGCGAAAATCCGTTTTTCTCCAAAAGCGTGCATTTCCGGATGAGAAATGCACGCTTTTTTCGTTTGCCCTCTCCACAAAGCAGCTCGGCAAAACTCCTCTATTTTCTCTCTTCACCTGTGATTTTGCTATTTGGCACAGGCAATTCTTGGTAAATCCAAAGAAAAAACTTACTTTTGTCGATACAAGCAATCCATAAAATACGCAATGTCAGATCCCGTTTCCCCTTCGAGCACTCCCGCTGCCAAGCTTCCGCATTGGTTCATACTCTGTGGCGCTCGCATGTGGGAAGAACAGGCTCGCCAGCTCCTGGTAGAACGCGGTTTCCGCGCCTTTGTTCCGCTTCGTCCCGCCTCGCGCATGAGCAAAACGGGCAAAGTGATTTTGCGCTCGCAGCCCCTGTTGAGCGGCTGGGTCTTCGTCTACGCCACCTGGCAAGAACTCGAAGACTTCAAACGTTTCGTGCAGCACCGACACGGGAAGAAGCTCTACTATCATGTGCGGCGTGAAACCCTGCGTCCGGTAGGTACGACCAACCGCGCCGCGCCCATCACGCGCAACCGCATCACGACCATCAGCGAAGAGGAAATGGAACGTTTCATCACCTTCTGCACAGCCGCACAAGATGACCTGCGCTTCTTCACCCCCGAAGAGGTGAAGCTGAAAGCCGGCGATAGGGTGCGCGTCATCGGTGGTCCGTTCAACGGACAGGAAGGTTACTTCCTGAAAACGGCCGGAAAGCGTTCCAAAAGTCTCGTCATCGAACTCCCCGGCTGCATATTGGCCGCCACCACCACCGTTCTTCCGGAACTGATCCAAGTGCTCGAGCGCCGCAAAGGCTGAGTACGACGGAAAACCGCGGATGAGCCGTGAAAAGCGCGCGGTTTTCGGACAGAAGTCCCCTCGTTTCGGGCGAAAGCTCCCAACTTTTCAGCAAATACCAACACCATGAAAGGAATTGTCCTCGCCGGAGGCAGCGGCACGCGCCTCTACCCCATCACCAAAGGCGTGAGCAAGCAACTGCTCCCCATTTTCGACAAGCCGATGGTCTACTATCCCATTTCGGTACTGATGCTCGCCGGCATACGCGACATTCTCATCATCTCCACGCCCCACGATTTGCCCGGTTTTCGTCGACTATTGGGCGACGGCTCCGATTTCGGGGTGCAATTCACTTACGCCGAGCAACCCTCGCCCGACGGTTTGGCGCAAGCCTTTCTCATCGGCCGCGAATTCATCGGCGATGACAGCGTGTGTCTCGTGCTCGGCGACAACATTTTCCACGGGGCCGGCTTCAGCGGTATGCTCCAATCGGCCGTCGCCACGGCAGAGCAAGAGGGCAAAGCCACCGTTTTCGGTTACCGCGTCAACGACCCCGAACGCTACGGCGTGGCGGCCTTCGACGCTGAGGGCAACTGCACTTCCATCGAAGAGAAACCCGAGCAACCGAAGTCCAACTATGCTGTGGTCGGTCTCTACTTCTATCCGAACTCCGTGGTCGACATTGCTGCCGGAATCCGTCCCTCGGCACGCGGCGAACTGGAAATCACCACGGTGAACCAAGTCTATCTCGAACGCGAGCAACTGAAAGTGCAAACCCTCGGTCGCGGTTTCGCTTGGCTTGACACCGGCACGCACGAGTCGCTCTCCGAAGCCTCCACCTACATCGAAGTGCTCGAAAAGCGTCAGGGTCTGAAAGTGGCTTGCCTCGAAGACATCGCCTACACGCAAGGTTGGCTCACGGCCGACGACCTGCGCCGCATCGCCGAACCCATGCGCAAAAACCAATACGGGCAGTACCTGCTAAAACGGGCTGCCGAACAATCTTGAAGTAAGGGGATAACGTCTTCCTCTCCATATAAGTAAGGAGTCACTGTCGAGGCAACCACTTCCGTTCCGCCTTTCCCCGACGATACTGCTCCTCCACGCCAACAATGAACGTCATTTCCACCTCGCTCGAAGGCGTCGTCATTCTCGAACCCCGTGTGTTCGAAGATGCGCGCGGCTATTTCTTCGAATCATTTTCCCAACGCGAATTTGACGAAAAAGTTCGTCCCATCCGTTTTGTCCAAGACAACGAATCGCGCTCCTCGCGCGGTGTCATGCGCGGTCTCCACTATCAACGCATGCCCCACACCCAGAGCAAACTTGTGCGCTGCACCCAAGGTTGTGTGGTGGACGTAGCCGTCGACATCCGCCACGGCAGTCCCACTTTCGGACAACATGTGGCCGTCGAACTCTCTGCCGAAAACCACCGCCAGCTCTTCATTCCGCGCGGCTTCGCCCACGGTTTCGCCGTGCTCAGCGACATCGCCGTGTTCGAATACAAGTGTGACAATTTCTACGCCCCCGCATCGGACGCCGGCATTTCGTTGCTCGACGAACGCCTCGACATCGACTGGCGCATGCCCGTAGCCGACGCCTTGCTCAGCGAAAAAGATCTTCACCATCCCCTTTTCGACGAAGCCCCTGCCGATTTCCACATCGACGATCGGCTCTATTGAACCCCATCCCCATGCAAATACTCGTCACCGGCGCAGGCGGTCAACTCGGCAGCGAAATTCGTCGCCTCTCTGCCGCCACATCTCACACCTTTCACTTCACTGACGTCGCCGCGCAAACCGATCCGCTCACGTTGCCCCTCGACATCACCGACCGCGAAGCCGTTCTTCAGTTCGTAAAAACCCACGACATCGACTGCATCGTCAACTGCGCCGCCTACACCAACGTCGACGCCGCCGAAAGCGACCCCGAACGCTGCGACCTCATCAACCACCTTGCCGTCGAAAACCTCGCGCTCGCCGCTCGCACGGCAGACGCTTGGTTGGTACATATCTCCACCGATTACGTCTTCGGTGCCGAACCCTACAACACGCCCTGCCGCGAAGATCAGCAAGGTACGCCCACCGGTGTGTATGGCGCAACGAAACTCCGCGGCGAACAAGCCATTCGCCGTGTCGGTTGCAAGCACCTCATCTTCCGCACCGCTTGGCTTTACAGTCCCTACGGCAAGAACTTCGCCAAAACCATGCTCCACCTCACCGGCAGCCGCCCCGAGGTGAAAGTGGTCATCGACCAGTGTGGCACCCCCACCTCCGCCGCAGATCTGGCCGGCGCCCTCCTCACGATTCTTTCCCGACCGCTGACGGCCGACCACATCGGCACCTACCACTATTCTGACGAAGGCGTCTGCTCGTGGTATGACTTCGCCGTGGCCGTGGCTCGCGAAGCCGGTCACACCGACTGCCGCATTCTGCCCTGCCGTTCCTCCGAATATCCCAGCCCCGTGCAACGTCCGGCCTACAGCGTGCTCGACAAGACGAAGGTAAAAACCACCTTCGGCCTCGAAATCCCCTATTGGCTCGACAGTCTGCGCACCTGCATTGCCCGTCTTCGCGACAGCGAAACGGTCTAACCCTTGCTTTCAGCCCCAACACCCCACGCTATGCACACCATCGTCATCACCGGCGGCGCCGGTTTCATCGGCAACCACGTCGTACGCCGTTTTGTTCGCGAATATCCCGACTACCATATCATCTGCCTCGACGTGCTCACCTACGCCGGCAACTTGGCCAATCTCGCCGACGTGGAAAACGCGCCGAACTATGAGTTCGCCCGCCTCGACATCTGCGACTACGCCGCCGTGCGTCGTCTGTTCGAAGAGAAACACGTCGACGGCATCATCCACCTCGCCGCCGAAAGTCACGTCGATCGTTCCATCAAAGATCCGATGGCGTTCGCCCGCACCAATGTGATGGGCACCCTCAGTCTCTTGCAGGCGGCGCGCGACTATTGGGAGTCGCTTCCCGAACGCTATGAGGGCAAGCGCTTCTACCACATCTCCACCGACGAAGTGTATGGCGCCCTCGACATCACCCGCCCCGGCGACAGCGCCCCCTACGGCGACGACTTCTTCGTCGAAACCACTCCCTATCGTCCCCATTCTCCCTACTCGGCCTCGAAAGCCTCGAGCGACCACTTCGTGCGCGCCTACCACGACACCTACGGCATGCCGACGCTCATCAGCAACTGCTCGAACAATTATGGCCCCAACCAGTTCCCCGAGAAGCTCATCCCGCTGCTCATCAACAACATCCGCCACCGTCGTCCCCTCCCCGTCTATGGCAAAGGCGAAAACGTACGCGACTGGCTCTATGTGGTGGACCACGCTCGCGCCATCGACCTCATCTATCACAAGGGCGCCGTGGCCGACACCTATAATATAGGCGGGTTCAACGAATGGCGCAACATCGACATCGTACGCCTCGTGGTGCGCACCGTCGATCGCCTGCTCGGCCGCCCCGAAGACGCCGATCTCGACCTCATCACCTTCGTCACCGACCGCGCCGGCCACGACTTGCGCTACGCCATCGACTCGACCAAACTCAAAACAGAACTCGGTTGGGAACCCTCCCTCCAGTTCGAACAGGGCATCGAAGAGACCGTGCGTTGGTATCTCGACAATCAGGAATGGATGGACCGCATCACTTCGGGCGACTACCTCCGCTACTACGAAGACATGTACGCCCACCGCTGAGTCTTCGCGCGGCAGAATCCCCACTCCGCCGGGCAAAACGCCGCCCCGCAGCAAACGACGCTCGCACCGCCTGTACCAGGCCGCGGCGACACCGGCGAAATCCCCCAACGCAAGGAGGAATGTCAAGTTAACATGGCATTCCTCCTTTCTTTTATTTGGTCGTACGCAGAATTTGCACTATATTTGCGCACACGAACAAACAAAATAAAGCCATTCCATGAAGCTCTTTACGCAATTCGCTTTGCTCTGCTGCCTCGGTCTCCCGCTTTCGGCCCACGCCCAAAGCGAGTTCCACCTGCAACAGCAGACCCTCGCCAACCCGGACAACGAACCGGCCCCCGTGCATCCCGTCCCCTCTCCCCGCCAACTCAAATGGCAGGAAACGGAATTCTACGCCTTCTTCCACTACGGCATGAACACCTACACCGGTTTGGAATGGGGTAACGGCGACGAAAACGAAAACCGTTTCGCGCCCACCCGTGTGCCCAACCCCGAACAGTGGCTCCAGGCCGCCAAAGACGCCGGCATGCGCGGCGGCATCGCCGTCATCAAGCACCACGACGGCTTCTGCCTCTGGCCCACCGCCACCACCACGCACAACGCCACCTCCTCCTCCAACCCCAACGCCAAGCAGACCAACATCCCCCGAGACTTCGCCGAAGCTGCGCGCAAGCTCAACATGAAATATGGCTTCTACATCTCGCCGTGGGATCGCAACTCCGCCCTCTACGGCACCGATCGCTATGTAAAAGAGGTCTTCCTTCGCCAATGTCTCGAAGCCGCCCAATACGGCAACGACCAATTCGAAATGTGGTTTGACGGCGCCAACGGTGGCAACGGTTACTACGGCGGTCAGAACAAGACCATCAACGTGGGCGACGCCAATGTCTACTACGACGTGCCCAACCTCCGCGACTCCGTCCACAAGATCCTCCCCGATTGTGTGATGTGGGGCGTCGGCGGCGAAGCCCGCTGGATCGGCAACGAACAAGGCTGGGCCGGTGAAACCAACTGGTGCATGGGCGACGGCACAAGCGGCAACATCGACGGCTGGTATTGGCACCCCGGCGAGAGCGACGCCAAAGCCACCAACAAAGGTTGGTTCTGGCACAGCGGCGAAGCCCCCTCTTCGCCCGAACGCCTGTTCCAAATGTACCTCGAAACCGTCGGTCGCAACGCCACCCTCATCCTCAACCTCCCGCCCGATCAGTCCGGCGCCCTGCCCACCGCCACCGTCAAAGCCATGACGCAACTCGGCGACCTCCTCAAGCAGCGCTTCGGCACCGACCTGGCCAAGACCGCCACAGTCGTAGCCAGCGAAACCCGCGCCGCAGGCGCCGGCCGCAACTACGACGTGCGCAACCTCTTCGACGGCAACACCACCACCTACTGGGCCACGAACGACGGCACCAAGCAGGCCACCCTCACCTTCACGTGGGACAGCCCGCAAACCCTCCGTTACGTCGACCTCATGGAACTCGTCGCCAAGGGACAGCGCGTCAAGAAGTTCAAGCTCGAAGTCACCGAAGACGGCACCACGTGGAAACCCACCGGCGGCAACATCGCCACCACCACCATCGGCTACAAGCGCATCATCCCCCTCAACGGCAACACCGAACACAGCTACGACCAAGGCACCCGCGCCGTCGGTTTGCGCATCACCATCGAAGATGCCAAAGCCTGCCCTCTGCTCAAGAGCGTAGCCATTTACTAATCCCAGCGTAAAGCCCATCCACAATGAAACTTCAACATCTCCTCCCCGTGGCTGCACTGGCTTTGCCGCTTGCCGCCTCCGCCCAAACCGTCACCCTGCCCACCCTCGATTTCGAAAGCACCGCCTGGCAATCCCTCGGTGTGTTCGACACCTGGGAAGCCTCGCCCTTCCGCACCGGCGCCCTCACCGGCAACTGTGCCCTCCTGAGCAATCCCACCACCGGCGAACTCAATCCCATCGACGGCACCCCCGTCAATCCCTCGGCCAAAGTGCTCGCTGTGCAGCGTTCGCGCTACGGTTCCAATACCTTCGGCGCCCGCATCACGCTCAACCAGCCCTTCGACCTCACCCCCACGCCCAAATACGTCCATGCCTGGATCCACACGCCCAAAGCCGGCCGCGCCATGATCATCGGCCTCGGCAAGCGCAAAGACCGTCCCGGCCAAAGTGACGAAGTGGTGCAGTTCGCCCAAATCACCGGCAGCTCCCTCGAAGCCGATCGCTGGCAGGAAATCGTACTCCCCGCCGCCGGCAATGAAGGCGTGCAAATCCACAGCCTCGTCATCGTGCCCCACTGCGAAAGCCCGCACGATCTCACCGAAGACTTCGCCGCCTACATCGACAATGTCAGCGTGAACGACAGCCCCGCACCGTCGCTCATCACCGGCTACTACCCCATCTCCGTCGACAAGAAGCAAGCCTACACGCGCACAGACCGTCACCTCGACATCGTCCGACTCAGCGTCGACGGCAAACAGCAAGTCTTCAATGTCCCCACGCCGCGCACCGTCTACACCGACGCCGGCAACGCCGAGTTCTTCGCCAAGCCCGGCGACGTCGTCACCCCCTCCGTCACCTACAACGGCACGTGGATGCACAGCTACGTCTACCTCGACAAGAACCAAGACGGCAAATTCGATCCCGACACCGAACTGGTCAGCTACTCCTACTATAAAGGCAAAAACAGCGAAGGCCAAACCGTGAGCAACGGCAACACCATCGCGCCGCGCCCCTTCACCGTTCCCGCCGACCTCGCCCCCGGCATCTACCGCCTGCGCTACAAGATCGACTGGGACAACAACGATCCCCTCGGATCCGCCGACGTGCTCAAGCACGGTGGTGCCTTCGTCGACATCCGTCTCAACGTACATGGTGAGCACGCCGTTGTCACGCAGCACAACCTCAACGGCGAAATCATCACCACCGACAGTCAGAAGCTCGAAAGCTTCAAAGCCCCCTTCAGCCAACCCTTCACCATCAAGATGAACCCCGCCGACGGCTTTGAATACGCCGGTGTCATCGTCAAGCACGGCTACCACCTCACCGCCGACAGCCTCTCGAAAGACAACGTGCAGTGGCAAACCATTCGCGTTCCGCGCAGCATCTTTAACGCCGACAACACCTTCACCCTCCCCGCCGAGTGGATGGACGGCAATGTCGACCTCGAAGGCCTCTTCATCGAGACCGGCACCTACAAGCCCGAAGCCGCGCCCCAATGGTATTCGCGTTTCACCCCCACCACCCTCGTCAACGGCAAGTTCGCCCACGGTTCGCAGTGGTACTCCATGCAGATCGGCCAAGAAGGCTACGTGCTCAAAGCCAACAACACGAAGCAAACGCTCGAACTCACCGACACCGAAGTGAATCCCGAAGACGGCAAACAACTCTGGTGCTTCGTGGGCAACAACACCGAGGGCTTTCGCATCTACAACCTCGCAGCCGGCACAGGCTACGTCCTCGCCGCTCCCACCAACATGGGCAACGACAAAGGGGGTAGCTCCTTTCCCACCCTGCAACCCGTCGGCTCCATTCCCCAAGGCTATTCGTCCGTTTGGCGTTTCGCTGACTCTAACGACCTCGGCAAAAGCGGTCCCGCCTACGCCTACATGTACGAAGACAAATACGAAGCCAACAAGGTGAACAACCGCAACAGCAAACTCGCCTTCTGGAACGGCGGTGCCGACAAGGGTTCGACGCTCACTATCCTCCCCGTCACCTCCAACCTCACCACGAGCGTGGCCGGTGTCAGCGCCCAAACCGCAAGCAGCACCGCCACCTACGACCTCGCCGGTCGCCGTGTCGGCCACAGCACCCGCGGTGTCCTCGTGCAGCAAGGCAAAGTCGTCCTTCGCTGATTCGAAAAGCACTTTCGCGGCGCACCCGCGCCCACTCCTAGCCCAAGC
>ENA-OWNK01000360-OWNK01000360.1-metagenome-genome-assembly--contig:-NODE-360-length-21804-cov-5.216286_pt1 | contig 21804 bp, 25 predicted proteins | sample MGYA00245343_ERZ651121 | MGnify/ENA primary metagenome ERZ651121 (study PRJEB26857, sample SAMEA4031775) | metagenome | biome: human; feature: oral; material: saliva | place: Philippines | collected 2014... | reverse complement strand
TATGTAAAGGAAATTAAATTTTGAAGAACTTTTTAAAGCCTGTATTTTAGAATTAACAAGATTATAATTATTTCGTACATTAGATATAGGTTCAAATTTTTTGAATATTTTTATTAACCTTTCTATAGATTTCTCTTTTTTTTCACTTTTATGTGTTTTTAAAGGTTCTTTTTCATAGTGGTTTTCTCTATTATATATACGAAATTGCCCACTAACTAATTCTCTAAAAGAGAGGCTGACTATATTGTATTTTTTTTGAAGAAAATTCCTATACTCCACGATAGATAATTCTTCTTGCTCTAAGTTATTTGATAAACATATTACCTTGTTTGGAATTTCAGTGGAGCGTAAAAAAATATAATTTATATTGTTGAACTTAAATGTAAATTTAAATTCATGGTGGCCTAACTCTTCTATGGTATTGTCTGAATTAGTTATATAGTCATCTCCCCCAAAAATAAAGTCTAAAATTAAAAGAAATGTAGTTTTTCCAATTGAATTTTTTGCGTTATTTGTACCTACAACTGTGTTCAGTCCAGTAGAAAAATTTATTACCCCTCTATTTATATCGTTTTTTTTAAAACTTTCTGAATATATACTATACAACATATTGTAACACTCCTTCCTTAGTTAATATAATTTTATTGAGTACAAAAAGATAATCTAATATTTCAATTAGAAATTCTATATTGGGGATTCTTTTCTGTGTTTTTTTATACAATTCTATCGGAGTGATATCATTCTCTTTTATAAATTTTAAAACATAAGGAAAAAGAGGAAGATCACTTTCAGTATATGATATTATTTTATTCGGTAATTTCATTATACACCTCACAATTTTGAATGAAAAAAGAGACTATAATTTCGCATGATAGTCTTTTGTTTGAATTAAGACCAGTACATCTAATAATATGATCTGTAAGACTGTCATATATTTCTTGATGATTTAAACCTTGTTCGTTAAGAATACTAAAAGAATAGTTTATTTCTTTTGCTATTGTTGTAAATGATTCTAATTCTTGAAACATCTGTTTTACTAAATTATAGTAGCCTATTACATCACTATGTATTTTAAACAATAATACATTTTCAGTACTAGGGATTTTATTTTTAATAGTAAGAGGCTGAAGAGATAATGTAGAATCATTAGAAAAATTTACTGAATTTAATTTAGTTATAATTTCTTTTAGGTCTGATTGAATAGTAATAGAATCTAATTTTTGTTTAATTTCAGTCCTCTTTATAAACTCAATTTTTTTTCGTTCAAATTCTTTTAATTCATCCGATGTTAAGTCATCAATATTTTTAAATTCTTCTCCACATTCTTTACAAAAAAGTAAATCGTAGCTTTTAATACTATCAGAAGGGAATGTTAGTGATATAAAATTTGGTTTTCTTCCCCCAGTATTTTTTCTTTTTTTATTTTTTATTAAATACTCATTGCAATTAGCACAACGAAAATTTTGTTCATCAAGCAAAATATGTTCTTCTAATGTCATATTAGATACTTGTGGAAGGTTTGTCTTTGATATAGCATACAGGATTACTGTGGTGAGAAACTTATTAGTATCACTTTTATACAATTGTTCAAATTCTTCTTTCTTTTTTGGTGAAATAGTAGAATCATTAGAAATAATATTATTTAAATCATAATAGAAGTCATAGAGTAAATTACTTTTTATATGAGGTGATATCTCATTGCTTACATAATCCAAAAAATCATTAAAGTATTTTTCATCATTAATAGTACTTTGAATTTGATCGGGGATTTCCATAGTTTGGTTCATAAGTTTGCTAATTTTAGAGCTGCTTAAATCAACAAAATGTCCATTTTTATCATAAATTTTATAAATTTCTATAATTTTATCAAGTAATAACTCCTTAGCTACACCAATATTTGTATTAGTAGGTAGAAAATTTTTCTTTAATAACTCAACCATAGAAGAAAAACATAATTGACTCATTCATATATCACTCTCCTTTTTTGAAATTTCGAGGCAATTTCGAGGAAACTTCAAGGTAACTACTTTTTTAAAATTAGTTGCTATACTAATTATATAACATAAAAGAAATGATAACAACGATAAAAATTAAAGAAATTGTAAAAATATTTCATTGTTTTATGTAAATGATAATATTACTCAAAAAGTCATAGTGGCCGCTAAGACGGTGAGATACAATTGAATTAAATAGATAAGTCCGAGATAACGATAAAGGTTATTTTGCTAACTTATTTAAAATTCTATGTGCTTTCCGTAATTTTAGTGTGCCATTTTTTACACTACAGAAGTCTCATAGTAATAAAACTTCATTTGTGATCTCACCTGAGTGGAAAAGAGGTCACTATGGTGATTATTACAAAAACAAATAAAAGATTTATTACACTACGTACTAGAAAAACTTATCAAGATGATAGAATGACTTATAGTTATGAGTTTGCAGATGGTGATAAATATACTTTAGAAATTGATAAAGATGGAATCACAGAAGCGGATATAAAATTACTTCATTCCCTAGATGATAGTGAGGTCTATAATAATTGTAAAAATGCTAGACCGGGAAGAACAAAAGAAGAAAAAGACATAATAAAAGCTTGGAGAGAAAACTTTATAGAAGAATTTAAGAATAATCATGGTTATGAACCTCAAAAATCAGATGTAGATTATTATGAAAATGAGGAATTTCCAAGAAATTATAATTTATCTCTAGATGCAGATTTAGTTAATTCTGATAAATCAGCTATAGAGAATATGGTTTTAAAAAATACAGAATTTGAATGGTCAGATGAAATTTTAACCGCATTTGAAATACTGACTAATAATGAGAAACTAGTTATTGAAAAAATCTATTTAGAAAACATGAAGAAAATAGATATTGCAGCTGAGATGGGAATATCTAATGCTATGGTAACAAAGTATCATAAAAGAGCGTTGGAGAAATTAAGGACAAGACAATAGATTTTTGATGTTACTATTATTCTAATAAAATAAAAACAGAGCCGACTTCTTACGGTCCCGCACCCATCTTTGGGTGGGTAGATTTAAAAAAATCTACGCTCTGTTTTATTCATTATATCATTTTATATTCAAGAGTTCAAATTTGAAATATTCTACTACTTATAATTTATTACGCGAACTTACTTTTGGAATTTACCAATTTATTACGCTTTCTTTTCATTGCAGATGCAATTGAACATAATTCATTAGCAACTTGAATACCTGTTTTTGCAAGGCTTTCAAATCCCTCAAAGTCTATTAATTTAGGGTTATTGCTGTCGAATTTATACATATTATGGGTAAATTCATTTCTTTGTATTCTAAATGATATTAATAAATTATTTTGAGATTTCGTTTGAATATTAGAAATAATATTATCATATTCTTCTAAAGAATTAATATTTAATAAATTAGTTTGTTTTATTCTATATTGTAAGAAACCTATTAACTTTATCTTTTTTTTGTCAGTTTGTGAAGATTTGTTTTTAATAATATTATAAATGTATTTTGTTTTAGCTTCTAATGACATACTGCTGGCACTTTTCTCTAGATGTTCACATATACGTTTTGTTCTATTTTCAATAATAGCATATGAACACGCAATCGATTCTAAATAAAATTTTTCGTTATATGAAAAATTCATTCTACTCCTTAATTTATTAACATAATCAGTTTGACTTACCATATTAACCTCACGAAAATTTAATATATATATCATTATATCAAATATATCATTTATAGTAAAAATTATTCTTCTGAAACAACAAAATTTACATTTTGTGCGGCATTGTTTATAAGAGTTATAATAAATAATTAATTGTAGAAATTTTTAAATTCCAACTTCTATATAGTATATACCTATATTACTTCCATTTTTTACTATTTTGTAAATTAAATGTGTAAATATGAGACGTACAATATTAATAAAATAATAAGAAGGGGTTAAAAATACTCCTTCTTTTTTTGACTAAGATATGTAGGGGATAACTTACAAATTATAAATAGGAGGGATACTGATGAAGCATAAGGTTATTATCAATGTATCGGATTCAAATCATAAAGAGATTCAAATTTTAAAAGCATCTCGAATAACGATACCAAGGAAAATTGTTCAGTGGTTATTTGGAGAATATACTCAAGTATACTTACTAAAACCCGGTCAGACAATTCATTCGGTAGATGTTAAAGAAATTAAGAAAGGAGTGAATCTATATGAATCAAACAAAACAATTGCTTAGTGTTATAGAGGATATAAGACGATTAGCAGATAGTCTTCAAAGTCTTTGTGAAGTAATAAACGAGGAACAATTAGAGCAGACTTTTGTTGAAGAAAAATCAAAAGTAGTCGAAGATGTGAGTTCTGAATTAATAACTAACTCTACTAAAGAAGAGCAAACAATCTCACTTGAAGAAGTACGTGGGGTACTAGCTAAAAAAGCCCAAGAAGGTAAGCAGGCAGAGGTAAGAGAGTTAATTAAGACTTATGGTGTAAGCAAGCTATCAGAAGTTGAAGCTAAACACTACGTTGAACTAATGAAGAAAGCTGAGGAACTTTAATATGGGAAAACATGCTTTGTTGAATGCATCAAGTGCTCATAGATGGCTTACTTGTCCACCGTTACCAAGATTAGAAAACTTCTTTGAAAAAGAAGTATCTGAAGTAGCAAATGAAGGTACTGATGCTCATAGACTATCTGAATATAAGCTAAGAAAAGTATTGGGTGAGAAAGTTAGAAAACCTAAGTTAAAATATTTTGATAAGGATATGGATAGCTATACAGATGATTATGTTAATTATATAGTAGAAACAATAGAAAATATTAAGAAATCTACTAAAGATCCGATAGTTTTAATCGAACAAAGGTTAGATTTTTCAAACTATGTACCAGATGGCTTTGGAACAGGAGATTGCATAATAATTGCAGATAAGATACTTCATATTATTGACTTAAAATATGGACGTGGAGTAGAAGTAAGCGCTGAGGAAAATCCACAGATGATGTTATATGCACTAGGTGCATTAAATATTTATGATGCTTTATATGACATTGATGAAGTTATTATGACTATTTTCCAACCAAGAAAGTATAACATTTCATCTAGCAAAAAATCAGTAGAAGAACTTAAAAACTGGGCGGATACTGTTCTTAAAGAAAAAGCAGAGTTAGCTTTTAATGGACTTGGGGTTGTAACTTATGGTCCATGGTGTCAGTTTTCTAATTGTAATGTTGTGCTACGTGCTCGAAAAGATTATCATGATAAACTTATGAGGTTTCAACTTTGTTCACCTCATCTATTAAATGATGCTGAGATAGAAGAGGTACTAGAACATATCGATGATCTTGTGAAATGGGCTAGTGAAATAAAAGAATATGCAACTAAAATAACTATAGAGAATGATAAAGAATGGTCGAATTATAAATTAGTAGAAGGTCGCTCTATTAGAAAAATTAAAGATGAAGAAAGAGTTGCAGAGATATTAAAAGAAAATGGATATAACGATATCTATAAAACAAGTTTACTAACATTAACCGAACTTCAAAAACTATTAGGAAAAGATAAATTTAATGAACTTCTAGGAGATTATATAGTAAAACCCGAAGGTAAACCAACGCTTGTTTTAAAAAGTAATAAAAGAAAAGAGATAGTTAAACATGATGTAAATAAAGAATTTAAAGTAACGGAGGAAAAATAATCATGGCAATAAAAGATACAAAAGTAGTAACAGGAGTAAACACAAGATTTTCATATTTTAACGGATGGGAGCCAGTTTCAATTAATGGTAGTAAGGAAAGATACAGCGTATCAGTATTGATTCCAAAATCAGATACTAAAACTATTAATGCAGTGCATAAAGCAGTGGATGCAGCTATTGAAGATGGATTAGCGAAGTTTGGAGGAAAAAAACCTAATAAAGCTACACTTAAATTACCACTACGTGACGGGGATATAGAAAGAGAAGATGAAGCATACAAAGGACATTATTTTATCAATGCTAATTCAACTACAGCACCTCAAATTGTAGATAATAATGTGCAACCAATATTAGATCGCTCAGAAGTTTATAGCGGTTGTTACGGTAGAGTATCACTTAACTTTTATGCATTTAATTCTAATGGAAATAAAGGGATTGCTTGTGGGTTAGGAAATATTCAAAAACTTCGTGATGGTGAACCTCTAGGTGGACGTAGTAGTGCAAGTGATGATTTTACAACTGAAGAAGATGGAGAATTCTTAGCTTAGGAGGACGAAAAAATGAATATTTCAGAGATACTTAATCTATTAATTGTTCTACTTGCTGCAACTTATGTTGGTGAGTTTATAATAACAGAGTTAGTAGATTTGTATGTAAACATAAGGGAGAAATTAAGAAAATGAAGACTATAAATATTGATATTGAAACATTCTCTAGTATCAATATATCAAAGTCTGGGGTATATAAATATGTTGAGAGTGAGGACTTTGAAGTCCTCCTCTTTGCATATTCTATAGATGGAGGTAAAACGGAGATAGTTGATATAGCAAATGGAGAAGAATTATCTGAAGAGATAATACAAGCGTTATTAGATGATAATGTTATTAAGTGGGCATTTAATGCGCAGTTTGAACGAATATGTTTATCCAGATTTTTAAAACTCACTAAAGGAACATATTTAAATCCAAAAAGCTGGAGATGTACAATGATATGGAGTGCATATATGGGGTTGCCATTTTCTCTTGAAGGTGTAGGGAAAGTATTAGGACTTGAAAAGCAAAAATTAATTGAAGGTAAAGATCTGATAAAATATTTTTGTGTACCTTGTACCCCAACGAAATCAAATGGATTTAGAAATAGAAACTTTCCATATCACGATAAAATAAAATGGGAGGCTTTTAAAACCTATAATATTCGTGATGTTGATACAGAAAAAGAAATACAATGTAAACTTATGAAGTTTCCAGTACCCGATTTTATATGGGAAGAGTATAATTTAGACCAAGAAATTAATGATAGAGGAATAAAAGTAGACTTAGATTTTGTAAACAGAGTGATAGCTTTAGATGACAAAGTAAGAACGAAGTTAATGAGTGAATTACAAATTTTGACAGAGTTAGAAAATCCAAACTCAGTAGTTCAGCTAAAAGGTTGGTTGAGTGAACAAGGTGTTGAAACTGAAAGTTTAGATAAAAAATCAGTTAAAGAACTTGTTAAGGTTACAAAAGGAGAAGTATCAAAAGCGTTAGCTTTGAGAATGCAGTTATCAAAATCATCTATAAAAAAATATCAAGCTATGAAAGATGTAGCTTGTGAGGATAATAGATGTAGAGGAATGTTTCAATTTTTAGGTGCTAATAGGACCGGGAGATTTTCTGGGCGTAATGTACAATTGCAAAATCTACCAAGGAATACTATGAAAGAACTCTTTGAGGTTAGATCAATAATAAAAAATAGAGATGGAGATATTCTTGAATTATTATACGATAATGTACCAGATATTCTTTCACAACTTATAAGAACAGCTTTTGTTCCAAAAGAAAATATGAAGTTTTATGTAGCTGATTTTTCATCAATAGAAGCAAGAGTAATTGCATGGCTTGCGGGAGAAACTTGGCGAGAGGAACTGTTTAAAAAAGGTGGAGATATTTATTGTATGTCAGCTTCACAGATGTTTGGTGTTCCTGTTGTTAAACATGGTATAAATAGTGACTTAAGACAAAAAGGTAAGATAGCAGAGTTAGCGTGTGGTTACGGCGGATCAGTAGGAGCACTAACTGCAATGGGTGCTCTTGACATGGGACTTAAAGAAGATGAATTAAAGCCACTTGTTTTATCATGGCGAGAAGCAAATCAGAATATAGTAGCACTTTGGTGGGCAGTAGATAAAGCTATAAAAGATGCGATAGTTATGAAAGGTTTGACTAGAACGCACGGAATAGAGTTTGAATGTAGGAGTGGATTACTTAGAATAACACTACCAAGTGGAAGAAAACTAACATATATTAAACCAAAAATTAAAATTAATAAATTTGGAGGTGAATCAGTTACTTATGAAGGAGTAGGTGTAGCTAAAAAGTGGGAGAGAATAGAGAGTTACGGACCTAAGTTTGTAGAGAATATAGTACAAGCTATTTCTAGAGATATACTAATGTATGCTTTACAAAATTTAAGTGATTATAATATTGTAGCCCATGTTCATGATGAAATAATTATAGAGGCGTCTGAGAATACAAAGCTAGAAGATATTTGCGAAATTATGAGTCGAGTACCTTATTGGGCAAAGGGATTGATACTTACTGCAGATGGATATACGTGTGAGTTTTATATGAAGGATTAAAATTTTGAGTGAGAGGTTAAATTCTCACTCTTTTTTATTGCCTGTGATATGGAGGGATAGCAATATTCCTCATTAAATATAATTACAGGAGGTAGTTCAATATGAAGGAACTAATACCAAAAAATGAATATGGTTTATTCGCAGATAAAAAGGATATTGCAAGAGTTGATAGCTTGTATGTGGCAGAGTTTTTCGAGAAAAATCATAAAGAAGTTTTAAGAGATATTCGAAATATAGTCGCTCCCAATTCTGGGTTGAGTAAAGAATTTGCTGAGCGCAATTTTGCGCTGGGGTCTTATAAAGATAAGCAAAATCAAAAACGACCTTGTTATTATTTAACACGTGACGGTTTTACTATCTTGGTAATGGGGTACACAGGGAAAAAAGCATTAAGATTTAAAGAATTATATATTAGACGTTTTAATGAAATGGAAGAACTTATTAAGTCTTTAGTAAAAGCAAGAACTGAGTTTCCATTATTAACTGAAAATATCAAATTACTTCATGAAAAGCCAAAACCGTATCATTTTAGTAATGAGTGTGACATGATTAATCGTATTGTTTTAGGAAAGTCTGCTAAACAATTCCGTTTAGAGAATAATCTTGAAAAAGGGACTAGTATTCGTCCTTATTTAACAGAGGTTCAAATTAACTTGATTGGAAAATTACAAAAGGTAGATATTGGACTTTTGGTCGCTTTTCCTAACTATGAAGATAGGAAGCGACATTTAGAGTGGTACAAACAAAAATGGGAGGAAAAAATTAATGAGTAAGAGTCAAAGGAAAATCAAATTAGAAAAGAAAGAGGCTTATAAACCTTTGGTCTATATTTGCGCTCCATACAGAGGAGATATAGAAGCGAATATTAAAAAGGCTATAAAGCTAGGAAAACTTGCTTATATAGAAGGTAATATTCCAATAATACCTCATGTGTTATTTCCATTTATGGATGACTCAAATGAAGTAGATAGGAAAAATGCTATGTTTGCGGATATCATTTTACTTGGAAAATGCAGTGTAATCTGGGTTTTAGGTGACAATATCACAGAAGGTATGAAAGTAGAAATTGATGTAGCGAAAAAACACCATAAAACTATAAAGTATTTTACGGAGGTAAAGTAATATGAGGTTAACTATTCATAGATCAAACTTTCAAGGTAACGCTAAGAATTGCATTTATGATATTAAGTGTTTAATAGAAGATATGGAAAAATTAAAAGAGGTAGTGCGTTTTGATCACGTATGCGCTAATTTTAAAAATAATTATCGAAATAAAGATAATTTCTTGGAGTGTGATTGTGATGTTTTTGATTGTGATAATGAACATAGTGATAATCCAAATGATTGGATTTATCCAGAAGATTATGAGTATTTGCTTGAAGGAGCGAGTCACCTTGTAGTTCCTAGTCGAAATAATAATAAAGAAAAGAATGGGAAAGTAGCTCGACCTAGACATCATGTTTATATCCCACATAGGTTATTTTTGACATCAGATGAGTGTGAAATTTTTAAGAAACAAGTGTATGAGAAATATAACTTTTTTGATAAAAATGCTTTGGATTGTTCAAGATTTATTTTCGGAAACATTCCTGATGAAGTTATTTGGTTTGATGGTGAAAAGAATCTAGATGAAATACTTGGAGTTGCCGATGCTTTTACGCTTTTGGAATTAAAAGATCACACACCAGTAATCGAACAAGGTAGTCGTAATTCTACTATGAGTCATTTGGCTGGAAAGATTATAAAACGATACGGAGCAACTGAAGAAAGTTATTTGATGTATTTAGAACAAGCATCTAAATGCACACCATCTTTAGATGACAGTGAACTTAACTCCATCTGGTATAGTGCAACTAAGTTCGGAAAGAAAATTTCTAGTCAAGAAGGGTATATAAAGCCTGAAGATTATAATCAGGAATTTAAATTTAAACCTACAGATTATTCAGATGTGGGTCAAGCTATAGTTCTTTCTAGAGAGTTTCAAGACAAAATAAAATACTCTCCAGCAACAGATTATTTAGTTTATAACGGAAGTTACTGGGAGGAGTCTGTACCGAATGCACAAGCTGTAGCACATGAACTAACTGAACTTCAATTAAAAGAAGCACATGATGGAATAAATTTATGTCTAAAACAATTAACTGACGTAGGAGTTATGCCGATGATAACAAGTTTAGGTATGAAGAAAGTTAAGGAAAACTTAGATGATAACCAACGAAGAATAGTAGAAAAGTATGAACAAGCTTTAGCTTATGAGAAGTATGCTATTAAAAGACGTGATAGTAAAAATATCTGGTCTACATTAAAAGAAGTGCGTCCTTTAATTCAAATAGAACCTACTTCACTTGATAGAGATGAGTTTTTATTAAATACACCAAGTGAAACTTATAATCTAAAAACGGGTCTTTCAAAAGAACATGACTACAATGATTTCATAAGTAAACAAACAAGTATTGATCCATCAAATAAAGGTAAAAAATTATGGGAAGAGGCGCTAAGGACATTCTTTTTAAGTGATGAGGAACTCATAAAATATGTTCAAAAAATAGTAGGCTTAGCTGTTGTTGGAAAGGTTTATGTCGAAGCGTTAATTATTTCTTATGGTGAGGGGAGTAATGGTAAAAGTACATTTTGGAATGTAGTAGCGAGGGTTCTTGGCAGTTATAGTGGGAATATATCTGCAGATATGCTAACTGTAGGATGTAGAAGAAATGTAAAACCTGAACTAGCAGAGGCAAAAGGGAAACGACTTCTTATTGCAGCTGAACTTGAAGAGGGAATGAGAATGAATACATCAAACGTAAAACAACTCTGCTCGACAGATGAAATTTTCGCTGAGAAAAAATTCAAATCACCATTTAGTTATGTTCCTTCACATACTCTTGTTCTTTATACTAATCACTTGCCAAAAGTAGGTGCGATAGATAATGGAACGTGGAGAAGACTTATTGTAATTCCTTTTAACGCACAGATTAAAGGTAAAGGTGACATCAAAAACTATGCTGATTACCTTTATGAAAATGCTGGGGGTGCAATTTTAGAGTGGATACTCGCTGGATCGAAAGAAGTAATCGAAGCTAACTTTAAGCTAGAAAAACCAAAAGTAGTAAAAGATGCTATTGAAAAATACAAAGAGGATAACAACTGGCTAGGAGAATTTTTAGAAGAATGCTGTGACATTGACATCAATTATACTGAAAAAAGTGGACAATTATATTCTGAATACCGAGCGTTTTGTATGAGGACAGGTGCGTTTATAAGAAGTACGACTGATTTTTATAATGCACTTTTAAGTGAAGGTTATAAAAAGAAAAAAAATATGAGTGGTTCTTTCATATATGGTTTAAAATTAAAATCTGATTATATTATTTGATGGTATTCAACGACAGTCAATGACGGTCGATGACGGTCAATTTCAATACTTATTGCAAAATGTGTGAATTTAATAAAAAGAAAAAAGGTATAAAAATGACTGTCATAAAAACCACGAAAAACCTATTATATCAACGTTATGACACCCTATGATAGTCATATATATAACCTTTCTATAATAATAAAAAAATAGTATATATATAATATAGGAAAATGACTATCAAAGGGTGTCATATTAGGAGGTAAATATGCTAGAAAGCCTAATAGAACAACATTTAGTAAAAGAAGTTAATAGAAGAGATGGTTTATGCTTGAAATTTAATAGTCAAAGTATGACAGGAATTCCAGACAGAATAATATTGATGAAAAATGGTACTGTTGGTTTTGTTGAGGTTAAGCAAAAAGGTAAGAAACCAAGACCACTTCAAGAATTAAGAATGAAACAATTAAGGCGGTTAGGGTTTAAAGTATACACACTTGATGAAAAAGAGAAGATAGGAGAAATCTTAGATGAGATATGTAGCACATAATTATCAAAAATATGCTAAAGATTTTATTTTAGCACATAAGGTATCTGCTTTGTTCCTTGACTGTGGTTTAGGTAAAACTATAACAACACTCACAGCTATAAATGAACTCATGTATGATAGTTTTGAAATTAGTAAAGTACTAATTATAGCCCCGTTAAGAGTAGCACAATCAACGTGGAAAGATGAGATAGAAAAATGGGATCATCTTAACCTCTTAAGATATTCAATTGCTGTTGGAGATGAAAAAGAAAGACTAAAAGCTTTGAAACAAAAGTCAGATATTTATATCATTAATCGTGAAAATGTAGATTGGTTAGTAACTAAAAGTGGAATAGACTTTAACTTTGATATGCTAATTATTGATGAACTCAGTTCATTTAAATCACATACTTCAAAACGATTTAAAAGTTTATTAAAAATAAGACCTTACTTTGAAAGAGTGGTAGGTCTTACTGGGACACCAAGTAGTAATGGATTAATGGATTTATGGGCAGAGTTTAGAGTGCTAGATTTAGGAGAAAGGCTTGGTCGCTATATAACGCATTATAGGAACGAGTACTTTCTACCAGATAAAAGGAATGGCGCGGTAATATTTTCTTATAAACCACAGATAAACGCTGAGGAAAGAATATATCGTAGACTTGCAGATATGACAATTTCAATGAAATCTACAGAGTACTTAAAAATGCCAGAGCTAATACTAAACGAACTTGAAATAAATCTTGATGAAAAAGATCAGATGAAATATAAAAGGTTTAAAAAGGAAATGGTGATGACTATTCAAGAAAAAGAAATAGACGCTATAAATGCAGCAAGCCTTTCAAATAAACTTATTCAATTAGCTAATGGTTCAATCTATGATGAAGATAAAAAATTCTATGAAGTTCATAATAAAAAGTTAGATAAACTTGAAGAAATAATTGAGAGTGCAAATGGGAAACCTGTACTTATTGCTTACTGGTTTAAGGCAGATAAAGAAAGAATTGAAAAACGATTTAAAGTAAGAGAGATTAAAACTGCAGATGATATAAAACAATGGAATATGGGAATGATTAATCTTGCATTAATACACCCAGCAAGTACAGGACACGGATTGAATATACAAAGTGGAGGATCCACACTAGTATGGTTTAGTCTCACATGGTCTCTTGAATTATATCAACAAACTAATGCTAGACTTTATAGACAAGGACAAAAAGGAACGGTAGTGATTCATCATTTAATTACAAAAAATACTATTGACGAAGATATTATGAAAAGTTTAAAAAGAAAAGATAAAACTCAAGAAGCATTGATGAGAGCAGTAAAAGCAAGAATAGGAGGATAAAGTATGAGAACGGAAGAATATCTAAATCAAGCTAGACATTTAGATACGCAGATTAATTCAAAGCTTAGTCAAATAGAATCATTGAGTGCGTTGGCTACAAAATGTACTGCAACCTTAACTGATATGCCAGGTAATAAAAATAATGGAACATCAAAAATGGAGGATACGATTTTAAAAATTATAACACTACAAGAAGAAATTAATAGTGATATTGATGTACTTGTAGATTTAAAAAAAGAGATAATGACAATAATAAAAAAAGTTGAGAATTCTGAATATCGTACACTTCTAGAAAATCGATATTTATCATTTTTGTCTTGGGAGAAAATTGCCGTTGAAATGAAGTATAGTATACAGCAAATTTATAGAAAAAGAACTGAGGCGTTGAAAAAAATTGAAGAAATTTTAAAAGATGATAGGAAATGATAGTGAATGAGAGTATACTTTTCTGATATAATTAAAATGTGGAAAATAGAAAATAAACCTTGTAGAGAAATCTATGAGGTTTTCTGTTGTGATTTATTGTAATGGATAAAAATTTATCAATAATGATAAAAACAAGAATTTATCGTAATGACTAAATATTTATCAATAATGATAAAAAGAAGAATTTATTGTAATGACTAAATATTTTTCAATAATGATAAAAACAGAAATTTATTGTAATGGATAAATATTTATCAATAATGATAAAAATAGAAATTTATCGTAATGGATAAAAATTTATTAATAGTGATAAAAGAACCTTGTAGATCTTTCTACAGGGTTTTTATTATGCTAAAGAGAGGAGAAAGTAATGCCGAGAAAACCTAAGAGACCATGCTCATATCCTAACTGTCCAAGGTTAACAGATAAACAGTTTTGTGATGAACATGAAAGATTAGAGAATAAAAGATATGAGATGCAAGATAGAAATCCTGAAACAAGGAAAAGATACGGATCAACGTGGAGAAGAGTTCGAGCTAGTTATGTTAGAGAACATCCTTATTGTGAACTATGTTTTTCAGATGGATTGATGAGAGAAGTACAAGAGGTTCATCATAAGCTACCTTTATCCAAAGGTGGAACACATAGTAAGAGTAATTTAATATCTCTTTGTAAAAGTTGTCACGCTAAAATTCATGCGAGCGATGGAAGTAGATGGAGAAAAAAAGTTAAACAAAAATAATTTTTGTGAAAAATTTTCTGGAAGGGGGATTGAAAATCTCTGAAAAGAAAATGAAAACATAACGGGTGTGGGCAAAGATGCACAAAAAGTGCGAATTCAAAAGGGTAATAGGGAGAAGCTTGAAATAAGCGAACTTAGTGAAAAATAAAAAGAGGGAAGGAGACACTTTAAATGCCGACTAAATCGAATAATATTGGCGGACGTGGTGGTAAAAGAATAGGTGCAGGTCGAAAGAAAAAATCAGTTGTAGAAAAAGCACTGAATGGAAATCCTGGAGGAAGAACACTAGAAGTATTAGATATTCCTGATCTTGAAGGTGTAAAAATGCCTGAACCACATGAAGTATTATCATCAACACAAAAAGATGGTAGTGTATTACAAGCTAAAGAAATTTATGAAGAAACGTGGAAATGGTTGGATAGCCTCAGTATGGGAAATCATGTTCCAAAGCCTCTCATTGAAAGATATGCTATGAGTAGTGCAAGATGGTTACAGTGTGAAGATATGACTAGTAAGTTAGGATTTTTATCTAAACACCCAACTACTGGAAAACCAATTCCATCACCATTTATAAACATAGGAATAAATTATATGAATCAAGCTGTAAGGCTATGGAATGAAATATATCAAATCGTAAAAGAGAATTGTAAAACTGAATTTGATGGAGTAGTACCTCAAAACGATTTGATGGAAAGACTATTAAATTCAAGAAAAAATTTATAAGAAAATGGAGATTAAAAATGATAGAAAAAGTAAACCCAAAACATCCAGATAAAATTGCGGATAGAATCGCTGGAGCAATTGTAGATTTGGCATACAAACTTGAAAAAGAACCTAAGGTAGCTGTTGAAGTGCTGATAGGTCATGGAAAATGTCATGTCATAATAGAAACATCAGTTGATTTTGAGAAAAAAAGTATTCATAGAATAATTAGAAGAATAGCGGGAGTAGTTCATCCTGATGTAAATATTGTATCGCAAGATAAAAAATTAAATAAAAATCAAAATGACAAAATACGATGTGGAGATAATGGTATATTCAAAGGTATGCCTATTACAAAAGAACAAAAAGAGCTATCAAGAATAGCTAGAAATATTTATTCACAGTACCCTTATGATGGAAAATACATACTTGATGGAGATAAGTTGATAATTTGTCAAAGTAATGTAAAAACGAAAGTACTTAAAAAATTGTATCCAAATGCTACAATCAATCCTTTAGGAAGCTGGACTGGAGGAACGGATGTTGATACAGGAGCTACTAATAGAAAACTTGGTAGCGATATGGCTGATTCTGTGACAGGTGGAGGTCTTCATGGTAAAGATTTAAGTAAAGCTGATGTATCGGTAAATATATATGCGTTCTTAAGAGCACAACAACTTCAAAGTCCAGTAGAATTTAGCTGTGCAATTGGAGATGAAAATATAGGCGATATGCCTTATGAAGAAATTGTTAGAATTGCAAAAGAATACATAGACTCCGTAGGTGGATTTGAAAAATTCGCTGAATGGGGTCTTTTTTAATGAGGTGTAGAGATGAAGAATAAACTATTAGAATATGAATTAAGAAATGTTGATGAATTGATACCATATATCAATAATGCAAGGACACACTCAGATGAGCAAATATCAAAAGTGATGGCTTCAATAAAGGAATTCGGATTCTTAAATCCTATATTAATTTCAGAAGAAAATGTAATAACTGCAGGGCATTGTAGATTAATGGCTGCGAAGAAACTTGGAATGGATAAAGTACCTTGTATCAAGGAAAACTATCTAACACCTGCACAAAGAAAAGCATACGTTATTGCGGATAACCAACTCGCACTTGGAGGAGGTTGGAATGAAGAACTGCTAGCTATTGAATTATCAGATTTGCAGGGTGCTGATTTTGATCTTGACGTACTTGGATTCGATGAAAAAGAATTATCAAAAATATTTGATGAAAGTCTCGAAGGAGAAGAAGATAATTTTGATATAGAGGCAGAGTTGAAAAAACCATGCATAACAAAAGAGGGAGATATATGGCATATAGGTAGGCACAAAGTAATATGTGGAGATTCTACTAAAGATGAAACGTATCTAAAACTATTAGGAGAAACTAAAGTAAATTTAGTATGTACTGATCCACCTTATTTAGTTAATCTTGAGAGTGCTTCTGGAAAAATAAAAAATGATGATTTAAATGATAAAGAAGGATATGAGTTTTTACTTCTGGCATTTAGTAATTGTAAAAACTCAATGGCTAAAGATGCATCCATTTATGTCTTTTATGCGACCATGAAAGCACGTATATTTTATGATGCATATGAAGACGCTGGATTTAAAGTTGGTGCTGGTCTGATATGGAAAAAACCAAGAGCACCGCTTATGAGAACAGATTGGAAATTCAACATGGAACCTATTATTTGGGGTTGGAGAAAAGATGGAAAACATATCTGGTACGGGGATCAAAAACAAAAAGCAGTGTTTGAATTTGATAGTATTACAAATTCAAAAGAAGATGGGCATGGTCATCCATCAAGTAAACCTGTTCCGTTGATTGTATATTTAATAAAGCAATGTACACAAACTAACGGATTAGTACTAGATGCATTTTTAGGATCAGCATCTACTTTAATAGCTTGCGAACAGAGTGGAAGAATGTGCTATGGAATAGAATTAGAAGCTAAATTTGTTGATGTTGCTGTGAAAAGATATATTGAATTAACTGGAACTTCTGATGATATATATGTAGAAAGAAACGGAGAAAAGATTCCATATGCTGAGGTGAAAATAGATGAGTCAATTAACAGTAGGTAGTCTATTTTCAGGATCTGGAGGTTTTGAATTAGGTGCTACGATTCTAGGGATAAAAGCAGTTTGGGCGAGTGAAGTAGAGCCATTTCCAATTCTTGTGACAAAGAAGAATTTTCCTAACTTAGTTCATTTAGGAGATATTAATAATATTAAAGGTGGTAATATAAAGCCAGTTGATATTATAACGTTTGGTAGTCCGTGCCAAGATTTATCAATCGCAGGACAAAGAGATGGACTAAGTGGAAGTAAATCAAATTTATTTTATGAAGCAATAAGAGTCATTAAGGAAATGAGGGAGAATACAAATGAAAAATATCCAAGAATTATCATATGGGAAAATGTCTGTGGAGCTTTCTCAAGTTCAAAAGGAGAAGACTTTAGACAAGTACTTGAACAAATCTCAAAAATCAAATGTGAAAACATATCAATTCCTAAACCTTCAAAATGGAAAAATTCAGGATGTGTTATGGGAGGAACATTTAGTATTGCATGGAGAGTCTTGGATGCACAATATTTCGGAGTTCCCCAAAGACGTAAGAGAATCTTTCTTGTCGCAGATTTTACAGGAGAAGGTGCAAGAGAAATATTATTTAACGAAGAAAGCCTGCCAAGGTATTTTGAATCGTGCTCAGATAAGAAACAAGAAGTTACCGGAGTTATTGGAGAATGCACTGAAATATCAAAGTACTGTTTAATAGATCAAGGAGGAGAAAGGTTAGATGTAACATTAAATAAAACAGGAACTCTAAGAGCCCAAAGTAATCACCCACCACTTGTTTTTGAAAATCATGGACAAGATAGTAGATTTAAAGGCCCACTAGATATTACACCAACTTTATCAAGTAGTTTAGGAACAGGTGGAAATAATCAACCTTTTGTAGTTGAAAATATCGCAAATTATGATGTGAGATTTACAAGTTTAAATACTAAGAATAGCAGATACAAAGTTTATGAAACGGCTACATCAAGAACTTTGGATACAGGAGGAAATAATCCAAATGCAAATCAAGGTGGGGTAGCAATAGTTTCTATATATTCAACTAGCAAAAATTATCATCATACAAAAGCTATAAAGGACAAGGTATCAACATTAGTCGCAAGTGATTATAAAGATCCTCCTATTATAAATGATAAATATTTTGTTCGAAGAATTACTCCTCTTGAATGTAGTAGATTGCAAGGTTTCCCAGATTATTGGTGTGAAAGGTTAGAGCTACTCAATCCTACAGATGAAGATTTAAATTTTTGGAGAGAAGTATTCGAAACAAATAGAAAGATAAAAAATGGAAAAAAACAAAAAACTGATAATAATATAAGAACATGGTTAAAAAATCCTTATTCGGATGCAGCACAATATAAGATGTGGGGGAACGGAGTAGCTCTACCATGTCTATTATATATTTTTAGTGGAGTGAAGAAATACTTAGAAAATAGCGAATAATACTTGATAAATATGATGTTTAGAGTGATATATAGTATAAAAACAAAGGAGATTAAGTATATGAAAACAAGATTTGAAAAAGATTATGAAGAAGCAAAACATGGTAATGGAATAGAAATTCTATCAAGTAGAAAAACTCAATTAGAAGTTTTAAGAAGACAATTTAAATCTTGTAGAAATGCTTTTAAACGAGATTGTTTGAAACAGGAAATAATAAGACTCGAAGAAGAATATAAAATAATTGATGAATTATTTTAAAATAAGACTTGCTATTTAAAGCATTTAGAGTGATATATAGTGTAAGGAATTCTAAGGAGGATTTAAAATGTTAAATACAACAGAAAGATTAGAAGCAAAAGAACAAGCCTTACATCAAGTAGACAGAACAAAAAAGTATATGAGTGGAGCTAGAAAATTTTTAGGAGAAGGGAAGATAGGACTTGCTATTGAACGTTATGATATTGCTGAAGATGCTCTAGAATCTGCAAATTATTATCATGAACTGCTATGGAAACTTTCAAATGATGATCCAACTCAAGAAGAATTTGAAGCGATTTGCGTAGTAGAGTCAATGAAAATAGTTTTATATAAATTAGCAAAAGACCTATCAGGTAAATAATTATGGATGATTTAAAAAGAAAAATTATAAGATTAAAGGAGAAATTCCCAAAAAACACAAGGCTTAAACTAATTTCAATGGATGATATTCAAGCACCTCCAAGTGGGACTTTTGGAACAGTATTAGGGGTTGATGATATTGGTATGATTCTTGTAAAATGGGATAATGGTTCAACTTTATCTTTAATTCCCGAAGAGGACAAATTTAAGATAGTAAGACAATAGAATTAATAAATGTCTTGACTTTATAGCCTTTTAGAGTGATATATATAGTAACGAAAACAAAGGAGATAAAGACAATGAACAACATCAAAGAACAAAACGGAATTAAATTTTTTAAAGAAACAACAATGGAGGAATTAGAGGAAAAAGGATTCTTATCAAGCAAAAGTGTATTTTTAAAATTTGGAGACAACGTTCTAATAGGAATTACAAATTGGAAAAATGAGTGTGTAGGAGCTATTTACAAAATCAAATATCAAGAAGGAGAAGTAAAAAGAAACCATACTTTTAAAAAATTAGAATTAAACAAAATTTCAAAATCAACTTTTGAAGACACAGGACACGCGATTGAATGGGCGATGAAAAACTGCTAAAAGAATAAAAAGAAAGTAGATCGAAAGGTCTATTTTTTATGCTCAGAGGAGGAGATTATGGGAAGAAAAAAGAAATATAAACCTACTAGATTTAAAGCTAAAACATCAGTATATAGTGAAGAACGTGCAGATTATGCGGTAAATTTTATTCAATGTTTAAGTCATACTAAAGGAACATGGGCAGGAAAGAAATTTGAATTATTGCCATGGCAAGAAGAAATAATAAGGGATTTATTTGGAATAATAAAACCAAATGGATATAGACAATTCAATACAGCATATATAGAAATTCCTAAAAAGATGGGTAAGAGCGAACTTGCAGCTGCTATTGCACTTCTTCTTTGTTGTGGAGATGGAGAAGAACGCGCTGAAGTTTATGGATGTGCAGCGGATAGACAACAGGCTACGATTGTATTTGATGTTGCAGCTGATATGGTTAGAATGTGTCCAGCTTTAAATCGTAGGGTGAAGATTTTAGCTTCGCAAAAAAGGATAGTGTATTTACCTACTAATAGTTTTTATCAAGTGTTATCTGCAGAAGCATATTCAAAACATGGATTTAATATTCATGGAGTTGTTTTTGATGAGTTGCATACTCAGCCAAATAGAAAGTTATTTGATGTTATGACAAAAGGTAGTGGAGATGCTAGAACGCAGCCACTTTATTTTTTAATTACAACTGCTGGTACAGATACAAATAGTATTTGTTATGAAACTCATCAAAAAGCAAAAGATATACTTGAAGGTAGAAAAATAGACCCAACATTTTATCCAGTAATTTATGGTGCAGATGAAAATGATGATTGGACTGATCCTAAAGTGTGGAAAAAAGCTAATCCCTCACTAGGAGTAACTGTTGGGTTAGATAAAGTTAAAGCTGCTTGTGAATCTGCAAAACAAAATCCAGGAGAAGAAAATGCTTTTAGACAATTGAGACTTAATCAGTGGGTGAAACAATCAGTACGCTGGATGCCTATGGATAGATGGGATAGTTGTAATTTTAATGTTGATGAAGAAGAGTTATTAGGTAGGATATGTTACGGAGGTTTGGATTTATCATCAACAACAGATATAACTGCTTTTACTCTGGTATTTCCTCCTTTGGATGAAGAAGACAAGTTTATAGTTCTACCATATTTTTGGATTCCAGAAGATACGTTAGAACTAAGAGTAAGACGTGACCATGTACCTTATGATCTTTGGAATAAGCAAGGTTATATACAGACTACAGAGGGTAACGTAGTCCATTACGGATATATCGAGCAATTTATTGAAAAACTCGGAGAAAAGTATAATATCCGAGAAATTGCATTTGACAGATGGGGTGCTGTTCAAATGGTTCAAAATCTAGAAGGGATGGGTTTTACAGTAGTACCATTCGGACAAGGTTTTAAAGATATGAGTCCTCCGACCAAAGAACTTATGAAGCTAGTTCTTGAACAGAAACTAGCACACGGAGGTAATCCAGTACTCAGATGGAATATGGATAATATTTTTATAAGACGTGATCCAGCAGGAAATATTAAGGCAGATAAAGAAAAATCAACAGAGAAAATTGATGGAGCTATTGCAACAATTATGGCACTAGATCGTGCGATAAGATGTGGAAATCAAAATACAGAAAGTGTTTATGATGACAGAGG
>ENA-OWNK01000359-OWNK01000359.1-metagenome-genome-assembly--contig:-NODE-359-length-21804-cov-13.691802_pt1 | contig 21804 bp, 20 predicted proteins | sample MGYA00245343_ERZ651121 | MGnify/ENA primary metagenome ERZ651121 (study PRJEB26857, sample SAMEA4031775) | metagenome | biome: human; feature: oral; material: saliva | place: Philippines | collected 2014... | reverse complement strand
GCCCTCATCGTTGCTGGATATCTCACCTACCAAATGCAAAAAACAGGGATTACAAAATAAAACGTGGTTTTTTATTTTAGATATTTGCTCATAAAACAAAAAATAATTACCTTTGCCATTAATTAGTTTGCATCAAAACGACTATGATTAAGAAGATAAAGAAATTCAAGAAAATACGTATTCATCGCGAAGGGACAGACACTCTTCTCTATAGTTTCATAGCCTATGCGGCAATTGCCCTATTATTATACCGGTTAGATAACAAGCTTTTCTTTTGGTCTTTCCTTGTAATTTTCGGCGCAGTTTATGGAGTTGTACTCAACTTCTACCGCTGTCCTTTACGCCGTTTCTCTGAAACCGACGAAACAGAAAAGGTAGTTGTCGCTCCCGCTGACGGCAAAATTGTCGTTATTGAGGAAGTAGATGAGAACGAATATTTCCATGATCGTCGCCTGATGATTAGCATTTTCATGAGCCTTTTCAATGTTCATGCCAACTGGTTCCCCGTTGATGGCAAGGTAAAGTTTGTGCATCATAAAGACGGAAACTATCATAAAGCATGGTTACCAAAGGCAAGTGAAGAAAACGAACATGCCGATATCATCATTACAACTCCTGATGGAAGAGATGTTCTATGTCGACAGATAGCAGGTGCTGTTGCGCGGCGTATTGTAACCTATGCGAAAGAGAGAGAAGAATGTTTTATTGATGAGCATTTAGGCTTCATAAAATTAGGTAGCCGCGTTGATGTCTTCTTACCAATAGACTCTGAGATTTGTGTAAAAATGGGACAATCTACTGTAGGAGACCAAACAGTGATAGCAAGACTTAGCTAATTAATAAATACACTTTGAATATGGCTATTAAGAAGCACATTCCCAACACTATAACTTGTTGCAATCTTATATCAGGTTGTATAGCCATTGCATACGCTTTCAGTGGCAAGATTGAAATATCGTTTACATGGATTATCATAGGAGCTGTATTTGACTTCTTCGATGGTATGTCTGCACGATTATTAAAAGTAAGTTCTCCAATAGGGAAAGAGCTTGATTCTCTTGCTGATATAGTAACGTTTGGTGTTGCTCCATCTACAATTTTGTTTAGCAAACTAGGTATAATGTCTTATCCTTCCATTCTTGAATCATTACGTGGCATTCTACCTTTTATTGCATATATTATGGCTGCATTCTCTGCACTACGATTAGCAAAATTCAATCTTGATGAACGACAGACTCTCGGATTTATTGGATTACCAACTCCTGCTAATGCTCTCTTTTGGGGTTCACTTCTTATCGGACTTGGTAAAAGAATAGATTCCTCTCCCCTTATGTGCATTTTCATAATCGTAGGAATCTTCATAAGCTCATGGTTAATGGTTTCCGAAATTCCTATGTTCGCACTTAAATTTAAGGAATGGGGATGGAAAAAGAATCAGATTAAATACATATTCTTGCTCACTTGTATTCCTCTAATTGCCATATTTGGTATTACAGGGTTTGCCATCATTGTAGCGTGGTATGTAATTATATCGTACATTATAAAGAAATAAAAATCAATGGGTTTTAACTCCAAGTAAGACCTATAAATAAGGAATTATGATTCTCTTAAAATTTATCTTTCTTATATTCATTGCATTCTTTGTCATTCTATTCTTTATAGCTTTCAAGTTCTATAAAGTTATAACACGTACGCAACGTAGATTTCGCCATGAAAATACAGAGGAAGGAATAAATATTAACGGTAACACCATCGTAGATCATCGCCCAAAATCTAAACGCAACAGAAAGATAATTGGCGACGATGAGGGTGAATACGTTGATTTCGTTGACAGCAATACTGAATCTAAAAATAATAAGTACTAAGAGAATGCTCTTCTTTTAAAGAAAAGACGCAAAGAATATTTGTTTTCCAAAATATTTTATTTTTTTTAAACAAAGAAAGCTAATAACTCTTTTTTATAGCTATTGAAAGTTTTCATATAATAACTTAAATAAAGGGACTTATATTCCCCATCAGAATAAATAGCTTTCTACTATCTTTATATAAGACCACAAAGATTATTATTTGTTATGATATCTAATTCGCAACTGACAGATATCTGAGACACAACTGACAGATATCTGAAACGAGCGTGACAGATATCTAAAACAAGAGTGGCTAAAATCTGATTATTTTTATATCCATCTGAGATATTTCGCCTGATTTGCGAATAAACGGTAGATGCTGTTTAGAATATCCTCTCCTATTTTCTATAGAGGCTTAATCTGCGTTCTCCTTAACCAGATCTCGCTAAAAAAAGAGTGCAAAGGTTTTCCATTCACCTTTACACTCTTTGCTGTCGGGATGACTGGACTCGAACCAGCGACCACTGGTCCCCCAGACCAGCATTCTAAACCTACTGAACTACATCCCGTTTAGAATTAACGGTGCAAAATTAATTACTTTTTAAGAGATTAGCAAACTTTTAAGAGTATTTTTCTAACATTCCCAACTTTTATTTGTATTTTTGTATAGCAAAAAGAAGACTTTAGAACAAATAGAAAAGGGTCTTAAAAATCCAATGGATTAACAATATGCAATACAAAATAACACCCCCATCACATATAGAAGAGACTATACAACTCCCTGCATCGAAGAGTATTAGCAATCGTGCACTAATTATTCATGCGCTTGCAGGTGGAAAAATTGTACCCAACAACCTGTCTACCTGTGATGACACCGTAGTTATAGAACGCGCTTTTAAGAATAATCCTTATGAGATAGACATCAAAGCTGCAGGCACTGCAATGCGCTTTATGACCGCCTATCTAGCTGTAAGTAAAGGCGAACATATTCTTACAGGAACTGCACGAATGAAACAACGACCTATAAAAATATTGGTAGATGCTCTCCGTTCGCTTGGAGCGGATATTCAATACATAGAAGAAGAGGGATTTCCACCAATACGCATCAGAGGCAAAGAACTAAAAGGTGGATACGTAGAAATAGCAGGCAACATTAGCTCGCAATATATTTCAGCATTGTTAATGATAGGACCTACATTCGAAAAAGGTTTAAAACTAAAACTTGTGGGTAATATTATTTCTAGACCATACATCGATCTCACACTGAATTTAATGCACGAATATGGTGCAGATGCAGAGTGGACAGATGTAGATACAATAACTATCTACCCTAAGCACTATACAGAACGCAACTACACAATAGAAAACGATTGGACAGCAGCTAGTTATTGGTATTCCATACTCACGCTGATGAATGATAGCAAGTCGTACATTCGCTTTACAGGACTTAAGAACGGTTCTCGTCAGGGCGACTCTGCTATAAAATATATCTTTTCGTTATTAGGTGTAAAAACCATTTTTGCAGATAAAGAGATGGACGAACTTACAGATGTAACCATCACTAGAAAGCCACAGATATTGTCTCGTTTGGAATACGATTTTAAGAATCAACCAGACTTAGCACAGACACTAATAGCCCTCTGCCCCATAATGAATATTCCCTTTAAGTTTACCGGGCTAAGCAGTCTTAAACTAAAAGAAACAGACCGTATAGAGGCTATGAAAAACGAAATGGCAAAGCTAGGTTATGTACTACACGATTCTAATGATTCTGAAATGACGTGGAATGGTGAACGCTGCGAGGTTTCTAACCCCATAATAATAGACACTTATAAAGACCACCGTATGGCAATGACCTTTGCGCCTTTAAGCATTAAACTGGGTAAACTCTTCATAAATAATCCAGAAGTAGTATCAAAATCGTATCCACATTTCTGGGACGATTTACGAAAGGTAGGTTTCTCAATAGAAGAAATAGAACAAGAATAGAACAAAATTTATATGAATATTATACTTATAGGAATATTGATTATAGTAGGAATGGGCATTATTGTTGGTGTCTCAACTCTAATTAGTCGGCACAACAATACTGAACCCGACATTATTATACCTGCATCTGGCGATTGCACTACTTGTAATGGCTTAGATGAAAGTTGTGAACAAACTTGTATGATGGAGGCTGCTATAAAAGAAGTAGAATATTACAACGATGAAGAACTAGACCGTTTCAAAGGAAGAGAATCGAACAAATATACAAACGATGAAGCTGAAGAGTTCGCAGAAGTGCTCTACACAATGCGTCCTGACGAGGTAAAAGGTTGGAATAGAAGTCTTATTCTTCGTGGAATTAATGTTCCCAACCAGATAAAAGATGAGTTAATTGCAATGATTGAAGGCTAAGAAACAAGAAAAAACTATAAGTAATATACTTTAAAGACAATAAAAACAAACTTTCAAGAGTTTATTAATACGTGAAGTTGAAGTACGCAAAATATATCTATATCGCATTCGTAGTAGCACTTACTATACTTATAGTAAGCTGTTCAACCAAAAATAACACCTCGCAAACACGATGGTGGCATGCTTTTAATGCCAAATACAATACATATTATAATGGTGCACAAGCTTACATTGATGCATCATTAGAAAAAGAAAATGGCAATAAAGACAACTTCACTGAGATGATTCCGCTTTACACTGTAGGCAACAAAGCTAGCAAAGATTTAGGAAAGGCTAACTTTGAACGCGCAATTGAAAAAGCAGAAAAGGCAATTGCACGCCACAGCATAAAGAAGAAACCAGAATGGAATAAGTCGAGACGTAAAACAGAGAAAGATATTGAATGGTTATCGCGTAGAGAATACAATCCATTTCTATGGAAAGCGTGGATGCTTATGGGACGTTCGCAATTTTATAAGGGTTCTTTCGAAGATGCTGCTACCACTTTTTCTTATATGAGCAGACTCTATCGAACACAACCTGCCATCTATGGTAAAGCTCGAGCATGGTTAGCAAAATCGTACATAGAGGCAGGGTGGCTTTACGATGCAGAAGATGTTATCCGTAATATACAACGAGATTCGATAGATTGGCGTGCTGTTCGTGAATGGGACTATACCTTTGCCGACTATTATATACATACGGGAGAGTTAGATAAAGCTGTACCCTATCTACGTAGAGTTATTAAACAGGAGATGCGACGCAAACAAAAGGCACGCGAATGGTATCTTATGGGACAAATTCAGGCTGCACTTGGCAATAAAGATGCTGCTTACAATGCCTTCCAACATGTAATTCGTTCAAATCCTCCCTATGAGTTAGAGTTTAATGCACGTGTTGCTGCAACCGAAGTGATGGCAGCTGGACAAACCAAACAAATGGTGAACCGCCTGAAACGTATGGTTGCATCTGACAAGAATAAAGATTATCTAGACCAAGTATTCTATGCAATGGGAAATATTTATCTTACCAACAAAGATACAATAAATGCTATTGCTGCCTACGAACAAGGATACAAAAAATCTACACGCAGCGGAATAGAGAAAGGTGTACTACTTTTGCGATTAGGTAACTTGTATTGGGAAAAGGAAAAGTTTAGCGATGCGCGTCGTTGCTATAACGAAGCACTTGGTCTACTAGATAAAGATCGTAAAGATTACGAACAATTGTCGGAGCGTACAAAGGTTCTTGATGAACTAACACCACATACAGAGGCTGTGCATCTACAAGATTCGTTGCAATATCTAGCTAAATGTCCAGAACCAGAACGTTTTGCAGCAATTGATAGAGTAATAAATGCACTAAAGAAGAAGGAAAAAGAAGAACGAAACCGACAAGCTGAACAAGAAGCTACACAACAAATGGCACAGAATGGAGGCATTAATGCAGACAACGACAATCCGCTTCAACGTCCAACTCGCCCCAACAGACAACAACAAGATGCCACATGGTATTTCTACAATCCCATAGCTGTGCAGCAAGGTAAGGCAACGTTCCAACAATTGTGGGGTAAACGTGAGAACATAGACAACTGGCAGCGTATTAACAAAACTGTAGTTGGAGGCATAACCAACACAAATGAACTCTCCAATGATCAACGAGATTCTATCGCAAAAGAAGAGGCAAAGTTAGACTCGATTAGTAATAAACGAGATTCAGCACAAAACGATCCACACAAACGTGCATACTATTTAGCACAAATACCATTTACACCAGAACAGTTAGCAGCAAGCAATAAAATTTTAGAGGCTGGCTTACACCATTCAGGTGTCATTTTCAAAGATAGGTTAGACAATCTTCGCTTAGCCGAAAAAGCCTTACGCCGTGTAAGCGATAACTATCCAGACTACGAACAAATGGACGATGTGTACTATCACCTGTATCTGTTGTATATGCGTAAAGGCGAAACTACTTTGGCTAACAGCTATATAGACAAACTTAAAACGAAATATCCAAAAAGTCAATGGACAGTGTTGCTTACTGACCCCTACTTTAAAGAGAACGCAAAGTTTGGAGAACATATTGAAGATTCACTATATGCATCTACTTACGAGGCATTTAAAAACAATCGTTTCAGCGAGGTTGCTGCCAATAAACGCATTTCCGATGAACGTTTCCCAATGGGAGCAAATCGCGATAAATTCTTGTTTATAGATGGATTAAACAAACTTAACCAAGGTAACATCAATGGTTGCATAGACGAAATGAAGACCGTTGTAGAGAAATATCCACAAAGTCGTATCAGCGAAATGGCAGGAATGATTGTGAATGGTGTAAAAGCTGGAAAGAAAATACACAATAGCAAATTCGACCTTGGTGATGTTTGGAACTATCGTACCAATGTGCTGAACGATAACGACAGTATCAAACAAGTGAAGTTCTCACCAGATAGAGACATAGATTTCAAGTTCCTGTTGGTGTATAATCCTGACTCTTTATCAGAGAATAAACTGCTTTTTGAGATGGCACGCTTTAATTTCACAAGCTTCTATGTACGCAACTTCGAAATAGAAATTGAAAATATAGAAGGTTTACACCAAATGGCTTTGTCGGGCTTCAGAAGTTTCGATGAAGCATACCAATATGCACGCCAACTTTTCAATAATAAGAATGTAATAGCTCAGTTAAGCAAAGACACAAAGGCTATTATTATTAGCAACAAGAACTTACAACTCATAGGAACATCGTTTAGCTATAAAGATTACGAAGACTTCTATGCTAAACACTTTGCTCCATTGCAAGTAACAAAGCACTATCTACTGTCTGAGCCTGCTGAAGTGGCAACACCACGAGAGAAAGAACGTGATTTGCAAGAAGAAATAGAAAATAAAAATCCAACAGAAACCGACCTTAATGCTCGTGAACAAGGATTAGAGCCTATAGATAATGGAATGACCATTCCTATTGAAGATGAGAAAAAAACAGAAAACAAAAAAGTTGCTCCAACAGAAATAGTTGTTCCTGCAGAAGAACCTGCTAAAAAGGAAGAACCAAAGAGTAATACAAATAACAACGAAGTTATTATTCCTGTAGAAGAAACTACGAATAAGAAGAATTCGAAGAACAATGTGAACAATACAGAAATAGTTGTTCCAATAGAAGATTCTTCTAAAAAGAAAAAAACAGGAAACACCATCAACAATACAGAAATGGTGATACCAATAGAAGGAACATCTAACAAAAAAACAGAAACAAAGCCAATTGAGCCTAAGAAAGAACAAAAAACTATAGAACAGATTGGTCAGAATGTTGTTACAATAGACAATAGTGTTATGGAGATTCCGTTAGATTCAGAAACTTCTTCACCTCAAACAACTGTTGGTGCGCCTTCAAATAAACAGAAAACAGTAAAAACAAAAAATAGTGAAACTACTTCTGATAAGAAGAAACTACAGAATAGCAAGAATGCTCAGAAGCCTCAACAGCCTTCTGAAAAGAAAGAACAACCAAAGAAAAAGAATACAGATAGTACTGTAATATATTTCGATGATGATGTTAAAACAACAGATAAAAAGAAGAAGGAATCACAGAAACAACAACCACTCGATTACGATTTCGATGACGAATACTACGATTTAGGCGGTTTTTAACAAACCACGAAATTACAAATAAAGAGTTGCATAAAGCAACGCTTCTAAAGAAAAAGAAAGGAAAAACAATATATGAGCAACGGACTTTTATTATGGGTAGATGACGAAATAGAACTTCTCAAAGCCCACATCATATTTCTTGAGAAAAAGGGATACGAGGTAGTAACCGTCAGTAACGGCGCCGATGCTATAGAACAATGTAGCATACAAACATTCGACCTTGTTCTCTTAGACGAGCAGATGCCTGGTTTATCAGGACTTGAGACCTTGCAGAGAATGAAGGAAATACAGCCTGCAACACCCATTGTTATGGTAACAAAGAGTGAAGAAGAAAATATTATGAACCAAGCTATTGGTGCAAAAATTGCCGACTACCTAATTAAACCCGTTAATCCTAGCCAAATATTGCTAACATTAAAAAAGAATATTCATCGCCGAGAAATTGTAACCGAAGTGGCACAAACTGGATACCAGCAGGAATATCAGCAGCTTACAATGCAAATAAGCAATTGTCGAGATTTCAACGATTGGGTAGAAGTATACAAAAAGTTGGTGAAATGGGAACTAGAACTTAGTAGCGCAGATAGCAATATGACCGAAATGCTAACTATGCAAAAAGAAGATGCTAACAATGGTTTCGCAAAATACATAGCCAAAAACTATCTGAATTGGGTGTCGCCAAACAATGGAAAAAATAAAGAAACAGTATCACGCCCACTAATGAGCCCCGATATATTTAAAACATGTATATTTCCCACAATAGATAAAGGCGAAAAGGTTTTCCTCATCGTAATAGATAATCTTCGGCTAGACCAATGGCGCATATTATCAGGAGAACTTGCTGAGCTATTCGATATAGACGAAGATTTCTATATGACTATACTTCCAACGGCTACACAATATGCTCGCAATGCCATTTTCAGCGGACTAATGCCTCTACAGATAGCGCAAATGTTTCCAAACCTATGGGTAGACGAGGACGAAGAAGAAGGCAAGAATCTAAACGAAAAACCTCTTATTCAGACACAAATAGAACGTTATCGACGACACGATAAGTTCTCCTATCATAAGGTTTTCGATTCTAATGGTGCAGAAAAGTTTATGCAGCAGCTTAACAATCTGCAACAAAATAATCTGAATGTATTAGTGGTAAACTTCATCGATATGCTTTCGCACGCTCGTACAGAGATGAAAATGATACGCGAATTGGCAAGCGACGAGAGCGCCTACCGTTCTTTAACTCTTAGTTGGTTCAAACATAACGTATTGGCAGACGTTTTCAGAGAATTGGCAAAATCCGATTATAAAATTATTCTCACCACCGACCACGGTTCTATTCGTACAACTAAACCTGTGAAAATAATTGGCGATCGCAACACAAACACCAATCTTCGATACAAGTTAGGCAAAAATCTTAGTTACAGCTCAAAAGAGGTGTTCACAATAAAAAATCCACAACAAGCACAACTCCCTGCACCAAACCTTAGCACAAGCTATGTGTTTGCAACAGGCAATAGCTTCTTTGCCTATCCAAACAACTACAATTACTATGTGTCTTACTACAAAAATACATTCCAACACGGTGGCATCTCTATCGAAGAAATGATAGTCCCACTTATAACACTAACACCAAAAAGTGCTAAACTAACAAAGAACACAAAAAAATAACAACAATGGAAATTAAAATAGAAAGCTTAGACACCATTCACGAGGCTGCAAAACTGTTTATAAACAACATTGGTAACAACAAAGTTTTTGCCTTTTATGGCAAAATGGGTGTAGGCAAAACCACCTTTACCAAAGCCATTTGCGAAGTTTTAGGTGTACAAGATGTTATTACATCGCCTACTTTTGCTATTGTTAACGAATATACCGATGGAAATGGCAACCCTATTTATCACTTCGATTTCTATCGCATTAAAAAGTTAGAAGAGGTTTACGATATGGGCTACGAAGACTATTTCTACAGTGGAAACCTTTGTTTATTGGAGTGGCCAGAGCTTATTGAGGAAATTTTACCCGAAAATGCAGTTAAGGTACACATAGAAGAACAACCTGATGGCACACGCATTGTGTCGTTTTAACCCAAATATCGGTTGTTAGAGTCTAAACATATTTTGGTCTAATTATCAATTTTGGTTTAAGAATACAAGCAATAAAAAAATACAACTAAAAAATGGGGCGCTCTTTGTGCCCCATTTTCATTACCTTTTATGGGTGTGGCTGTCCGCCACCACCTCCAGCAGGTTTCTCTTCTGTCTCTTTCAGCTTCTTTCGTGCAGGATTGTCTACTTCTACCTTAATATCGCCCAAAGATTTGCGCACCGACTCTTTCCACGTTACCACTATATGTGGACGTTTCAACGATGTTACACTAACATCTTTTTCGTTGGCTTCCATCTTCGAGGTTATAACTGTGCGAAGCGAGAAAATATCGCCTAAGTCTAAGGCTCCACCCAACGATACAATCTCTTTCACAATGTTGCGCAACGTAATCAACACATTTCTTACATCGCCTTCGCTCAACGATGTTTCGCGCACAATACGCTCCACTAACCATGTAGACGAAAACCTGTTAGGTGCTTTAGGCACAGCACTGTAAGCCTTCTGACCTTTTCTAGGTCCCACTTTCAAAATACTCTCTTTTACTTTAAAAATTATCATACGTAAAAAAATTAAAGATTAATAAATATAAGGTCCACCACATTTGGTAACACCTTTGTTAGTAACTCTATATTCAGCCTATTAGCCTTCTATTTCTAATTCGTTTTATTGTTCAACTTAAAGTTGTTTCATACTTTAAGTTAAAGTCCTCTTGTTGTTTAACTTAAAGTCCATTCGTTGTTTAAGTTAAAGTATCTTCGCACTTTAAGTTAAAGCACAAACAGTAGCATTTGTCAAACAGACATTCAGTAGATGTAGAGCAGATTCATTTCGCCCATATCAACGTAGATTCTCGAACCAATTGTATCAACAAATTTGTTTTTCACTTGTGCCATAGTATTCTTCGCACTCATGATATTTCTTAATATATGACAGCGACTCACGTCGCCACCACATTTATAAAATAGATTAACTGAAACTATATTTATATATCTTTACAATATTTTTCAATAGCTCTTTAATGGAACTTTAATAATCATATTTTGTTTGCAACTAATTCTATTTATCAAACAAATTTCAATAATACTCAAATCATCAAAATTTATTATTGTATCTTTATTCAAACTGTTTGACAATTTGACCATTTAATATACCTGTTCTTGCAAAAAGGAGCGCTCCATTTGGAGACGTGATAGTAAGAGTATATGCAAGCCCTGGCTGCCCTACGTCTGCTGTTGATGTCCAATAACGTCCTTGCTCTCCAATAGAAGTTGCCCATCCAACTGTATATAATCCACGTAAAGGTAAATAGAAAAACTGACTACTTTCACTCGCAGTAGGCAAAATTGGACTAGGTAAAGGTCTATTTAATGGTAAATTCGTAGATGTAGTACGCAAATCTATTGAATTATTTCCTGGAATATGCACACTGCTGAAATTAGGAATATACTGTCTTTTTTTTATCCATAAACCTCCTTTATATAAATGTCCCATTGTTGTCCAAACTTCTTCTTTATCGAATCTCGGCTCTCCTTTTTCTATATACCACAACATTTCGTTAGCATTCGGGGCTATCGAACATGAATAAATAGCATTATAATTCCCATCCTTATATGATTCTCTAGAAAATCTAGGATCTGTATTTGACTTAGGGTAATTGGAATTACTCCCTCTGTTAAGAGTAGGTTGCAATGGTGTACCTGAATTCCATTCATATCCAGCCCAATAGTTTTGACGTGCATCCCACATATAATAATCAGCCCCACTGTAGTCACGAGTATCTAAATTAGACTTTAAATCATAAAATACATTTTTGTTGTATGTGAATGTTCCAAGTGCTTTCGTTATAGTTCCTTCTACATTAGTTATCAAATCTTTTACCCAATATCGTACCTTAAAAGTATGCGTACCAGGTTTAATTATCATATATGCATTATTTGCAGATATATCAGCAGGGTTCGTATTTAAAGGGAAACCATTTGCATAATTATTACTTCCTTGTGTGGTAAGGATAATTTGTTTCCCATTCCCAGAACCTGTCAAGGAGCCACTATTAGAATCAAGGACGAAAGTGCCAGTAATCTCATTGTCGGAAATTAGTTCAATTTTCGTAAGATAACAGTTCCTTAAAACCTTATTGCTTGTATATGGCTGGAATACAAGTATTGCTGCTTGATGATCAAGTCTAAAGTTAAAACTTTTTCCATCTGATGCCTTTGTTGCATTTGCAATTCCACAATCACCAGAGTTCCCTAAATGAACAGTATTGTTTGGAGATGTTTGACTTTGACTTGCTGGGATAGTAACTTGATCATTCAACCCATTTTTACCAGAATAATAAACTTTATAAGAGCTACTATTTGTAAATTTACCTGGAACCATAAAGTAAAATGAAGCGGAATGAGCATGGCTTGCATCAACGCTGTTACTGCTTTCTCTCCAAATATTATCATCATCTTTTACATATATTTTATCGCCTTCCTCCCAATAAAAGTCGCCCGTATTATAATTAATTGAAGTACGAGTATCCGGTTCACCAGCTATAAATGCCACCAATCCATTATTATTTTTGGATTTAGTATACGTGCTATTTAAAATATCGCTTTCATTCGAACAAGACATAAATATAATCGATAGGTAGCAAAATGCTACAAATGAAATAAAATATTTTTCAAATAATCTTTTCATTGCAATTTCGTTCTTTTTTAATAAACCCTTTCTCATCTCTAATAATATTTTTCTCAACAATCCTCAGCAGATGCATAATTCGTCTCATCATCACAGAAATCAGCAGCCTTCGCACTAGAAGGTCCAGATCCATGTTGTGCAGGATTATGTTGACCTGGGAAAGAGCTGTCCAACAAATACATTTCTTCCGTTAATTCTATAATCATACATTTGGGTGTATGATACTGTCTCACTTTTTTTTCATTCATAATAGTGTATAATAATTATTGTTATCTTGTTACAACTTTGTTCGTATATTGAATATATATGAACTTAAACTTCCTATAAAAAAATAACAAAGGAAACTCACAGGAGTCCTTTGTTTACAAGGGTTGCGTGCGGTCCTTCACGCGCGCGTACGCAAAAAATTAGAATTTTAGTTAGACCTGGCTTTACTAGAGAGAGAGAGAGAGAGAGAGAGAGTATACAAATATTTGGAACTACCAAATATTTAGCTACCTTTCTTTCGTCATTTTCTTTCTTTAACATTAAGAGTAAAGCAGATGCCTTTTGAGAATATATATCTCCTAAACATAATTTTGCAAGCGAAACAGTTGCACTTACACCTTTATTATACAAGGCGTAGAACAATGTTATAATTTGTTGGTTTATTTGTATCACTTGTTAAATCTGTTTTAATTCGGGGGCAAAGGTAACAATATTAATTAAAAACTGCAAACAAATTAAGAAAAAATATCAAAATAACACGAAAACAAGTATAGAGAATATCGGCAGAGAGCCGTATTTACTGTGGTTTCAGGCTGTTTTTTCTTTATATTAGCAAAAGTACTTACACCTTATTATATAAGAGATATCCGAAGTAGAGCTGTAAAACACACGAACGTATACATTGAATTTGGCAGAACGATGGAATAACTGTACCTTTGCACCTATGATAGATACATCTTCGTTTCAAGGAAAAACGGCAAAATATTACACCTTAGGGTGCAAACTTAATTTCTCTGAGACTAGCACTTTTGCTCGTATGCTGCGTGATATGGGTGTACGAGAAGCCAAAAAGGACGAAGTAGCCGACATTTGCCTTATAAATACATGTTCGGTTACAGAGGTTGCCGACCATAAATGTAGACAGGTTATAAACCGTATGGCAAGACAAAACCCTGGTGCTTTTATTGTGGTTACAGGTTGCTACGCACAATTAGAAAGCGAACGAGTTGCCAATATTCCAAACGTAAACTTGGTATTAGGAAGTAACGAGAAAGCAGACTTAATACAATATCTTAGCAATGCATGGAACAACTTTGATGGACAAGCAAAACAAGGTAGCTACCATTCGGTAAAAACAAAAGATATTGTGAAGTTTCAACCCAGTTGTTCCAGAGGTAACCGCACACGCTACTTCTTAAAAGTTCAAGATGGTTGCGACTACTTCTGCACTTATTGCACCATACCTTTTGCACGTGGCTTTTCGCGTAATCCTAATATAGAATCGCTCGTAAAACAAGCCGAAGAGGCAGCAGCAGAAGGAGGAAAAGAAATTGTATTGACTGGTGTAAACATTGGCGACTTTGGTAGAACAACAGGCGAAAGTTTCTTAGACTTGGTGAAGGCTTTAGACAAGGTGGAAGGCATTGAACGTTTTCGGATAAGTTCGCTCGAGCCAGATCTTATTGATGATAAACTTATAGAATTTTGTGCACAATCGCGTGCTTTTATGCCGCACTTCCATATACCATTACAAAGTGGTTCAGACAAAGTGCTAAAGCTAATGCATAGGCGTTACGACACAGCACTGTTTGCCCATAAAATAAACCTTATAAAAACAATTACACCAGATGCCTTTATTGGTGTTGATGTTATGGTGGGCTGTAGAGGCGAAGAACCACAACTGTTTGATGAGTGCTACAATTTTATTTCATCGTTACCCATCACACAACTCCACGTATTTCCTTACTCTGAACGGCCAGGCACATCGGCTCTTTCCATACCATATATTGTAGACAATAAGGAAAAGAAACGTCGTGCACAGAGGCTGTTGCAACTTTCTGACCAAATGACACACAATTTTTATGCAGAGCACATAGGACACGAAGCAGAAGTGTTGTTCGAGAAAGCTGTACGAGGAAAAGCAATGCACGGATTTACTAAAAACTATATTCGGGTAGAGCTTTCGCCGGCTCAAGTTAAAGAATCGTACGACAACCAGATTATGAGAGTACAACTCGGCGAATTTAACTTCGATAAATCTGCATTAAAAATAGAACTATTATGAAAGTAGCCATTGTTATTTTAAATTGGAATGGTAAGGCGATGTTACAGAAATATCTACCATCGGTAGTTAGATACTCGCAAGACGAAGCTGAAATTATTGTAGCCGACAATGCTTCTACCGATGATTCTCTACAATGGTTAGCCAAAGAATTTCCAAAGGTAAGAACCATTGTGTTAGACCAGAACTATGGTTTTGCTGGAGGCTACAATAAAGCATTAAAACAGGTAGAAAGCGAATACTACATATTGTTAAACAACGATGTAGAGGTAACACACCACTGGCTAACAGAACTAATAGAAGAAATGGACGCAAGACAGACTATTGCTGCTTGCCAACCTAAATTGCTTTCTGTTTACAATAAAGATAACTTTGAATATGCAGGAGCTGCTGGTGGTTTTCTGGATAAATATGGCTACCCATATTGTAGAGGAAGAATATTCGAAAATGTAGAAGAAGACAACGGACAATATGATACAAATTCGGAGATTTTTTGGGCTACAGGAGCTTGTCTTATGATACGCTCTAAAGATTACTGGTCGGTAGGTGGATTTGACGAACGTTTCTTTGCACACAACGAAGAAATAGACTTATGCTGGCGACTACAACTGAAGGGACGAAAGATATTTTGTTTCCCAACAAGTTGTGTTTATCACGAAGGCGGAGGCACACTACCAAAATCGAATCCAAGAAAAACTTTCCTTAACTTCCGTAACAACTTAACAATGCTATGGAAAAATCTTCCTGAGGAAGAATTAAAATATGTAATGCGTGTTAGATGGGTATTAGACTATATAGCGGCTCTACAAATGTTGCTATTAAAGTTTAATTGGCGCGATTGCTTTGCCGTTATAAAAGCAAGACGAGACTTTAAGAGATGGCGAAATTTGTTTGAACATACTAAACAACAAGGCTACAAAGACAAACGCACCCCCTACTCTATTCTCTGGCAATACTACGCAAACAAAAAAGATACATTCAGTAAATTAGAAAAAGAATAGGCATAGAACTATTGCACAAAATATGTGTAAAGATAGTAAACCGAATGCTGTATTTTAAGATTTTTAGCAGAGTAGTTGCACGATTAAATATTTTTAAGTACTTTTGCAGTTAAAGAACAGATTAAATTAGTCAAAAAAAAGAAGTAGTGAGAAGAGTTTATTACATATTGTTTGCATTGTGTATAGTTCTAACAAGCTGCCATATAAAAATTTCTTCTGAAGAGGAAGACAATAGTAACATTGTGCAAATAGAACGTTACGATCGCTTAGAATATCGTTACCTAACTACAGGCGATTTCTCGGCGTTGCAACAAATGAACACTGAATATCCAATGGAAACACGTACGCTTATAGAAGATGTGGTAGAACTTGGGAGTGCTACCGACCCCGATATAAATGCTAAATTCTTAAAGTTCTATCAAGATACCACACTGCAAGCGCTTATTGCGTCTGTAGAGTCGGAATATGCAAATGTCGATGACTTAAACGAACAACTTAGTGCTGCTTTTAAATACTTAAAACATAAATTGCCAAATATAGACGTGCCGCGTATCTATGCGCAGATATCTGCATTAGACCAAAGCATTGTTGTGGGAAATGGAACTGTAGGAATTTCGCTTGATAAATATTTAGGTGAGGACTTTCCACTCTATCTAAAATACTACACACCATTACAAAGGCAGCAAATGACACGCGACCATATAGTCTCCGATTGTTTATCGTTTTATTTAATGAGCGTATACCAATTAAAAGACTTTGATAGTCGCCCACAGTTTGAGCGCGATCTTCATATAGGGAAAATTCATTGGGTAGTTAATCAGGCTTTAGGGCATCGTATATTCCGAACAAAATACGTTGTAGCAGTAGAAAACTATATGCAAGAACACAATAATGTATCGTTCGATGAGCTTTTAAGAATTACCGACTTCTCTAAATTTAAGATGTTGTAATCAATAGGTTTTCATAAAGTTTAATATAGTTTGCTCTACAATACATCAGTCAGCCATTAGACCACAACATATTACATCTTGTTTATTTCATTTGTTTCCGTCGGTCGCTAATGTAAAGGTAGTGGTTTAAATGTACTGATTTTTTTAGATATCTCTAACTTGCAAATTAGATATCTGTGACGTTCGTTACAGATATCTGTCGTGCTGCTATTAGATATCTCAATTTATTCTATCTGTTTATCGTCGTTGTTTAAAGAATTGTTGCATCAACAGTTTACATTCTTCTTCTCGCACACCTTTTGTTACAATAGTTCGTTTGTGGAGCGCTTGTGGAGCAAAGGCAGAAAAGCCACGTTTCTCGTCGCTACAACCATAAACAACACGCCTTATTTGTGCCCACCCCAATGCACCTGCACACATTACGCAAGGTTCTACCGTTACATAGAGCGTACAGTCTTGCAAATATTTTCCGCCCAATTCGTTAGCAGACATCGTTATGGCTTGCATCTCTGCATGGGCAGTAACATCTATCAAAGCCTCCGTAAGATTGTATGCTCGTGCTATAATTTTATCTCGACACACTATTACAGCACCAACAGGAACCTCTCCCTTCTTAAAAGCTTCTTCTGCTAACATCAAGGCATGTCCCATATAAAACTTGTCTTTTTCTATTTGTTCTTCGCTACTCATATCTTCTTATATATAGCACGCAAAATTACAATATTAATCTTATAATTGGGAAAAAAGCCATACCTTTGTGGCACAATAAGAACAGACAAGCTGTTTACTTTTATTTTTCAACAACCTATCATTTCGAATAGTATGGCATTACACAACGAAACCGGTAAATGGGGCGAACAAATAGCATGCGAATATCTTATGCGCGAAGGCTACAGAATTGTAGAAAGAGACTGGAAATATGGTCAGCGCGATATAGATATAGTAGCCATTGAAAACGATGTTTACATATTTGTAGAGGTTAAAACACGTAGAAACGAACGATTTGCCAACGCCGATACTGCTGTAACACCACAGAAAATACGTTCCATTTCTATTGCAGCTAATGCATATATTAAGGGACATTGTCTAGACCGTGAAATACGTTTCGATATAATAACCATTGTTGGAGTGCCCGATAAATACGAAATACGACACGTTAAAGATGCCTTTCTACCATTTATTTGATGAGAAAAAACAAAAACAGCAACTATACTTTTACTTGTATGAACATTATTCGAAAGATACGAGCAGCTTTTCAAAAAGAAAAGATATCGACAACCAAAATAGTGCGGTTAGAAACGGTAAGTAGCACGAACGACTATTTAAAAACTTATACGCCTACAGAAACAGAACAAATGACGGTGGCTGTGGCTGACTTCCAAACTTCCGGACGCGGACAAGGTTCTAACTCGTGGGAAAGCGAAGCAGGCAAAAACCTATTGTTCTCTGTACTCTTACACCCCTCCGAAGTACCTGTTGCTTGTCAGTTTCTACTATCAGAATATGGTGCCTTATCGTTGCGAGAAGCACTGCTACACTACGTAAACAATGGTAGCATTACGCTGAAATGGCCTAACGATATATATTGGAACGACAAAAAACTAAGCGGTACACTGATAGAAACCAAATTAAGTTGTGGCAGAATTAAAGACTGTGTGTTTGGTGTAGGACTAAATGTAAACCAAACGGAGTTTAAAAGCGATGCACCTAATCCAGTTTCGCTTAAACAAATCTTAGGAAAAGAAGTTAATCGAGAAGAATTATTGCAACATATTATTGAAGCATTTGAACGCAACTACGAACTTATTCGTAGTGCAAACTACGGTACAATTGCAGCAATGTATCACGATGCATTGTATCGGTCGAAAGGTTTTTATACTTACGAAGATGCAAACGGAGTGTTTGAAGGAGCTATCGTTGAAGTGGAAGACGATGGACACTTAATTCTTCGAGATAAAGAAGGAACTATTAGAAGTTACGAATTTAAAGAAATAAAGTATGGCAAGATTTAAAAGAATTCTACTAAAGCTTTCTGGCGAAAGCTTAATGGGCAAACAAGGATATGGCATAGATACAGAACACCTTGAAGACTATGCACGCCAAATTAAAGAAATACACGATATGGGTGTGCAGATTGGTATCGTAATTGGTGGAGGCAACATCTTTCGTGGCTTAACTGGTAGCCAGAAAGGTTTCGACCGTGTAAAAGGCGACCAGATGGGTATGTGCGCAACCGTTATTAATTCGCTCGCATTAAGTTCAGCGTTAGGTGCTTTTGGTGTTAAATCGAAAGTGATGACGGCAATACGTATGGAACCCATTGGCGAGTTCTACAATAAATGGAAAGCAGTAGAAGCACTCGAATCTGGATACGTTTGTATATTTTCAGCTGGTACAGGCAATCCCTACTTCACCACCGATACAGGTTCGAGCCTGCGTGGTATAGAGATTGAAGCCGATGTTATGTTAAAAGGTACACGTGTAGATGGTGTGTACACAGCAGACCCTGAGAAAGACCCAACAGCTACTAAGTTCTCTGAAATTACTTACGATGAGATTTACAACAAAGGGTTAAAGGTTATGGACCTTACTGCCACTACTATGTGCAAAGAGAATAACCTTCCTATCTATGTTTTCAATATGGACATTGTTGGTAATCTAAAGAAAGTTATAGATGGCGAAGATATTGGTACGTTAGTACACAATTAAGTAAATGTAACAAACATAGTATAACTCATATTCACACAATGAGTATCCTATAGTTATAAGAACTCTATTTATAGTGCTCGTATCGTATTATGAGATAATTCATAATAAGAAATACATATTCTTCAGAGACATTATAAATAGAGTTCTACACTACTAACGCTATACCAAACGTTGCTTGGTATATTATAAATTGCTTCCATTCTCAACACAACTTGTTGAATTAAATATAGAAGCTATTCTTAATACATTTAAATGCACATTAAAACAGAATATCTATAGAGTCGTTAATATAATACACCTTTCCTACTTGTGTTTAGAAAAAAAGTAGTATATTTGCGCTGCATTCGTATTTGCGGCATGCAACTATGAAAAAGAAATCTCTCAAAACATCAATGACTATGATTAAGAAATATGTAGATGAAAATGAAGCTAGAATGCTCGAAGAGCTTTTTAGCCTGATACGCATTCCAAGCGTAAGTGCACAACCAGCTCATAAGGAAGATATGGTACGCTGTGCTGAAAGATGGAAAGAATTGCTTTTGAAAGCAGGTGTAGACAAAGCAGAAGTAATGCCTTCAAAGGGCAATCCAATGGTTTACGCAGAAAGAATAGTAGACCCAAATGCAAAAACTGTTTTGGTTTACGGCCACTATGATGTAATGCCAGCCGAACCATTTGAACTATGGAAAACTGAGCCATTCGAACCAGTTATAAAAGATGGTCATATCTGGGCACGTGGTGCTGACGATGATAAAGGTCAATCGTTCATTCAAGCTAAAGCTTTTGAATATATCAACAAGCACGACTTGTTAAAGCATAATATGAAATTCATCTTTGAAGGCGAAGAGGAAATAGGCTCTGGTAGTCTTGGTCCATTCATCGAAGAACACAAAGATTTGTTGAAGTGCGATGTAATTCTCGTATCCGACACATCGCTTATTGGTGCTGATGTACCATCTATAACAACAGGTTTGCGCGGTTTAGCCTACTGGCAGATAGAAGTTACAGGTCCAGACCACGACCTTCACTCTGGTACATTCGGCGGTGCAGTGGCTAACCCTGCAAATGTTCTTTGTAAGTTGATAGGAGATGTAACTGGTCCTGATGGCAAAATACGTTTCCCAGGATTCTACGATGATGTAGAAGAAGCATCAAAAGAGGAACGTGAACTTGTTGCTTCTATACCTTTCAACGAAGAAGAGTATAAGAAATCGCTCGGCATAAAGAATATATTTGGCGAAGAAGGCTATAGCACAATCGAGCGTACAGGCTATCGTCCATCGTTCGATGTATGCGGACTTTGGAGTGGTTATCAAGGCGAAGGTGCAAAAACCGTAATTCCTTCAAAGGCGTACGCAAAGATATCTTCACGTCTTGTACCACATCAAGATTATAAAAAGATTGGGCAGCTTGTTGTAGACTATTTCAATAAGGTGGCTCCCGATACTGTTAGCGTGAAAATAGAAATGCTTCACGGTGGTTATGGCTACGTTTGTCCTATCGACTTCCCTGCTTATAAAGCTGCTGAACGTGGATTTGAAAAAGTATTTGGTAAAGGTGACGGTAGTGTAGAGGAAGAATTTTTCAATACATTTAATGCACTTATACAAAAAGAAAAACAAATAATTTTAATAAGTGATAGAAATCCAAAAGAAATAAAGAACTTATCACAAAGAATAAGAACGAGATTTGGTTCAGGTATAAGTACAGAAATAAGACCACCTGAATACTCAACTAGAATGGCTATACTACAAAGTTTTTGTGAAAAAAGAAATCAAGCTATAGATAACTCAGTTTTAGAATATATAGCAGAAAATGTAACTGAAAATGTAAGAGAATTACAAGGAATGTTAAACGCTATAATAGCAAGATCAACACTACTTGCTGAAAAACCAACTATAGACCTTGTAAAATTTGAGTTTGAAAGAAGAATGGAAGTTGAAAAAGCTAGAATAACAAGTGAAAAAATAATTGAAGTTACTGCAAGATACTTTGAAATTGATGAAGATGAATTAAAATCAACAAAAAGAAATAAAGAAAAATTCGGGGATATCACATTTTATAGAGCATATGATGTTTAAAGGAACCGACAGATACAGTGCAAAGGATATTGCTGTAAATGTTGACAGGATAGGAGCACAGATAAAC
>ENA-OWNK01000355-OWNK01000355.1-metagenome-genome-assembly--contig:-NODE-355-length-21842-cov-26.033690_pt1 | contig 21842 bp, 12 predicted proteins | sample MGYA00245343_ERZ651121 | MGnify/ENA primary metagenome ERZ651121 (study PRJEB26857, sample SAMEA4031775) | metagenome | biome: human; feature: oral; material: saliva | place: Philippines | collected 2014... | reverse complement strand
TGGCGTGAATAACAGGAGCAGTCGCTGCAATGGCAGAACCGCCACAGATAGAAGATCCAACTCCAATCAAGGTAGCTAGCTTTGTATCAAGGTTAAAAAAGCGTTGGAAAAAGAAGGCTATAATCAATGCAATTGAAATAGTTGAAAGGATAATAGGAAGGGAAGATGTTCCAACTGCGAAAACTTGTGAGATACTGAGTCCAAACCCAAGCAAAATAACAGCATACTGAAGCAGTTTTTTGGAGCTATAAGTCAAACCGGCATCCAGTTGTGTATAGGAAGTGAGAAAGGGATGGAGAATCATTCCGATAAAAATGGCGAAAACAGGTGCTCCCACAACAGGCAGAAATCCTCCTAAAACCCAAGAAATGATAGAAATGATCAGACAAACTGACAGTCCTGCCCAATTTTTTGATAGAAATGACATAAAAACCTCCGAAGATAAACGCTCCTTATTATAATCTTATTTGTCAGAAAAATAAAATAGAAAGTAGGAAACAGACCCAACCCTGGGTGCACACCACCTCAGCCTCCGCACCCGAACGCCCATGACCTCGCATTCCCGCCCTCCGCGTCCCAGTCCAGCAGTCCCTCCCGCATATCCCACCCCATTCCCTCCCTGTGCCCGTAATGTGGCGGGCAACTCATGCGACTCACGCGGGGTGTTAGACAGTACTACACTTAAAGCGGAAGTCACATCGCCGTCACTGAAGAAAAGAGTTTTTGTGCCCACCACGACCGTACACTTGACCGACCGCATCCCTCGCGTTTCTGCTGATGAGTTGCTGGCGGGTTTCCGCCCCTCTGAGCGTTTTGGCGAAGTGTCTTTTGATAGCTACATTCCTGATCCGAATCAGCCGTCGCAGGCTGAGGCTGTGCAGAAGCTGAAGGATTTTGGCGACAAGATTAATGGTGGCGGCGCTGGTGCCGGTTTCTTTGGTCGCCTGTTTGGTGGCAAGAAGAAGGATTCGACGAAGGCTGGCCTGTACCTTGACGGCGGTTTTGGTGTGGGTAAGACTCACCTGTTGGCGTCGCTGTGGCATTATGTGGACGGCCCGAAGGCGTTCGGTACTTTTGTGGAGTACACGAACCTGGTGGGTGCGTTGACGTTCCGTAAGACGGTTGAGGCGTTGAGCAGCTACAAGCTGGTGTGTATTGATGAGTTTGAGCTGGATGATCCGGGTGATACTGTGCTCATGTCTCGTCTGATGCGTGAGCTGGCGGATGCTGGCGTGAAGCTTGTGGCGACCTCGAACACGCTGCCTGGTGCGCTGGGTGAGGGCCGTTTCGCGGCTGAGGATTTTAAGCGTGAGATTCAGGTGCTTGCTTCGCAGTTTGAGGTGCACCGTGTGGATGGTGAGGATTTCCGTCACCGTGGCCTGCCTGCTGCGCCGGAGCCTGTTGCTGATGATGCATTTGATGCGAAGGTTGAGGAAGTGTTCGGCGGCCAGACTGTTGGCGTTGATAACTTCGCTGACCTGGTGGAGCACCTGGCGAAGGTGCACCCGTCGCGTTACCGTCAGCTGATTGATGGCCTGGATGGTATTGCGTGGCGTGATGTTCACCCGATTACTGAGCAGTCGGTGGCGCTGCGTTTTGTGGTGTTGGCTGACCGCCTGTATGACAAGGACCTGCCGATTGTTTCTTCGGGTGTGCCTTTTGACAAGGTGTTTACTGAGGAGATGCTGGCTGGTGGTTATCAGAAGAAGTATTTCCGTGCGGTGTCTCGTTTGACTGCGTTGGCTCGTGAGGGCATGCTCGGCGAATCTGAGTAGCCGCCGCCTGACGCTGCGAAACCGTGCAGCGTGAATGCGTGAACTGCGCCGAAAAGTTTTATATGCAAAAGGCCCCCGCCGGATGCTCCACGTGAGGATCCGGGCGGAGGTCTTTGTTTGTCTTGGCTAGTCTTCGTTATCAAGCTTGAAGCTCTGCAAGCCTAGCTGGGTGCTGTACACCAGTTCGTAATCGCAGAGTGTGTAGGAGTACACACCTGGTTCGACCTCTTCGAAGGGGAGGATGAGCTGCCCCTCCAGCATGAATGATTTCTGCCAGTTCTCGATGCGTTCCTTCTCCAGCTGGTCGAGTGCGGCGTCGAATCGGAGTATCCCACCCCTGACGCGGTGGTTGGGTGCATCTGAGTATTGGTAGGGGAGTCGAATCGATGAAGCTGCAAGTTGCATGCTCTGCCAGTAAGTCGGCGGGTCATCGGCTGAAGCATCAAAACGGAGAGATTCAGCCTCGTCTGTGCCGTTGATGGAAGGCAAGAGTCGGTAGCTTTTAATTGCGCTCTTGGGATTGCCCGGCTGGTTCCGTTCCACAACGATTGCGATAACTTCCAGGGATGCGTCGGTGTCGCGAACCTTTGCCTCGCCGATTTGTTCGTCAGAGAATCGCTGGTCGTTGGATTGGAGAAGACTCGTCATGCAACCTGCCATGGTGTACTCACCCTGAGGTGCGCAGAGCAGATAGCCTTTAGCTCGTCGCTCTGCGTGGTCTTGATTCTGCTGATAGTCCCGCTTGGCGCTTTCGTAGACTTCTGCCCAAGCACTAGGGATCTCGGCAGACACATTTTTCTGGTAGGTCTTCTGCACCAGAGGGCTAATGTCCGCAGGAATTCGAATAGGTTCACCGTTGAAGTGAGGGAGTAGCTGCGCGTAGCTGCTGAGCAGGATCATCGGCTCGTAGACTGCTTTGGATCCACGCGGAAAGTCGGGTGCCTCGACGTGCGATCCGAAAGTTTCAACTCCTCGCACGTAGCACACCGGTTTGCGGTATGCGGGGGTGCGTTCTGAGCTGCTGCGGCTATCGTGACGGTGCAGACGTCCCATGCGTTGAAGTACCAGGTCGACCGGCGCGAAGTCGGTAATCATTACATCAAAGTCCAGGTCAAGTGACTGCTCGATGACCTGCGTACCCACCACAATGAGGCGGTGCGGGCGCGAGGAATCCTCCCCGTCAGCTTCGCTGTAGTGCGCCTTCTTGCCGAGCTTTGAGACAAGGAGTTCTTCTTGTTCGGCGCGGTGCGTGGCGGTAAAGCGAGAGTGCGTGAGGACTACGTGCTCTTCACCGAACTGTTCACTCAGGAATGCGTGCATTTCCTGAGCTCGTCCAACGGTGTTGCAGATGACTGCGGCGCATCCGTGGTCATTGGCGAGCGGTTCGAGTACGTTCAGGACGCTTTCGGGGCTGTCGTCAATGAGCTTCAACTCGATTTCGGTTTGCTCTAGGGGTTGTTCAACCTTCCATTTCTTAGGTGTTCCGTTGTCTTCGGCGGTGAGCGTGTGGACGATGGGGTAATCCAGATTGAGGAAGGGTTCTTCGGACGCTTCCGGCTTAGGTGCTGCCTGAATACCTGCGCGTCGAGCTTTCATTTTCGCCATCAGGTCATTTTGTGATGGGGGAGCAGGAGCAGCTACTTTGTTCAGTTCTGCTCCAATCCGCAGACCCTTGGCATAGTGCTCCATGAGATTATCACGAGTAGCTGACGGCAGGGTTGCCGACATGAGAATGACGGGCGCATTCATCTGACCCAGCCAGTAGAGCGCAGTGGAAAGATACTTGCTCATGTATGCGTCGTAGGCGTGAACTTCATCAATGATGACGACCTTAGACGCAAGGCCAAGGTATCGGAGCATCACATGCCGTGCTTGCAGAGCGGTCATGAGAACCTGGTCGATGGTGCACACAACGAAGCTGGAGAGAAGTCCCTTCTTCGTACCGCTGAGCCAGCTGTGCCGCGCGAGAGACGTTCCAGGACGCAGCGTTTTTCGATTGTTTTCTCGCCCGGGGGTAGAGGATTCGTCGAAAATATCTGCTTTGGAGAGCGCCTCATAGGACTTGTTGAAACGGTTCTTGGAATGGCCCAGGAACATGGAGTGCGGCTCAATAGGTCCGCCGTGTTCTTGTACCACGTTATTTGTCTGGTATTCCACCCATTCGATAACACGGTCAAAGAGGGCGTTGGAGGTCGCCTGGGTCGGTGCCGCAAAGGCTACACCGGTGCGACCGGTTGCCTGAGCAAGGAACTCGGCAGCAATAAGACCGGCTTCGGTCTTACCTTGACCCATCGGCGCTTCGATGCACATCATGCCACCGCTTTGCATGGAGCGTGCCGCTTCGACTACGACTTCCTGCATGGGGCGTAGGGTGGGATTCTTCCACCCAAAACGGGATGCGTAGAGATCAGCTGCAGGGGTGTCAGGGTTGGTATCCAGCGCGGCGATCCAGCGTTGTTCAAGTCCGAGAGCTTGCCAGCCGATGCGTGCTCGCTGTTCCTGCTCGGCCGAGCCGAAGGTTCCCATAGGGAAGAAATCAGGGTTTGAAGCAATCCAGTCTGACATGATGACGAAGCCAGTAATGCAGAATTGCACGGAGACGGGGATAGTGCGTCCGTGCTGTGCTAGCTGCTGTAACGCCGAGGATGCACCGAAACGTTCCAGAGTGATGTTGTAGAGTTCCTGCCAGGTGGCATGCCATTTGGAGGAGAGGCGCTCTAAAATGACATTGCTCAATTCAGTGGATGCAGACATGTAGTCTGCGGGTGTGCCATGGTGCGCGCCAGAGATGCTTGCGAGAGTTTCAGCAACTTCACGCGATATGCCCTCAATGTTGCTGGTGAGCAGGTGAATGAGGATGCTCTGGCTGTACTTGCTGTGGGGGCATCGCAAGCTGCTAGTAGGCGTGACAAGGTCTTCGGGGAACTCAAAGTCCTGCTGCTCGATACGCTGACGGTACACGGCGAGGTTTTCATCGCGTCGCGCATCGAGCTGCCCGGAGAATTCGGGGGTTGCTTTGCCCATATCGTGGGTGGCGGTGAGCCAGCATACCAGCGCGCGCGTATCTTCCATTGAAAGGTGGAGGTGTTCACTGAATCGCTCCTGCAGACCGGGGGCGAGCCATGTATCCCAGAGTCGGGCGGCAACAGAACCAGCGTCGAGCATGTGCTGAACGAGGGAGAGGCCGCGGGTAGGGGAGTCCTTGTCTCCTGTTTTTGCCCAGAATGATGCCGTTTCAGGTGTTGAAAGATGCTCAGGGGCGGGTGCCATGATTCTCCTTAGACGGTAGACTAGTGCGTACCTCGCTGCGGTGCGAGGCGTATGTTCCCCGAAGCAGACGGGGATGAGCCAGTATTTATAAAATTGGTTGATGTGGTCCCTGCGCTAGCGGGGATTCTGCTTCCGTTGCTTCGGTTTTATTCTACACCTTAAAAATATTAAATGTATTAATAAATTGGTAGATTTACTTGACTTAACCTTCTTGGTGCTCCTATAGTGGAACTATCAAGCCGCTGGAGGTCCACCAAGAACCCCCTGACAAGGCTAAATTAACGGTCCACTCCTATTGTGGACTAGAAACCATTTTTATGACTGCTCATTCGTCACACGACGATGAGCCGATTTCGATGATGAAAGGAGTGAGAATGGCTAGCTTGGAAGAACCCCGCTTCAATCTTGTTGATGAAGCGTGGATCCCGGTTCGACTGAAAACGGGCGAGGTTGCTGAGCTGTCACTCCAGGATTTCTTCAAACGGGTGTATGAGATTGACCGAATTCAAACGGATAATCCACTAACCGATGTTGCAATCTTGGGTGTTGTGCTCATTATCTTTGCGCGGGCCACTTTTCTTAGCGAAGGCGTTAAGACCTTTGGTGGTGCGGCTCCTTGGATTCGCCAGATGCGAGAGCCTGATGCTGACAATCTGGCGGCTGTTCTGGGATATCTTGAAATTTTCAAGGACCATTTCTGGCTGGTAGGCGGTGACCGCCCCTTTATGCAGGTGCATGATTTGCGCACGGCTAAGGGAGACACGAAACCTGTTAGCCGCTTGCTTTTGGACTCGGAGAGCGAGTACTTCTCGGTTCGCGCTGAAAAGACCTTGGACTCTCTGAGTTTTGCCGAGGCAGCACGATACCTGCTGACGATTCAAGCCTGGGACTATTCCGGTATTAAATCTGGCGCAGTGGGTGACCCCCGTGTTAAGGGCGGTAAGGGCTACCCTCTGGGTGTTGGTTGGTACGGCACCACCGGTAAGGTGATTGTTCACGGCGCCAACATCATGGAAACCCTGCTGTACAGCCTCGACTACGAGCAGCTGACTGATGATGAGTCGTTTGCGCTTGACCTCCCGGTATGGGAGCGCGCTGAGCCTGACACTGCAGCACCGCGTGCGTACACTGGTGGTCCTGCGGCTCAGTACAAGGATGAGCCGGTGCCCGCGAGTGGCATGTGCGAGATTTTGACCTGGCAGTCACGCCGTATCCGTCTGCATCATGACAGCGAGCGCGTAACTTCGGTCCTTGTTGCTAATGGTGATAAATGGTTTGACCGCAATACCTATACTGACCCGCTGACGGGTTATCGCTACAGCAAGAATCAGTCGTCGAAGACTGAACAGGTGTGGATGCCTCAGGCTCATTCGGCTGAACGCACCCTGTGGCGTGGTGCTGATGCTCTGCTGACTCGTCTCACCCCGGAATCTGAGAAGCAGAATAAGCCTGCTCCTGTGATTCGTCAGTTGGGTTCTGGAAGGTACTTCCCGACTGATGCGGAGGTGCAGGTTCAGCTGGTAGGCGTTGAGTACGGCAACCAGAGTGCCGTGATTGAGAACATTATTTCTGACTCGATGACCCTTGAGCTTTCTCTGCTGACTGATGAAGGCGTGAGTGCGTCCCAGATGGTGCGTGAAAATATTCAGGCAACCATGGACGCGGCAATTGCTCTGGGACAGTTTGCGGGTAATTTGTTGCGTGCTGCAGGTCGGGAATATGAATTCCGTGCAGATGCTACCGAAGCCGTACTTAACCGTATGGAGGAGTCTTTCCGCCTCTGGCTTGCAGGTCAGGGGGCAACAGATGACATCTCCGCTAGGAAGGAAGAATGGCAGCGTCTGGTGCGTACCGCTATCCAGCATGAAGCGAACATCCTTATTGATAGTGCAGGGCCCAAGGCTATGCTTGGTTTCTTTGGTAAGGATCTTTCGGGGAACGAAGTTCTTTACAGTGTTGCTCACGCAGAACGGCAGCTCCATGCGCGTCTGCGTAAGATCATCCCTTTGGCTTATCAAGCCTCTACCTCTCACTCACCTCAGGAGGACACTAATGAGTGACCGTACTGCGCAGAATGACCTGCAGCAGTTTATTGCTGCAAAGGTGATGCGCCTTTACCACCAGAAGAGTAGCGGTGTTTCGTCTGCTACTGCACAGCTGGCGAAGCTTCGCCGGGGAACGGGCGAACCGCCCTTGGCTCATCCTGAGCTTTGGGGATTCGTCTTGGAGAAGGAAGACGGTACTGAAGGTATCCCTGAAAAGTACCGAGGCAAGGGCGACCAACCGAGTAATGCGGAGAATGCCGCGTACACTGCTTTGACTCTTTTCGCGTTGCACCAGCAGGCGCAGAACCAGCCTATGCATGTTGCGGGTGTTTCTTTCGGCCAGGCAGTCGGTCGCTTGGTCAGCCAGACTACTTCTTCGATGAAGAAGCGTTTTGATTCTCTGCTGACTGCTCAGACGGAGAACGCTCGCCAGCATTACTTGCGTAGCCTGATTACTCTGCTCCGTTCCGAAGGTATTGCCTTTGACTACGGTCGATTTGCGGTGGATTACATGCATCTTCTGAACCCTACGACGCGTCAGAAGGTGCTGTACCGCTGGAACCGCGACTTCTCCTACGGACTCATCCCTGTTCGCGCTGCTGCGAACAAAACCACTAAGTAACTATCACTCCTGAAAGAAGGAAAAAATTATGACTACTTTCGTCGACATCCACGCCCTGCAGACCTTGCCCCCGTCGAACATTAACCGTGACGACACCGGCAGCCCCAAGTCCGCTTTCTTTGGCGGCGTTCAGCGTCAGCGCGTTTCCAGCCAGGCTTGGAAGTCCGTTATTCGCCGCGATTTTGAATCGCACCTTGACCGCTCGAAGCTGGGCGTACGTACCCGCCTGGTTGCTGACAAGGTAGTGGCACGTATCCTGGACCTTGCGCCTGAGTTCGATGCTGACCTAGCTGAAAAGGCTGTCGTTGAGGCGTTCAAGGCGGCAAAGATCAAGCTGGAGAAGCCGAAGAAGAAGGAAGACGAAGAAGCAGGCCGCGCTGTTTCTGGCTACCTGATTCTGTTGAGCAACCAGCAGATTGACAAGCTGGCACAGGCAATTATTGACGCTAACGGCGAGAAGCTCGTTGCGAAGGATGTTAAGGAAATCCTTGACACCAACCACAGCGTTGATATTGCTCTCTTCGGTCGTATGCTGGCAGAAGCAGCCGACTTCAACGTTGACGCAGCATGCCAGGTAGCACACGCCCTGAGTGTTCACGGTTCTGAACCCGATTTCGACTACTACACCGCAGTGGATGACGTTGTTCGTTCTTCCGATGACACTACCGGTGCGGGCATGATTGGCACCGTTGAGATGGCGGCAAGCACCTTCTACCGCTACGCCAACATCAACCTGGATGCACTGAACGCTAACCTGGGTGATACTTCTGCAAGCGTTGAAGCAACCCTGGCGTTTGTCCGTTCCTTCATCAACTCTATGCCTACTGGTAAGCAGAATTCTTTCGCCGCACGCACCCTGCCTGACGCGGTTATCGTAACCGTTCGCAACGACCGCCCCATCTCTTACGTGAACGCCTTCGAGAAGGCTATTACCGAGGTTGAGGGACGCCGCGTGGCTGCAGCTCGTGCGCTCGCATCTGAGGCTAAGAACATTGAAGAAGCGTACGGTTATGAGCCGGTCGCTTCGTATGTTCTGGCTTTGGGCGACCTCAAGGAAGAACTGGCTGGTCTTGGCGAACCTGTTTCTCTGAAGGGTCTGCTGGAGTCCCTGGAAGCTCAGCTGACTGCTCTCACCTCTCAGGAGTCCTAATGCCCACCCTGCTCTTGAAGATGAGCGGGCCGTTGCAGTCATGGGGCACTCAGAGCCGTTTCCGTCGCCGTGATGCCGGACATGAGCCGAGCAAATCTGGCGTGATTGGAATGGTCGCTGCTGCCTTGGGGCGCTCGCGTAACGAGCCGGTTGACGATTTGGTTTCGTTGAAGTTTGCGGTGCGTACGGATGCCTCGGGTACCCTGATTCGTGACTATCAGACCGCTAAGAATTGGGCTAAGAACCCGAATGGTGCGGCTTCTCTTTCGACTCGTATGTACCTGTCGGATGCTGTTTTTGTGGTAGCTCTGGAAGGTGAACGTGAACAGTTGGAGACTGTCGAGTCTGCACTGAAGAAGCCCGTATATCCTCTGTATCTTGGGCGGCGCGCATGCCCGGCTGGTTACGACCTTGTTTTGGGTATCCGTGAGGAGTCTGCTGAGGAGGCTCTGCGTTCGTTGGAGTGGCAGGTTCCTGAGTATCGTCGTAAGGATTTTCCGAGCCCGGTAGCGTTGCGCATCCTGCGTGATGCGTTGCCTGGTGAGCGCGGTGATTTGGTTCAGGATATTCCGGTGAGTTTCAGCTCGGAGCATCGTCAGTATGCTACGCGTGAGGTTGTGTCGGTTGAGCCTGTCCTCGTAAATGTCAAGGAAAATCAGCTTGCACAGAACATGGAGGAAGGGGCTTCTGCGAAGAGTTCTTCTACCCAGGATTCTGAGCCTGATTACATGAAGGCGGTGATGGAAGCATGACGTATTTTTCTCGTTTCATGATTAATCCGCAGCGTCGTGGTGCGTGGAAGTTGTTGCGTAGCCCGCAGGCGATGCATGCAGCCGTGATGGCGACTTTGCCGCCGGATACGGATTATTCTGAGAGCCGCGTCCTGTGGCGTTTGGATGAGTCTAAACATGCTCCGGTTCTGTACATGTTGAGCCCTGAGAAGCCTGATTTTTCGGCTCTTGTGGAGCAGGCTGGCTGGCAGACTCGCCCTGGTGAGAGTGCTCATTATGGTCGTTTGCTGGCGAAGTTGGAGAACGGTCAGGAGTGGGCTTTCCGTCTTGCCGCAAACCCTGTGAAGCGTCACACGAATAAGCAGACGGGTAAGCGCGACACGTTCCCGCACGTGACGGCTGAGCAACAGCAGGCGTGGATTCGTGAGCGTGCTCCGCAATGGGGATTTGAAGTAATTCCCACGGTTGAGGGTCAGGATGTTGAGGAGTGCCCGATGGTTTCTTCTCGTCAGGACCTTGCGTTTGCTCGCCGCAATGCTGAGGGTAAGGTCGGTAAGGTGACTCACCGTAAGGCTCAGTTTGATGGTGCTCTTCGCATCACTGATGTTGAGCTGTTCCGTAAGTCTCTGCTCTCCGGTATGGGCAGGGGTAAGGCGTACGGTATGGGCCTTCTGACGTTGGCGCCTCTGTCTCGCTAGGTAATGCGGGCGTAGGGCGGGGGACTGTTCTGTGTGATGGTGCCCCGCCCTTTCTTTATTCACTCATACTTTGTGCCGATGCTGGCACGCTGATGTTCATAGGAGAAGATTATGCAGGGGGCTATTCCTCCGAGTTCGTCTGAGCTGTTTCGTAGTTCTGACCGTTTGAGTTTTGTGTATGTGGAGCATGCGACGATTTCCCGTGCGGATAGTGCGGTGACGTTTGTGAAGGAAGAGGGCGTGGTTCATTGCCCTGCTGCGAGTTTGAGCGCTTTGCTGTTGGGGCCGGGTACTCGTATTACTCATCAGGCGATGGCTTTGTTGGGGGAGTGCGGTACTACGGTGGTGTGGGTTGGCGAGCAGGGTGTTCGTTATTATGCGAGCGGTAAGTCTGTGGCTCGTTCTTCGCGTCTGTTGATTGCTCAGGCGAAGTTGGTGTCGAATACGCGGAGCCGTTTGGCTGTGGCGCGCATGATGTATCAGTGGCGTTTTCCTGGTGAGGACACGAGCGAACTGACGATGCAGCAGCTGCGTGGCAGGGAGGGCGCTAGGGTGCGTTCTGTGTATAGGCAGTGGTCTGAGCGGACTGGTGTTCCGTGGGAGCGCCGTGAGTATGATCCGAATAATTTTGGTGATGGGTCACCGATTAACCAGGCGTTGTCGGCTGCTCATGCCGCGTTGTATGGGATTGTTCATGCGGCGATTGTGTCTTTGGGATGTGCGCCTGGGCTGGGTTTTGTGCATACGGGGCATGCTTCTTCTTTTGTGTATGACGTTGCTGATTTGTATAAGGCGGAGGTTACGATTCCTGCTGCGTTTGAGGTGGTTGCTGGCTATACGGAGGGGATGGATATTGGGTCTGTGACGCGTAGGGCGGTGCGTGACCGTATTCGTTCTGAGAAGGTGATGGAGCGGGTTGTGCGGGATATTCAGCGGCTTCTGTTGTCTGAGGAGGTTCCTGAGGAGATGCTTGATAGTACTGAGATGCTTTTGTGGGATGAGTACACGGGAGGTACTACGGCGCGTGCGAATTTCTCTGGAGACGAGTCATGATTGTGATTGTGTTGTCTGCTTGTCCGGTGAGTCTTCGTGGTGATTTGACGAAGTGGCTTTTGGAGATTAATCCTGGCGTGTTTGTGGGTCGTGTGAGTGCTAGGATTCGTGAGAAGTTGTGGGCGCGTGTGTTGGAGTCGGGTGGTACTGGTAGGGCAACGATGGTGTTTCCGGCGGATAATGAGCAGCGGCTTGAGTTTCGGGTGAATAATGCGGATTGGGAGCCTGTGGATTTTGAGGGTGTGAAGCTGATTTATCGCCCGGTGGTTCGTAAAACGGTGCCGAAATCTGGGTGGAGTAAGGCGAGTAAGTATCGCCGTGCTCGTCGTGGTTAGGAGCGGTTGTTTATCGTGTATTCTGGATGCAGGCTCTGGCTCCAAAGTGATTCTATTTTGCTGATGTAGGGGGTAAAGCCCCATGTCAGCAAGTGTGTTCCCCGCGCGAGCGGGGGTGAGCCGTGTTTCCGGTCTCACCAGATGCCCAGGCGTAGGTGTTCCCCGCGCGAGCGGGGGTGAGCCGCTCCAGCTCTGGCACGAAATGGCAGGCAACATGTGTTCCCCGCGCGAGCGGGGGTGAGCCGGAGCACTAAATGCACATTTCACCGTTCATGCGGTGTTCCCCGCGCGAGCGGGGGTGAGCCGCCGGTAACATCATGAACCACATTGTGCTGCCCGTGTTCCCCGCGCGAGCGGGGGTGAGCCGCAGTAGAGGACATGGCACGCAACGCCGGATACGTGTTCCCCGCGCGAGCGGGGGTGAGCCGCAGGAACGCACCGGTGAGGAAACCATAGGTCCGTGTTCCCCGCGCGAGCGGGGGTGAGCCGAAATACATCTATTCACCATCTTTGGTACTAGTGTGTTCCCCGCGCGAGCGGGGGTGAGCCGAACGCGGCGCGAAAGGGCTTCACTCGCTCCGCGTGTTCCCCGCGCGAGCGGGGGTGAGCCGGGTCGTAGGTGCCCAGAAACGCCAGTCGCCGTGTGTTCCCCGCGCGAGCGGGGGTGAGCCGCTGGAACAGCGAAAAACCTAGAAAAAATCCCCGTGTTCCCCGCGCGAGCGGGGGTGAGCCGAAAAACCCGACATGAACTTCAACAACTTCAAAGTGTTCCCCGCGCGAGCGGGGGTGAGCCGTCTTCACCGGTCGGGATATTCACCTCACCGGTGTGTTCCCCGCGCGAGCGGGGGTGAGCCGGTGGGGGGTTTTGTAGCGCAAGGTGGGGGGTTGTGTTCCCCGCGCGAGCGGGGGTGAGCCTAAAATCCCTCAGTAATCGGAGTGGTAATAATTGTGTTCCCCGCGCGAGCGGGGGTGAGCCGATTGGAGAAGCCTAAAAATGGCTATCGTGAATGTGTTCCCCGCGCGAGCGGGGGTGAGCCGGATTATTTCAATACCGCGTGCCCGGGTCGATAGTGTTCCCCGCGCGAGCGGGGGTGAGCCGGGGCGTATCAATTTTGCCGATAAAGGCGTCAGGTGTTCCCCGCGCGAGCGGGGGTGAGCCGGTCTTAGCGCCCTGCAGTCGCAGAGTGTCAGCGTGTTCCCCGCGCGAGCGGGGGTGAGCCGGTTCCGTCTTCGCGGACTTCCTTCACGATAGCGTGTTCCCCGCGCGAGCGGGGGTGAGCCGCAATTTGTCACCGGCTGGCTCCACGCAGGCCCGTGTTCCCCGCGCGAGCGGGGGTGAGCCGCCCCACTAGCGCAACCCCGACCCCGACGGTCAGTGTTCCCCGCGCGAGCGGGGGTGAGCCGAGCGCTACGGTGCAGAGGTGCCGCTGGACTTCGTGTTCCCCGCGCGAGCGGGGGTGAGCCGCATAAGGGGCAGGGCTCCCTCTGTCCCTCTGCGTGTTCCCCGCGCGAGCGGGGGTGAGCCGTAGGGGGTGTTACCTCAAAAGCTAACGCGGCTGTGTTCCCCGCGCGAGCGGGGGTGAGCCGTAGGTCAAGTAGTCGGCGAGGGTGAGCCCGTAGTGTTCCCCGCGCGAGCGGGGGTGAGCCGACTGCGGTTATCAACTCGGTCAGTCGTTTCATGTGTTCCCCGCGCGAGCGGGGGTGAGCCGAGCGAGATGTGGTCAAGGGCGACAGCCGACCCGTGTTCCCCGCGCGAGCGGGGGTGAGCCGACGGCGGGGGGCACTCCCGCTGTAGCGGCAGTGTGTTCCCCGCGCGAGCGGGGGTGAGCCGTCGCGCGGACCCACAGCCTGCAGCTGAGACAGGTGTTCCCCGCGCGAGCGGGGGTGAGCCGCCGGGTGCCATGCTCAGCCTAGAATGGTTCCAGTGTTCCCCGCGCGAGCGGGGGTGAGCCGCAGAAGCTCACCGCTTCCAAGATCGCCGCCGTGTGTTCCCCGCGCGAGCGGGGGTGAGCCGCCGGTGGGTACGGTTGCGAGCGCGGCGACGACGTGTTCCCCGCGCGAGCGGGGGTGAGCCGGCTATGCCTCCGTGTTCGGCAACGTCGATAGCGTGTTCCCCGCGCGAGCGGGGGTGAGCCGGCGACCCCCGCACCCGCGCCCGGTACCGACGAGTGTTCCCCGCGCGAGCGGGGGTGAGCCGCGCGCCGCCGTAAACGCGTCTACCGCTTCTACGTGTTCCCCGCGCGAGCGGGGGTGAGCCGCCTTGCCGGTGCAGAATGCCAGCGCCTTTAGCGTGTTCCCCGCGCGAGCGGGGGTGAGCCGCGAGGCAAGCGTTTTCGTCACCAGCGAGTTTTGTGTTCCCCGCGCGAGCGGGGGTGAGCCGGAATGTTCGGGTCAAGCCTCTTCACAAAAGTGGTGTTCCCCGCGCGAGCGGGGGTGAGCCTAAATGTGACGGCGTAAAAACCGTCGAGAAAATGTGTTCCCCGCGCGAGCGGGGGTGAGCCGCCCCTTATGATATCTTATATGGCAACTAAATAAGTGTTCCCCGCGCGAGCGGGGGTGAGCCGAATCACGCGGCAACTTGACAAAATTCAGGAAGGTGTTCCCCGCGCGAGCGGGGGTGAGCCCGGGCTTAATACCGTTTTCCCAAACACCACGAAGTGTTCCCCGCGCGAGCGGGGGTGAGCCGCCGCCGCCGTAATCACCGCACTCTCAGAGCTTGTGTTCCCCGCGCGAGCGGGGGTGAGCCGGGCGCGGCTATCCTGGATGCCGAGAACCGCGGGTGTTCCCCGCGCGAGCGGGGGTGAGCCGGCGCAGCACTAGGCGGCTTCATTCTTGAACGCGTGTTCCCCGCGCGAGCGGGGGTGAGCCGCTACACAATTTGCAGAGCTAATCTTTAGCTCTGTGTTCCCCGCGCGAGCGGGGGTGAGCCGCCTCTTGAGCACCCGCGCGCTGAGGTGGACGGGTGTTCCCCGCGCGAGCGGGGGTGAGCCGGGCAAGGATGAGCACGGGCGTGACGCTGCAAGGTGTTCCCCGCGCGAGCGGGGGTGAGCCGGATCAGGGCCGGGTTGTTGCCGGTGAATCTGAGTGTTCCCCGCGCGAGCGGGGGTGAGCCGGGTATCAAGTTCACGATTTACACCTTTCGGGGGTGTTCCCCGCGCGAGCGGGGGTGAGCCGCCCAAAGAACGCGCGGCGCTGGAGGCTAACACGTGTTCCCCGCGCGAGCGGGGGTGAGCCGGCTGTATAAAGGGCTTAAGTACCCGAGCGAATGTGTTCCCCGCGCGAGCGGGGGTGAGCCGAAGCCCATTGTTAAGGCTGGGGGGATACTTTGGTGTTCCCCGCGCGAGCGGGGGTGAGCCGAGGGAGATGTGGTCAAGGGCCACCGCCGACCCGTGTTCCCCGCGCGAGCGGGGGTGAGCCGCAGGAAAGTGCGAGCGTTTAGCGCCTTGAGCTGTGTTCCCCGCGCGAGCGGGGGTGAGCCGCCCGCCAGCTGTGCGTCAATCACATCATATGCGTGTTCCCCGCGCGAGCGGGGGTGAGCCGACCGGCGCGCTTAGCCTCTACCGGATTCATAAGTGTTCCCCGCGCGAGCGGGGGTGAGCCTAATGCCTGCATTATTTGGTGAAATGGGTGCCAGTGTTCCCCGCGCGAGCGGGGGTGAGCCGGCGAGGAATATAAGGACATTTGCGCTTGGTTCGTGTTCCCCGCGCGAGCGGGGGTGAGCCGCAGCACTTGCAGAAGAACGAAACCGGGCGGTGGTGTTCCCCGCGCGAGCGGGGGTGAGCCGGAGGGCGAATTATGGCAGGTGAACGACGGTTCGTGTTCCCCGCGCGAGCGGGGGTGAGCCGGGTTAGCCCCGGCTCCTACTGTTTTCGGTCGCGTGTTCCCCGCGCGAGCGGGGGTGAGCCTAAAAGGGTAGCTAACCTTATAGCTGCCAGCCGGTGTTCCCCGCGCGAGCGGGGGTGAGCCGAATCTATCACCGCCGCCGTGAACGACGGCATGGTGTTCCCCGCGCGAGCGGGGGTGAGCCGCCTGCGTAATCAGCTGCTTCTGCTGAGTGGTGGTGTTCCCCGCGCGAGCGGGGGTGAGCCTGACAGACGGCAGCACCATCTCAATGACTTGGTGTGTTCCCCGCGCGAGCGGGGGTGAGCCGGAGTGCCGAGGCTGAGGATGTAAAAACCTTCTGTGTTCCCCGCGCGAGCGGGGGTGAGCCGTTTGCGGGGTCTAGCTCTAGCTCCTTGTATTCGTGTTCCCCGCGCGAGCGGGGGTGAGCTGGCTGCGGCTGAGCTGAAGCTTAAATCGAAGTTGTGTTCCCCGCGCGAGCGGGGGTGAGCCGGAGAGCTCAATGGCTAAATCACCCCTCAGTGAGTGTTCCCCGCGCGAGCGGGGGTGAGCCGTACAGCGTAGGGGCGGGTTTGCTCAGGTTAGGGTGTTCCCCGCGCGAGCGGGGGTGAGCCGGCGCGTAAGGTAGTAGATTCAACCGTACAGGCGTGTTCCCCGCGCGAGCGGGGGTGAGCCCGCACTAGCCGCACAGATGGGCAACGCGAGCGCGTGTTCCCCGCGCGAGCGGGGGTGAGCCGAAGGATACTCGCCGTGAAGATTAACACTCTCAGTGTTCCCCGCGCGAGCGGGGGTGAGCCGACCGCACTATGGTTGAGCTTCAGAAACCTGATGTGTTCCCCGCGCGAGCGGGGGTGAGCCGGGTACCCAGCTTCAGGCATACGAGTACGCGACGTGTTCCCCGCGCGAGCGGGGGTGAGCCGGGCATGACCGCAGACGTAATCAAGGGCTGGCGGTGTTCCCCGCGCGAGCGGGGGTGAGCCGACCCCACCCCTCACGTAGGCGGGTCGCCTGCTGTGTTCCCCGCGCGAGCGGGGGTGAGCCGCCGCCACCGGAAGATGTCTTGCAGGACGCCGGGTGTTCCCCGCGCGAGCGGGGGTGAGCCGCGCCAGAGACCGACTGAAGGACCTCCGTTCACGTGTTCCCCGCGCGAGCGGGGGTGAGCCGCATGATCACCGCCCTCTGCGACGGCACCCCCCGTGTTCCCCGCGCGAGCGGGGGTGAGCCGTAGTGCTGCAGTTCGTGGCTGATGTCGAGTGGGTGTTCCCCGCGCGAGCGGGGGTGAGCCGCCTTACGCCGTCGTCTTCACCGAGCGTGATTCGTGTTCCCCGCGCGAGCGGGGGTGAGCCGGCACCGCCCTCACCAACGCATACGCGCAGTTCGTGTTCCCCGCGCGAGCGGGGGTGAGCCGAGCGCCGAGCCATTGAGAAGCGCATTCCGTGGGTGTTCCCCGCGCGAGCGGGGGTGAGCCGAAAGGCATTTTTGCCTGGCTAGACTTTAACCGGTGTTCCCCGCGCGAGCGGGGGTGAGCCAGCGGCGGCTCACCCCCTCAGCTGAGAGCCTGGGTGTTCCCCGCGCGAGCGGGGGTGAGCCGTTGCGTGGGAGTGTACCTGGGCGTCCTCGGGTGTGTTCCCCGCGCGAGCGGGGGTGAGCCGTCGCCGGTTAGCGATTCTAGGGAGTCCCTAATGTGTTCCCCGCGCGAGCGGGGGTGAGCCGGCTTGAAGCTTTCGCACGACGCAAGCGACGATGTGTTCCCCGCGCGAGCGGGGGTGAGCCGCGTTGCTCTGACCAGACTGAGCTAACGAACCTGTGTTCCCCGCGCGAGCGGGGGTGAGCCGAAGAACCGCCGCATGATTAACAGCGAAGCCGGGTGTTCCCCGCGCGAGCGGGGGTGAGCCGGGTGCCATGTTGAGGATTCGGGTTAGTGCCCTGTGTTCCCCGCGCGAGCGGGGGTGAGCCGCGGATTATACCGACCTTATCGGGATGCTGGAGGTGTTCCCCGCGCGAGCGGGGGTGAGCCGCTGGGTAACACTACGTACACCATCTACGAGCTGTGTTCCCCGCGCGAGCGGGGGTGAGCCGGCTACCCGTGCCGATGCCAGCCAGGGGTGAACGTGTTCCCCGCGCGAGCGGGGGTGAGCCGCCCAGGCGTAGTCACCCTCATTCACGCACTGCGTGTTCCCCGCGCGAGCGGGGGTGAGCCGGAAAAGGGCCGCACGTACTCGGCACACATTGGGTGTTCCCCGCGCGAGCGGGGGTGAGCCGCACGAAACATAACAGGCTGTCAAGTTTTATTGGTGTTCCCCGCGCGAGCGGGGGTGAGCCGCGGTTCTAGACCCTACGGGTTTTTTCGCGATTGTGTTCCCCGCGCGAGCGGGGGTGAGCCGGAAAGGCGGGTGCGGGTAAAGAGGGTGTTCATGTGTTCCCCGCGCGAGCGGGGGTGAGCCGTGGCTATCAACGACCTCATAGGCGAACGACATGTGTTCCCCGCGCGAGCGGGGGTGAGCCGGCGTTACATTCGGTGCAACATCAAGTGTGATAGTGTTCCCCGCGCGAGCGGGGGTGAGCCGTGCCAGGCTGCACTAGTGAATTTCAGGCTAACGTGTTCCCCGCGCGAGCGGGGGTGAGCCGGGCAAGTTCATCCAGAGGCGCCGCCCTGGTGCGTGTTCCCCGCGCGAGCGGGGGTGAGCCGCCTGCCTTAGCGATAGCCCAGAAAGCCTTGCCGTGTTCCCCGCGCGAGCGGGGGTGAGCCGAAGGTACGGGAGCCCCAAAGCGAACGACGTGCGTGTTCCCCGCGCGAGCGGGGGTGAGCCGCTCCTCAATGCTTGCCCCGTCATTCTTGTGGTGTGTTCCCCGCGCGAGCGGGGGTGAGCCGCAGAACGCCAGCTGCGCGCCCTGCTGGCAATGGTGTTCCCCGCGCGAGCGGGGGTGAGCCGATTGGAGAAGCCTAAAATGGCAATCGTAAACAGTGTTCCCCGCGCGAGCGGGGGTGAGCCGCACTGCTGTGCGAGGCTTCGTTCGGCTGGGCTGTGTTCCCCGCGCGAGCGGGGGTGAGCCGCCGTCACCAGCGGTGAGCTTGTGGATGGTCAGGTGTTCCCCGCGCGAGCGGGGGTGAGCCGTCCGCAAAAACCGGCGATACCCAGCCCGCCGGGTGTTCCCCGCGCGAGCGGGGGTGAGCCGAAACTTACGCGGCTTACGCAATGTGCGCCTATGTGTTCCCCGCGCGAGCGGGGGTGAGCCGTTCTCGCGAATCCTCTAGGTTTTCTGGAGCTTGTGTTCCCCGCGCGAGCGGGGGTGAGCCGGATGCTGAAGCCACGACCAAGGAGAAGTACGGGTGTTCCCCGCGCGAGCGGGGGTGAGCCGCTGAAGCTACCGCTCAGCTCATCGGAGAAAGCGTGTTCCCCGCGCGAGCGGGGGTGAGCCGACGATGCCGCCGACACCGGCGGGGATATTGCTGTGTTCCCCGCGCGAGCGGGGGTGAGCCGGTATCGGGTGTGTTCCCGCTCATTTGCCGAATGTGTTCCCCGCGCGAGCGGGGGTGAGCCGAGACAAGGGCACGATCAGTGATAGAGCCGAAGGTGTTCCCCGCGCGAGCGGGGGTGAGCCGCCAGGGCACCGTCTCGCAGGCTTCACCTTCAGGTGTTCCCCGCGCGAGCGGGGGTGAGCCGCAGTAGCACTCCAGCACGCCAAAAACCGATACGTGTTCCCCGCGCGAGCGGGGGCGAGCCGTTCTACGCTGCGCAAGTTTCAGCCATGACGGGGTGTTCCCCGCGCGAGCGGGGGTGAGCCGAGTCAGAGGGGATTTCGTCGAAGCAACGAGCTGTGTTCCCCGCGCGAGCGGGGGTGAGCCGGACAGCTCTCCGGTGCATGGTCAGTGGGGGCGGTGTTCCCCGCGCGAGCGGGGGTGAGCCGGAGCGCCAAGACTGGGGCGTGAGAGCGTCGCTGTGTTCCCCGCGCGAGCGGGGGTGAGCCTTCACCCATCGTCTTAAGCTCCTCTTCGCAACCGTGTTCCCCGCGCGAGCGGGGGTGAGCCGGTACGCGGCGAGGTACGCCCTGACACGATCCTGTGTTCCCCGCGCGAGCGGGGGTGAGCCGCGTCGTAAGCAACCGCAGCGGCGCCGGTAAAAGTGTTCCCCGCGCGAGCGGGGGTGAGCCGCCGGAGATGAAATAGACCATTTTCTGGCCGATGTGTTCCCCGCGCGAGCGGGGGTGAGCCTGAATGCATTAGCGCCGTACAGGAGCGCCAGGTGTGTTCCCCGCGCGAGCGGGGGTGAGCCGGGCTTTAGCCAGACTAAAAATATTGACGTGGAGTGTTCCCCGCGCGAGCGGGGATGAGCCGATTGAGCACGCCCTGTCGGTGACTTTCCCGAAGTGTTCCCCGCGCGAGCGGGGATGAGCCTACACCGATAAACACGATTACCCGCGCCGTGAAGTGTTCCCCGCGTGAGCGGGGATGAGCCGGACGCACTAGCGCAGGTAGCGATCAAGAACCGGTGTTCCCCGCGCGAGCGGGGATGAGCCGGTAATCGGTGATTACGAAGACGGTTTCACCTGGTGTTCCCCGCGCGAGCGGGGATGAGCCTGGGTATGCGTGGATCAGCTATATCAGCTGGTCGTGCTCCCCGCGTGAGCGGGGATGAGCCGGTGACCCAGCTTTTGAGTCGCGACGCATCACAGTGCTCCCCGCGTGAGCGGGGATGAGCCGCAATGATGTTCGCCCACTCTCGGCCTCCACGGAGTGCTCCCCGCGTGAGCGGGGATGAGCCGGCTGCCTCGGTCATGCCGTCCTCAACATTAAAGTGTTCCCCGCGTGAGCGGGGATGAGCCGAGAAAGGTAGAGACATGAGCATTTCAGCCATCGTGTTCCCCGCGCGAGCGGGGATGAGCCTAACCCGCACCCAGAGGTAGTACTCCCCTCAATGTGTTCCCCGCGCGAGCGGGGATGAGCCGCTCTTCAGGACTCCAGACCGTGAGCGCGTTATGTGTTCCCCGCGTGAGCGGGGATGAGCCGCCTGAGTACCTGCATACCGTGATCGCGAAGGGGTGTTCCCCGCGCGAGCGGGGATGAGCCGAGCCTCGCCGGTGCCATTCATCATGCCCTGGAGTGTTCCCCGCGCGAGCGGGGATGAGCCGGCTGTCGGTGCTGTTTTTGAATGGCTTTACAAGTGTTCCCCGCGCGAGCGGGGATGAGCCTAGACGGGAACACCGAACATAGTGTCCTCGGCCGTGTTCCCCGCGCGAGCGGGGATGAGCCGCTCCGGCGCGTTCTCACCGCCACGGATAGCTTGTGTTCCCCGCGCGAGCGGGGATGAGCCGGATTGAGGATCTGTCTGTCATGGTGGCTGGTGGTGTTCCCCGCGCGAGCGGGGATGAGCCGTTCAGGCTAGATATTTTCTCAACCGCCCGTTTGTGTTCCCCGCGCGAGCAGGGATGAGCCGTCTTCCATCTCGGGCCTGGTTGCGGCCTACCTGTGTTCCCCGCGCGAGCGGGGATGAGCCGAAGAAGCCCCGCCCGGATATTGTGCTGCCGACGTGTTCCCCGCGCGAGCGGGGATGAGCCGCGCGGAATCAGGCTTGGCGAGATACATTACTCGTGTTCCCCGCGCGAGCGGGGATGAGCCGAAGGCGCCGAACTCTCAAGCCTGCACTGCCAGGTGTTCCCCGCGCGAGCGGGGATGAGCCGTCGTTGAGACCCTAAACACTACCGGAAAGGGGGTGTTCCCCGCGCGAGCGGGGATGAGCCTGAGGATTGCGGCGGAGGCTGGAATGAGTGCAAGTGTTCCCCGCGCGAGCGGGGATGAGCCGTCATTACGTCGCCCGTAATGATTTCCTCGTTAGTGTTCCCCGCGCGAGCGGGGATGAGCCGCATTGGAGCGCTCACCGGTGCAGAAAGCGAGAGTGTTCCCCGCGCGAGCGGGGATGAGCCGAGGAGAGCCTTCTCGTATGAGAGTTCTTTAGCATGTTCCCCGCACAGGCGGGGATGAGCCCACGCTCGGCCCGCTCGTCCGCTCGATTGAAGAGCGCTCCCCGCAAAATGCAGGGGGAGGGGCCCTCCGGTCGTATTGCCGGAGGGCCCCTCCTTCTGTGTATCGTTCAGCGGATATGCGGTGGCTAGCTCTCTAGCGCACTAGCGTACCCGGGGGAGTACCCCCTACGCTGCCGCCGCTACAGCCCCCTTGGCTGAGGTGCCGTTTCGGGTCCAGAGCAGGAGCGCTGCCACGCTGTTGATGATGTAGAAAATGTACTTGCCGACGTTCGCGAAGTTGCCCTGGGTCAGCGCCTTGATGCACTGCACGGTGTTGTACAGGAACCAGAATTGCCACTGCA
>ENA-OWNK01000345-OWNK01000345.1-metagenome-genome-assembly--contig:-NODE-345-length-22116-cov-6.253343_pt1 | contig 22116 bp, 23 predicted proteins | sample MGYA00245343_ERZ651121 | MGnify/ENA primary metagenome ERZ651121 (study PRJEB26857, sample SAMEA4031775) | metagenome | biome: human; feature: oral; material: saliva | place: Philippines | collected 2014... | reverse complement strand
CCATAGAACCGAGGCTGATAAGAACAAGAAAAAGATTTTGAAAACACAAAACACTTGCGGTATTTGTGGGAAGTTAGTAGATAAAACAATAAAGTATCCTGCACCTTTGAGCCCAGTGGTAGACCATATTATCCCTATTAACAAAGGAGGACATCCCTCTGATATTAACAATATGCAATTAGCTCACTTCTACTGCAACAGGCAAAAGTCGGATAAGTTGTTTGCTGGCGGTAATGAGGTCAAGAAGGATGTAATAGGCAACAGAAATCTTCCACAGTCAGTGGATTGGGTATTGTACAAAGAGAAATAGAAAAATAAATAAATAATTAAGAAATGCGAAAAATGTACAGAATTTTGAAGAGAAACGTTGATTTATCAAGGTTTTCAAAATAAATTAAAAGTGAAAATGTTGATTTATCAAGATTTATGGGGGGAGTGCCCCTCCCCACGGCTTCGGCCGACCTTCACGCCGTCACTGTACATTTTTTCTCGCGCGAAAATTTTGATTGACAGAAAGGAGCGATTTTATTGGAATATAAAGGCATACAATACCTTCGTAGAAAGCTTGCTTTGACTAATTCTCGTGTAGATTTGAGATATAGTCAATATGCAATGAAGCATAATGAAGCTCAATACGGAATTACAATACCTAACGAATTAAAATATCAATACAGAGCAGTTCTAGGTTGGTGCACAAAGGCTGTTGATAGTCTAGCTGACAGATTGGTATTTAGAGAATTTGAAAAGGATGATTTTAATGTAAATAGTATCTTTAAACAAAATAATCCTGATATTTTTTTCGACAGCGTTATTTTATCTTCACTAATCGCATCATGTAGCTTTGTGTATATCTCTAAAATTGGAGATGATATTCCAAGATTGCAAGTAATTGAGGCCAGTAATGCTACTGGCATTCTTGATCCTATAACAGGACTATTAACAGAAGGCTATGCAATTCTAAAAAAAGATGAAAATGGTAAAGCCTTGCTAGAGGCTTATTTCACAGAAAATGAGACTATTATTAATGATAAGAGAACTAATCAAACAACAGTAGTTAATAATCCAGCGGGAATTCCCTTGTTAGTTCCAGTAATTCATGCTCCAGATAGTGTAAGGCCATTCGGAAGGTCAAGAATAACACGTTCAGGGATGTATTATCAAAAGTTAGCTAAAAGAACGTTAGAAAGAGCTGATGTTACAGCAGAATTCTATTCATTTCCTCAAAAGTATTTACTAGGAATGGATGCAGATGCTGAGCCGTTAGAAAGTTGGAAGGCTACAGTATCAAGTATGCTACAAATAACAGTGAATGAGAACGGGGATAAGCCTACAGTAGGTCAATTCACCACTCCGTCAATGTCGCCGTTTACTGAGCAACTAAGAACTGCTGCGGCTTTATTTGCTGGAGAGACTGGACTTACTCTTGATGATTTAGGGTTTGTTTCTGATAATCCATCGTCTGTAGAAGCAATTAAAGCAAGCCATGAAAATTTACGACTTGCGGGAAGAAAAGCTCAACGCTCATTGGGAAGTGGCCTTTTAAACGTTGCTTACGTTGCTTGTTGTTTAAGAGACGATTTCAAGTATAATAGAGGGCGCTTTATTGATACTAAGCCTAAGTGGGAACCATTATTTGAAGCAGATGCTAACATGCTTACTTTAATCGGTGATGGAGTAATCAAGCTTAATCAAGCATTACCTGGTTACATTGACTCTAATGTGATTAGGGATCTAACTGGAATTAAAGGAGATATGACTGCTAAGCCGAAAATTGAGGAAGTAGAGAAAAAGTCTACTAAGTCGGAGGATAAGCAAAATAATAGGATTATCTCCACATATGAGATTACTTCGCTTTTAAGTAATTATCAAAAAGGAGTTCTTTCTAAAGAGAACGGAATTTTACTTTTGACATCTACTGGGATGAGTAAACAAGAGGCTGAGGCTATGTTGAATAAAACGGAAGTTTTGGAGCAGGTAAATGAGTAACGATCTATTAGGGCGTATTACTCAAACGTTCGAGAAACGCTTAAAAAATGTAAATATAAAAGCTGCTTCCTACGAGGATGTAAATGATTATGCAGTAGCGTTAGGAGAAATCCTAACCACTGCTTTTAATATTCATATTACTGAGAATCCTGGAGAAATCATTGAACAAATTCTTAATGATAGACTAAAAGAGAATCATAGGTTGATTACTGATTTTGGTAGATTAGTTCAGGATATTTTAAATAAACAAGCTAAAATTGGTTTAGAAGTACAAATTCCTGAAGTGAATCAAAGTAGAATAGATGGATTAGTTAGCAGACTGTCAGAGGGAGATTTTGAACAGTCGAAATGGTTGTTAGGTTCTCCTGTTGTCAATTTTAGTCAATCCGTTGTAGATGATATGGTTCGTAAAAATGCTGAGTTTCATTTTCATTCTGGAATGAGTCCTAAAATCGTTAGAAAAGAAGTAGGGAATTGTTGTAAATGGTGCAAAAGTTTAGTTGGTACATATAGTTACCCTGATGTACCGAAAGATGTTTATAGACGACATAGAAATTGTAGGTGTACTGTTGAATATTATCCTGGAAAAGGGAAAAAACAGAATGTACATTCTAAAGGGTGGTCAAAAACTAAAATAAGTGATAAAATAACAATAGATAGATATAATGGAAACAGTGTAATTATCCAAGCTGGTGCAAAGTATTATCATAGGGATGATACTTATGACTTTCTTTTATCAGAAAAGGGTAAAAAGAGAGAAATACATGCATATTTAACATATGAAAAGATAAAAAATAGTGATCAAGAGAAAGAAAAACGAAAAATATACTCTAATATTTCTAAGTTTAAAGAAATGGAGAAGTTCACAAAAAAAGATGTAGATATAGCATTTGATCATGTATTTAATAATATTCATAATTTAAAAGAAGGTAGAATGCTTTTCCGTCCAGAACCAGATATGGCTCGCTCGTGGGAAAGATTAATTATAGGAAAGAACATTCAACAACATGATTTAATATTATTAAAACATGAAAGATTAGAACATGATTATATGTATGTTACTAATAATCTAGATTATGATAGTGCTCATGCACTAACTGATAAAAAGTATAATTATGCAAGAGCTGTAGAAAAATACAATAAAAGAAATGAAGGTAAGTAGTATGTTGACATTTAAGTTGATTGATATAATCGATGGATTTTATCATTATGAAATTTATCCAGAAAAAAAGATAGAAAATAAACAGATTTTAATTTTTAATCCGCAATCAAAAGAAGTAAAGGAAAATACTTTTGATAATTTTAATGAAAAATATTTGATGCAGTTTCTTCAAGGTTTTACCGATGCAACGGGGAATTTAAAAAAAGAAGGAATTGTAGCTTGGGGATAAAAGCATTCAAGAAATTGAGTGCTTTTTGTTTTGCTCAAAAATGTTTTAATGAATTAATTAAGGTGAACATATTACAGCCCTGTCGTATGGCGTTAAACTAGGCAGATTGGAAAGGAGCAACTAAATGACAAAGTTTGGTATTCAAACTCCTTCACAATCGGTAATATTAGACTATAACGAAAGTCGTTATCAAGAGGCTGTAGATTTATATAAGAGAACAGGATTATTAATTTATGATTGGCAGTTGTATTTACTAAAAGACATCATGGCAGTCGATGAAGAAGGACTGTGGACGCATCAGAAATTTGGTTATTCGTTGCCACGTCGTAACGGTAAGACTGAGATTGTGTATATACTTGAGATATGGGCCTTACATCAAGGAATTAATATTCTACATACGGCGCATAGAATTAGCACCTCTCATTCTTCTTTTGAAAAGGTTAAAAAATACCTTGAGAGGATGGGATATGTAGATGGTGAGGACTTTAATTCTATTCGCGCCAAGGGTCAAGAAAGAATTGAATTATATTCTACTGGTGGAGTTGTTCAGTTTAGGACCAGGACTAAAAATGGTGGTCTAGGTGAGGGATTCGATTTAATGATAATCGATGAAGCGCAAGAGTATACAATTGAACAAGAATCGGCTCTAAAGTATACAGTTACTGACAGTAAGAATCCGATGACTGTGATGTGTGGGACACCGCCTACACCAGTTTCTATCGGAACAGTATTCACAAAATTTCGTGAAGCTTGCTTATTTGGTAAGAGTAAGTATTCTGGATGGGCCGAATGGTCTGTAGAAGATGAGAAAGAAATTAATGATGTTGAGGCTTGGTATAATTCTAATCCCTCATTAGGTTATCACTTGACGGAAAGAAAGATAGAGGCTGAGCTTGGAGAAGATAAGCTTGATCATAATGTTCAGCGTCTTGGATTTTGGCCGTCATTCTCTCAAAAATCTGTAATTAGTGAGAGGGAATGGGATGGACTTCAAATCAACGGAAAACTTAATTTTAAAGGTAAGTTGTTCGTTGGAATAAAATACGGAAATGACGGTACTAATGTAAGCATGAGCATTGCTGTTAGGACTGAAGATGAACGTATTTTTATTGAAACCATTGATTGTCAAAGTTTGAGGAACGGTAATATGTGGTTGATTAACTTTTTAAAACAAGCAGATGTTGCTAGTATCGTTGTTGATGGAGCAAGTGGCCAGAAGATGCTTGAAGAAGAGTTAAGGGATTACAAGATTAGGAATATTATTTTGCCAACCGTAAAAGAGATAATAACTGCTAACTCAGTTTTTGAACAAGGTATTTACCAAAAGACAATTTGTCACAATGGCCAACCGTCACTTAGAAAAGTTGCTACTAACTGTGAAAAACGTAGCATAGGTAGTAACGGTGGTTTTGGATATAAATCACAGTTTGATGACATGGACATTTCGTTATTGGATAGTGCATTACTTGCACACTGGGCTTGCCATTCGCTTAAGCCTAAGAAGAAACAAAGGATAAGCTATTAGTAGCTTAAATTACCGAACGGACGGGGAATCCGGATAAAAGGAGATTTAAAATGACAGAATTTAAAGCAATTGAAACGCAAGAACAATTAAATGCGATTATCAAAGCAAGATTAGATCGTGAAAAAGAAAAATATGCTGATTATGATCAATTATCAGAAAAGATTAAAACTTTAGAGACGGAAAATACAAAATTAAAGCAAACTATTACTGAAAAACAAACAAGTGAAAGCACAACGGCTAGTAAAATTGCTGATCTCGAAAAAGATGTGACTACTTGGAAAAACAAATCACTTAAGCAACAGATTGCAATGAAAAATGGATTACCATTTGAACTAGCAGACAGATTACAAGGTGATACAGAAGAAAGTTTGACTGAAGATGCGGAACGTCTAGCATCATTAGTTAGTGTTAAAAATTATACACAGCCATTAGCTGACAAGGAACCAAATATTGAATCTAATGGAATTGAAGCAGCGTGGCGTGATGTTGTTAAAAATTTAAAATAAAAAGGAGAATAAAACATGACAGAATCAAATGCACTGAAAAAAGGGACTTTATTTAAGCCAGAATTAGTTACTGATATCATGAATAAGGTACAAGGGCGCTCAACTCTTGCTAAATTATCAAACCAACAACCTATTCCATTTAATGGAACTGAGCAATTCATCTTCAATCTAGAAGGTAATGCACAAATCGTAGGAGAAGGAGAATTAAAAGGGGCTGGAAAAGCTGTAATCACTACTAAGGTGATTAAACCTTTAAAATTCGTGTACCAAGCACGTATCACGGATGAATTTTTATACGCTTCTGATGAGAAAAAACTAGAGTTTTTAAAACATTATGCAGAAGGCTTCTCTAAAAAAATTGCAGAAGGCTTTGATATTGCAGCTATTCACGGACTAGAGCCAAAAGGACTAACTGACGCTAGTTTCAAAGCTACTAACTCATTTGATGGTTTAATTACAGGAAATGTGGTTACTTATAATGCAGCAAGTATTGATGAAAATATTGATACTGCTGTTCAATCTGTTGTGGCAAACGATAATGAAGTAACAGGTATTGCAATGTCACCAGTAGCAGGTCAAGCAATGTCTAAAGTTAAAGATAAATATGATAATGCTAAATATCCAGAGTTCAGATTCGGACAACGTCCAGATAACTTCTTTAACATGGATTTAGATATGAATAAGACATTAACAGTACAAGGTGGTACTGCTAAAAAAGATCACGTTATTGTTGGAGATTTCCAAAATAGATTTAAGTGGGGATATGCTGAAAACATTCCTATGGAGATTATTGAATACGGAGATCCAGACGGTACAGGACGTGATTTAAAAGCGTACAATGAAATCTTATTACGTACTGAGGCTTACATCGGATGGGGAATCCTAGATGAAAAAGCATTTGCTCGTGTAGAAGAAGCTTAGGAGGTAACTTATGGCTACATATAGAAACAAAGTCAGTGGAGTAGAGGTTTTAACAGAAAGTGAACTTTCGGGAGATTGGGAGCTTGTAGATGAATTTACGAAAACTAAAAATAGTAAATCAGAAGAGGTAGAACCTACAGAGGAATCTGAGGTAGTTTCTGATAAAGAATAGAGGTGTATTATGTGCACACTTAAAACATTTGCTAGTATTGATGATTTAGAAGTTTTATGGAGAAATGTTGAAGAACATGAGATAAGTCGTGCTAAGGAGCTTTTAAATACGGTTTCTCATGTCTTGAGAGTAGAGGCTAGAAAAGTAAATAAAGATTTGGATTTACTAGTTAAAGATGATGAGAGTTATGCTCATCTCGTTAAATCGGTTGTAATCGATATTGTAGCCCGAACTCTTATGACTTCGACAAATCAAGAGCCTATGACTCAATTCGCAGAGTCAGCTCTTGGTTACTCCGTGTCAGGTTCATTCCTAGTTCCTGGAGGAGGTCTTTTCATAAAAGATAGTGAGCTCAAGCGTTTAGGTTTTAAAAAACAACGATTTGGAGTAATTAATTTCTATGACGTTAATTAAAGGAATCGATGTTATATTGATTGATAAAGTTCAAAACGGGGTTGATTCTTTCAATCATCCTATTTTTGTTGATAGTGAGATAGTTGTTAAGAATGTCTTAGTCGCTCCTGCTTCTACTGATGATATCACTAATTCTGTTAATTTAACTGGAAAAAAGGCGATATATACTATGGGAATACCTAAGGGCGATGGGAATAACTGGGAAAATAAAGAAGTTTTATTTTTCGGGAAAAAATGGCGTACGATTGGTATTGCACAGCAAGGTATTGAGTCCTTAATTCCGTTAGATTGGAATAAGAAAGTGATGGTTGAAAGATATGAGTAGTAAATTTGTATTGAATTATAGCGGTGTAGCTGAGCTTATGAAGAGTCCAGCTATGGTTGATCTCTTGAGAGAAAAAGCTAAATCTATACAGGATAAAGCAGGAGATGGATATGAAATTAGTTCGTTTGTTGGTAAAAACAGAGCTAATGTTAGTGTTAAGACTAAGTCAAGAAAAGCTATTAGAGATAACAACAAAAATAATACTTTATTAAAGGCTATGAGATAATGATTGAAGTAATCGTAAAAGAATATCTGTCAAAACGACTGGATATACCTATCGTTTTTGAACATCAACAAAATTTGCCTAAACAGTATATTTTATTAGAAAAGACTAGTGGAAGTAGGGAAAACTTTCTAAATTCATCAACAGTAGCAATTCAATGTTATGGCGCTTCATTGTTTGAAGCAGCTAAATTAAATGAAAAAATTAAAGAATTAATGTACGGCTTAATAGCGGTATCTGAGGTTTCAAAAGTTAGTTTAAACAGTGATTATAATCATACTGACTTGGAGACTAAGGAATATCGCTATCAAGCTGTTTTTGATATTCATTATTACTAAAGGAGACAAAAAATGGCAGATGTAAATAAAGTAACTTCGGCGAAACCTAAGATTGGTGGAGCTATTTATTCAGCGCCGTTAGGAACAACACTTCCTACGGACGCTACAACAGAATTAAATACAGCGTTTAAAGCATTAGGATATATTTCAGAAGATGGTCTTGTGAATGAGAATACAGCAAGTACAGAAAATTTAAAAGCATGGGGTGGAGATATCGTCGACGTTGTGCAAACAGAAAAAACGGATAAATTCACTTATACTTTAATTGAGTCGCTGAATATTGATGTTTTAAAAGAGATTTATGGTAAAGATAATGTTGAGGGTGATCTTGAGACTGGAATTACAATCAAAGCAAATACTAAAGAATTAGAACATCATTCAGTGGTAATTGAAATGATTCTAAAAGGCGGAGTGCTAAAACGAATCGTAATTCCTAATGGTAAAGTTGGAGAAGTGGGAGAAATCAAATACACTGATTCTGAGATGGTTGGATTTGAGACTACTTTAAACGCCTTCCCAGACAGCAAAGCAAATACTCACTACGAGTATATCAAAAAAAATAATGTATAGGAGATTTGATAAATGAAAAGATTAACAGGTGTCACTAAATCAGGATTTGCATATTCTATTTTAGAGAAAAATATAAAAAACTATGAATTAGTAGAAGCATTAGGAGAATTGGATACTAATCCGTTAGCATTACCAAGAGTGTTAAATTTATTACTTGGTAAAGAACAAACTCAAAAATTAAAAGATCATGTGAGAGACGAAGATGGAATCATCGATACTGAGAAAGTAACGTTAGAACTTGAAGATATCTTCAAAACTCAAGAGCGTTTAAAAAAATAGTAGTCCTTGCTAGTATGCTGAATACAGATGAGGATGCTGTAATTTGTGATTTGGCTGAGACGTATAATATCTACAATTACAAAGATATGCCACCAGATAAGGTGGCTATTTTTTGTAGTGGACTAAGGGAAGATTCTAGAATCAAATTAAAGATGTCTGGTCAAAAGGTGAAATTTGACACTATTTTATTAGCATCTATAGTTGATAGATTAAGTCTTCTGGTTTGGGCCAAAACAAAAGACGGACAAAATGGAAGAAATAAACCTAAGTCTATAGTTGATGGTATTAATAAGCCTGTTCAAGAAAAAGAAGAGGTTGTATTCGCTACTAGTGAGGAGTTTGAAAAAGTTAGAAATAAAATCTTGAGGGAAGGAGGATAATATGGCAACTAATTTAGGTAAAGCATATGTACAAATCATGCCTTCCGCAAAAGGTATCTCTGGAATGATTTCTAAGGAATTAGACGGAGAAGTAAAAAGCGCTGGTCAAAGCGCAGGAAATAGTTTGATCTCAACGATAAAGAATGCAGTAATTGCAGCTGGAATAGGTAAGCTATTTGCCAGTTCACTTATGGAAGGTGGTAAGCTTCAGCAATCTCTAGGTGGAATTGAGACGCTATTTAAAAAAAATGCTGACACTGTTAAGCAGTATGCAGACGATGCATACAAAACAACTGGACTATCCGCTAATGCTTATATGGAGAATGTCACAGGTTTTAGTGCAAGTTTACTTCAATCTTTGGGCGGAGATACTGCTAAGGCTGCGAAAGTCGCTAATATGGCAATGGTAGATATGGCCGATAACTCAAATAAGATGGGAACATCCATGGAGCTTATCCAAAATGCATATCAAGGATTTGCAAAGCAGAACTACACGATGCTGGATAACTTGAAATTAGGATATGGCGGAACTAAGCAAGAAATGCAACGTTTGTTGGCCGACGCACAAAAACTGACAGGCGTTAAATATGACATCAATAATTTATCTGACGTTTATGAAGCAATTCACGTAATTCAAAAAGAATTAGATATCACAGGAACTACAGCTAAAGAAGCATCAACAACATTACAGGGTTCTTTTGCTTCCATGAAAGCAGCATTTACTAACTTATTAGGTAAGTTGTCGCTCGGACAAGATATTAAACCTTCTTTACAAGCATTGGCAACAACAACTGCTACATTTTTAGTAGGTAATTTCTTACCTATGGTTGGTAATATTTTAAAAGGTTTGCCAACTCTGGTGATAGGTGCATTCTCTGGACTGGCTGAACAGTTAAGAGGAATACTAGGTGATGAAGTCGTCAATAAGATACAAGGATATTTAGAGAAAGTATCCGGTGCTGTAGATTCATTTATAGAAGTTTTAACAGGAAAACTTTCTAAGAATCAAGGAATTGATTTAATGAAATCTCTTGGAATTGATGAAAGTACAGCAAATACAATCGTAACGATTGCTGATAATATCAGAACTGCTTTTCAAAATATTTGGGAAGCTATAAAAAATGTAGGTGCGATTGTTGGAGAATTTATTGGAGATCTATTAGGAATTAACGATACACAAAGCAGTGTAAGTTCTTTAGGAACGGCATTTGAGAGTTTAAGTAGTGTTGTTAAAGAAATTACACAATGGATTAAAGATTTCACGTCTTTCCTACGAGAAAATGAAGTAGCATTATCGTTAACTAAGGCTACGTTAGCAGGACTTACTGCTGGATTTATTGCTTTAAAAGTTATAAGCACAGTACAGACATTATTTACAGGTTTTGTTTTAGCTCTTGATGCTGCAAAAAAAGCTATGGTAGCTTTCAATTTAGCAATCGCAACTAATCCTATTACTGCTCTTGTAGTTGCAATCGCTGCTGTTGTCGCTGCTTTAGTATGGTTTTTTACAAAAACCGAAACTGGGAAAGCAATATGGCAAGGGTTTGTCGACTTTATAAAACAAGCATGGAATGGAGTAGTAGAATTCTTTAGTGGTATATGGAATGGAATTACAACAGGAGCAACCATGTTGTGGACCGGAATTCAAGCAGTTTGGGCGGTTGCTGTAGAGGCTATAAAAATATTATGGCAAGGTGTATCAGAATTCTTTTCAACTTTATGGAGTGGAATTACTGAAGGTGCAAGCACAGCGTGGACTTTCATTACAACTTCGATAACTACTATTGTTCAGCCATTTATAGAGGCTTTCTTGAATGGTTGGAACATTCTTAAAGATGGACTTACGGCCATTTGGGAAGGTGTGAAACTTGTAATTCAAGGTGCATGGGAATTTATCAAAGCAATTGTGTTAGGTGCGGTTTTAATCGTTGTCGACTTAGTGACTGGAAACTTCACAAAACTTCAAGAAGATTTACAGATTATTTGGGAGACAATTAAGACTGCTATTCAGACCGTGTGGGAAGGAATTAAACAAGTGGTTATGACAATAGTAACTACGCTTATTTCTCTTTTAGTCAATGCATGGGAAGGATTCAAGAATGGCTTAGTAGCTATTTGGAATTTCTTGCAAACAACTGCTTCAGCAATCTGGAATAGTTTAAAGAGTGCTGTTGTATCGATAGTAACTGGTTTGGTAAATGGAATTAGATCATTGTGGGAAGGATTTAAAGCTTCATTTACAACGATTATAAACACAATTCAAAGTATTGCGGTAAACACATGGAACTCTATTAAATCAAGTGTAACAGGCATTATTCAAGGATTGGTTAGTGCTGCTCAAAGTGCTTGGAATACTTTTAAAAGCGGAGTAAGTTCTTTAGTAAATTCTGTTACAAGTATCTTTAACTCACTTAGAAATATTAATCTATGGGATATCGGAACTGCGATTATGAACGGATTTTTAAACGGATTAAAATCCGCATGGAGTAGCGTTCAAAATTTTGTTAGTGGAATTGCAGGTTGGATTCGGGATCATAAAGGGCCGATTGAAGTTGATAGAAAATTACTTATCCCTGCTGGTAATGCTATTATGGAAAGCTTAGATGAAGGACTTAATGATAAGTTTGTAGAGGTTAAGAAAACTGTTAGTGGCATGGCTGGACAAATCAATAAATCATTCACAAGTGAAATGACAGATTTTGAGATAGGTTCTTCTATTTCAGGAAATCTGAAAATAGACGATATGTCAGCAGGTGATTTTTCAATTTCTAATAAGAATGATGATGTAATTAAAGCATTAAATATCGTTCAAGATCTATTAAAAGATATTTCAAATAAAGATATGAATACTTACTTAGATGGTGAAGTATTGGCAAAAAATTCGTATGACAGACAAATGACATTTGTAAGAAGGGAGGGTATCTAATTTATGGTTAAAATTAACAATGTAAATTTACCTATTAATCATTACACGCTAGTGGATGCAGGTGAAATACAGGTAGCTAAAAAGCGTATTACAGAAGAAAATAAAATATACGGAGCTAATGGTACATACGTAGTATCTGATGGAGCATATGAAAGCCAGGAGCGTATTTTGAAAATTTCTGCTGTTGATTTTGATAAAGTAGTGGAGTTATGCAATATATTTAACGAGGAAGATAATGAAATTGAGTTTGATCATGTAAAATCTTCAAAATATTATGCTGATTTGATAGATATAAGCTACTCTAAACAGGGAAATAAAAGATGGTTAGTTAATATTAAATTAAGATATAATCCCTTCAGATATTTAGCTGATAATGGACTTCTCACGCTTGGTGCAAGAGGAAGTATTACTAATGTGGGCAACGTATTCTCAGAACCTGTGATTGAGATTGAAGGTAATGGTGAGGTAAGCTTAACAATTGGCCAACAGACTATGGTTTTAAACCTAGATACTAAGGCCATAATCGATTGTAGGCATCAAAAACAAAATGTTTATGATAAAAATAGAAATATTAAAAATTCAATTCGTGTAAGGGGTGGTTTCTTTGAAATCCCCCCAGGACTCCAAGGAGTTGTTACTAATGGTAATGTATCTAGGATGCGAATCAAAGGAAATTGGAGGTGGCGTATATGATTTATTTAAAAGAGGGGAGAACTCCTCTTAATTTTGCTTATAGTGATGAAATAGTTCACGATGGGAATAGTACATATCAATTAAGTTTCAAATTTCCGACTAATAATCCATTGTGGGAAGAATTGGTTGAGGAAACACTTCTATTAGCTGATGATTTGCATGGTGAACAGGAGTTCATAATATTCGAAGTAGAGAAACATCACGCTTATATCACAGTCCACGCTAACCAAGTGGCCACGTTATTAAATAATTATTCTATCACGGAATTAAGTGTTAATAATGCAAGTGGTGATAGGGTGATGAGAAGTCTTGTTGGCAGTATTATACGTGAGCATAAATTCACATTTTCATCTGACATTGCATCAACGCATAGCATCAACTTAAAAAATGTGACAGTAGCTACAGCACTATTTAAAGACAAGCATTCTATTTTAGGTCAATGGGGTGGAGATTTAATCAGAGATAAGTACGACATTAGGCTGCTAAGCAACGGTGGTACTAACAAAGAAGCCTTGTTTATGTACAAAAAAAACCTAAAAACATACCAACAAAAGAAATCTATAAAAGATTTAAGAACTAGAATTCACTTTACTAAAACTATTAGCTCTCAAAAAGAGGGTGAGAAAGATAAGGTGATTGCTGTTACTGTAGATAGTCCGTTGATAAGTAAGTATAAGAATATTTACGAAGGAAATTTAGATGTAAGTGATCAAGATGTTATAGATGAGGTGACATTAAGAAAGTATGGTGAACAATATTTTAAAACGACACTATGTGATGTTATTGAAGAAAGTATTGAAATCGATGTTGTAGGTAATCCAGATGTACCAGTTAACATATTCGACACAGTTACAGTTTTCCATGAGAAATTTAATCTTGATGTTAAGAAGAAAATCACAAAATATACATATACTCCGATGGGTAGAAAACTAAAAACTATTGGATTCGGTAAAATTCAACAGGGATTAGGAACTACATTAGCAAGTATGATTGATGATGCAGTTACGGAGCATGTCGAGAGTAAAGTAGATGCCTTTAAAATTCAAAAGAATTTATCCGAACTATTAAAATTAGATAGAAAAGGCATTGAAGACAAATTAGTTGAACTTGAAGAGAGATCAAATAGTGCTTTAGAAGTAAAAAGAGCACTATTTGAAGCTGATGGAAACATTCCTGATGTTGTCAAAACAAAAATACTTGATGCAGTAGAAGCTGAGGTAGGTCGACTTAAAACTATAATAACTGAAGCAGAATTAATTAAGGCAATTCAAGCAAAATTAGATTATGCTGAGATTAAGAATACACTTATCGACAAAGCTTTTATTAATCAAATTATAAGTGATGAACAGTTTACACAACAGTTTGAAGCTGGTGAAGTCACAACACAGAATATCTTCACTAAACTTAAAGACAGTATCAAATCAAATATTTCTAAAGAGTTCGTCACTAAAGATGGCGTTAAAAAAATAGTCAACGACTTAACAATAGACGCTGACGGTATACGACAGATTACGCAACAGGAAAGCGAAAAAGTATTTGAGAAGAAAAAAGTTGAATTAAAAGGAGTTAGCTCATATTTACACAAGAAATACAGTGATTTTCCAGACGGTAGAAACATGAGTGACAACTCTACGCTAAAATATATCGGGATATACACAGGAGATAAACAACAAGCCCCAACAAACGCTAGTGAGTATAGCTGGACTAAGATTAAATCAGACGGTAAGCTGTATAAAGCTTATTCTAACAGCTTAAACGGGCTTGATTTTACGCTTGTTGAACCAGATGAAAATGCTAAGTTATTCGCTAAAAATAGACCACGTGTAAACATTGTTAATAACAATGATATTAGTGATATATGGCAAGCTAATATGTTCTTAAGTTTTAAACCTAACACAAAATATACTCTGACAGCTAGAGCTAAAGGAAACAGTAATAAGTTATGGGCTTATTTCAGAAATAATAAGACTAATGCTCAATTTAACTGGGGTCAGTTAGAGTTTAGAGGACTGGAAACTAAGTCCATCACATTCACAACTACTAATGATGTTGAAGATGTTCTGTTTAAATTCGTTTTAGTTCCGGAAGACGAAGACTGGACAGGAATTCAGATTGACTGGTTTACAATTTATGAAGGCGATAAACGATATACTGACTATCCTATTAACGAACCAGCACAGTATCACAAATACCGTTATTTCGGTTATGTGTTTAAAGAGGGTGAACCAGTAGCAAGTGACTTTGAATGGTTTGACTTGCAACAAACATCTATTACAAATGATAAATATACACATATAGTTTATTCAGATAATGCTGATGGTAGCAATTTTGGTCGTGAACCTAAGAAGTACATGGGAGTTGCAAGGACTACATCTCCAACACAACCAACAGATAAGACTGCTTATAAGTGGTTTAAAGTAAAGGGCGAAGATGGTGTAAGTAATTATATTCATAGGAAGTATAGCGATAGTTCAAACGGTGCTAATATGAGTGATAATTCCAACTTGAAATACATTGGTATATACACGGGAACAAGCCCAACTCCGCCAACAACAGCAGGTAGCTACTTATGGAGTAAGATTAAAGGTGAAGACGGAGCAAACGGAACACCAGGAGTTAAAGGTGCTGACGGTAGAACACCTTACTTTCACACAGCTTATTCTAACAGTGCTACAGGTGACAGAGATTTTAGCACAACTAACAGTACTGGTAAAGAGTACATCGGGACTTACAGTGATTTTGAGGTTGCTGATAGTACTGATTTTAGGAAGTATAAATGGGTTAAGATTAAGGGTGAAAATGGTAGAGACGGTAACAACGGACGAGACGGTAGAAACGGTGATTCTTATACTAGAAACTATTTAACCGGAACGGCTGACGAGAAAATACTAACCGCTGTTAACGACAACTTTACAACTCAAGAGGCTTTCAGATTAGTAGACGGTAAAGCATTTCGCGACTTAGGTTTTAACATTGGTGACAAAGTCACTTTTATAGCTGACTACGAGGTTTTACCAAATGGAACTAATAAAAAGATTAGTGGTTTAAATTTCGAGTGGTATGACGATAATCGTTACCGTTTTTGGATGAACCAAGACTTAAACCCTACTAAAGGAACGTTTACAAGGACGGTTACAGCTAATAATGACTTGTTAGACAGTAAACGTGCTTTTTTACGTACCGACAAAGTAAACGCTAAAATCAAGATTACAAACGCCCGAGTAATTAAAGGTGATACGGTACAACCGTGGAGTATAGCACAGGAAGATCTACAAGGTCACACCCTAACCGCTAACGTAAGATTCGAAGGTGACTATATTAATAATGTGACAAATAATGTTAAAGCTTATTTAGATGTATTCTATGATGGACAAAAGATAACTAGTGGATTTAACGTGCAGGTAAAATATCAAGGTGGACTCAGAACTGATTGGAGTAATTTTTGGAATGCTAACGTTGACAATACAGGACGAATAACTAATTTGGGCTGGGGTAATCAAGAACAGAACGGAACACCACTAGAAGTTATTGTGTTAGTCACTTACAAGGACTTAAATACAGTTGCAAATGCAAGATTAGATAATATTCCAGATGTTAGATTGTTAAGTGAAACAATCAAGAAATATAAAACATTTGAAAGTACGCTAGATGGTTTTACTTCAGTTGTAGGTGAAATTGACACTAAAGTCTTATCGAAGGCTTATTTTAAAAATAATCTTAATTCAGAGCTTGTTGAAAAGACAGGTAATGATTTATCATTCAACACTAGAGAAAATCTAGTTGCTAATGAATATTACACTATTTTGGCAGAAATAGAAAATGCACCTAATAATCAATCAACTAAAATTTATGGGGCTTCAGATAATGGTGATAATAAAGTTATTAAAAATGGATTGAATTACTGGGTTGTGAAATATCCGTCAAATCAAACTAGAGTAAACTTATATCCATTAGGCAGTAACACGAAAGTAAAAGATGTCAGAGTTTACAAAGGTGATTTTAGAGTTACTGAAGAGAAAGAGAATTTATACACAGGTGAGTTAAGTGGAGATGATAGAGGTGGGCCATGGTTTAGTTTGAAATTAAAACGCAATTTAAAATCTACTCAAATTCTTACAATAAAATTTGATGCAACTGGTTTTGGAGTTGGAGATAAGTGGGATATAGCATATAGAAAAGGTTACAACGTCACTAACTTAACACAAGTTTTGAAAGATAAAGATAACACACTTACTTTCAATTTAACGACAACGGATGAAATCTTCAAATTTCTAGATAAAAATGCAGTAATATTCCAATATTCTAATCCTGGAAAACCTCCAACATTAACTAACATAAGGATATATGAGGAGAACATGGAGTTAGGTTATGCACAAACTGAAGAAGTAAGTAAACTTGAAAGCTCAATCAAACAAACTAAAGATGAAATAGATTTAAAAGTTAGTAAGGATAATGTAATAGCTTCTATTAATGCTAGTGTGGAGAAAGACGGACAGGGAGTCAATCGTGGATTAATTAAAATTAATGCTGATAAAGTTGATGTAACAGGTATGCTAAGTGCATATATAGGTAAGTTCGGTAACTTCCAACTAGGTCAACACTGGGGAGGCACAGGTCAATGGATAACTGGAGCTGACAATTTCTCAGTAGGAATGAGCGATGGTTCGTGGGATAGAACAGCTTTATGGGTTAACTGGGGTAATAACTGGAGTAGCGCTGGGAATAAAGCATGGTATGTGACACCAGACGGAAGAATGATGGCTTATAATAAAGCTGAGTTTTGGAGCACACCTGTAATTCACGGTGATTTAAAAGTAACTGGTAATATTGTTTACGATAATGGTCACGGGAGTGGGATGTGGTGCTACTCACCGATTTATACTGAAATAAACAAATCGGGAAATAGCTTATCTTTAAAAGGAGGAAATGGATTAAAAGATTATATAACTATTGATTCATTAGTATCCGATAGAAGATTAAAAAGCAACATTAAAAAGTCAACTGTTAACGCATTAGAAGTACTTAACAAGTTTGAAACTTACTCATTCACACGTACGTATAGAGAAGATGTTAAAGATATTGAATTAGGAATAATGGCACAGGATATTAAGGAATATATGCCAGATGCTTTTGTGGAGCATCCAGCAGGATACTACACATATGAACCATTTGAAATGCAACCTTACCTAATCAAAGCTATTCAAGAACTCTCAACTGAAAACACCAACCTAAAATCACAACTTAATGAAATGAATGAAAGATTAAATAAACTGGAGGAATTAATTAATGGCAAATTATAAAAAGAATTATACTAGAGCTACATACGATAGTAACGGTAACGTGCTTACAACTGTCGTTAGTATTTTTAATACTGGTGGCGGAACTGTTATTGAAACAACATTACACGGAGACCATTTAAATAAGGCAGAAGATGAACTTGTTCAATTAGCCTTAGAGCAGTTTTATCAAGATACTTATCCAAATAAGGCTGAAAACGAGAAATTTAATATGGTTGATGAAAAACTTAAGCAAGTGGATGTCAAATTGGCTGAACTTGATAAAATGAAAAAAGAACTTGATGTTACACAAGGGTCATTGATGGATCTAATAACACAAATGAGTGGAAGTTTGGAGGATGAACACCATGAGAATAATTCAGAACATGAAAAAACAAATGAAGGAGGTGACAGTAATGATGGCAATGTTATTCGCAATTAATATCGCTAAGGGTAAGCGTACATTCGCACAAGTGCCTAAGTTTCTTAAGGATAAAGTAAGAGAATGCTTAATCGATATGGACTTAGAGCATCTAACAAAAGAGGAAGCTTAATTGCTTCCTCTTTATTTTAACGAGAGGAGTTTGATCAATGGAAGTTACATTAGCCGAATTAGCTGAAAGCTACTATCACCTAGTCAAAGATGTTTACATTCACGCTTTTACACTTATGATAGTGTTAGATGTGTTGACAGGAATTGCTAAGGCTTGGGTCACGAAGACGATGAACTCGACAATAAATAGGAGAGGATTAATTGAGCACATTATAGTATGTGTGATGTGTATTACAGTCTATCCTTACCTGTTATATTTAGGATTTAACGAGATTGCCACGGCTTTCTTATTATTTTTCACATTGAGCTATTGTTTGAGCTTAATTGAAAATTTAAGTGCCTTAGGAGTTCCTTTCCCGACTGGGATTAAGAAAAGACTTGAGAAATTGAGAGATGAGCTCGATGGAAAGGAATAGGATTTGATGAAAAAATTAGTAAGAACAAGTTTAACCAATTCACCTAGTAGAAGAGGAACTAAAGATCTAAATGTTCAGTTCTATTCCCATGATAAAAATAATGCTGGATTCGAGTTTGTTGTAAAAAATGAAATCGACTTATCAAAATACCAGGCCAAGGCACTATTCAAATTTAGAGAATCTAATTCAGAGTGGGAAACTAATGGCACAATAGAAGGGAATGTGGTTAAGATTAATTTTAACACTGACCTAATAGCTAGATGCGAAGAAGTACTGGGATTTTTAGTTTTAGACAGCGAGTCAGATTCGCTGGATATATTCAAATTCAAATTTAATGTTGTATTATCTGAATTTGATAAAAATGAGTCTGAGAAAAGAAAATTTAAGCATAATGAGAATATTGAAGCATTCGACTTAATCACACGTAAGGAACTGAAGGAAGAATTATCAAAAATTCAAATTAATGATGTAGATTTAAGTAATTACTTAACAACTCGTGTTGCAGAAGAAACTTACGCTACAAAGCAAGAATTAAGCTCATATGCTTTGAGTAAAGATGTTCCGAGTATAAATGGCTTAATTACAGAGGAACAGCTCAGAACAGCAAATAATGGAATTCTAGAGGAAGTTAAAAAATTAGGTTATGCAAAAACTACAGAAATTCCTTCACCTTACAATGATAGTGAATTGTCAAAACGTGTAACTAATCTTGAAACAAAAGTTGATAAAGATACAATCTATGATGATAGTGATTTAAAATCTAGAGTTCAAGCATTAGAAAACAGAACTACTACTACAATTACATCTTATGATGATAGTAAGCTGGTTGAACGTGTAAAAAAACTTGAAGATAAGCCTGAAATAGATACTTCACATTTTTTAACAGAAGAAATATTAGCAGAGAAACATTTCATTAGTGCAAGTGATGTAGAGCAAACTTATCTTAAAAAAGTTGATGTTCCAACACCTGTTAACACTTCTAAATTCATTACTGATGATATCTTAACAGCAAAGAATTTTGTAACTAAAGATGAACTTAACACACTGAAACCTAATCAAACGTTATCTATTAACAACAATATATTAAGTATTACTGGAGGAAATAACGTTATATTACCTAGCAATAAACCTTTAACAGGGAATGGTACACCTGAGGGGAAAGTAATTGCAAATCCTGGTGACACTTATGTAAATAATAACGTATCATTAGGAGATTATTTCTATTATAAGGAAAGAAATCCAGGTAGGAATACTGGTTGGAGAGTCTTATATGGAAGTATGGGGGTTAACATTAACCTAACAACTGGAGGAAGAATTAGGTTTGCACGTGAAAATTATTTTGTGAATGTATCTATAAGTGATTTAACAATATCTTTAGAAGCGTTAAATAGTGGACAAGGACGTGACTTCTATCAAGATGGAGAGAATGTAGTGATTAGATTTATTCCAACTAAACAATTTGATGCGAGAGAAAGTATTATTCCTCAAGGATTTAGACCTTCAGGTAATTTCCTTGTGCCAGCTTATTCAAAGAGTGGAGATAGCATAGGACTATTTAAGTTCGAACAAACTTTCGGAATTGTTAAATTGATTTTAAATGACATTAATAAAGAAAATGTAACTAGTGAAATCTTAAAAGGTATCAATTCAGGATTAATTGTCTATCCAACACAAGAAGCGTGGATGACAAAGCTACCTTAAGAAAGGGGGTGAAGATTATGGAACAATTGCAAGACTTGCAACCAGCACTAGTTTTTTTAATTGTGACATTACTGGGAATGCTAGGTAAGTTTTTGAAGGAATCTAAATTCTTTCCGAATGAGATGATTCCTAATATTCTAGGTGTACTAGGAGGATTAATAGGAACTATCCTATTCAAAGATCCGACAGCAATTACACTAGGATTTAGTGCAGTTGGATTGCACCAGTCATACAAACAGACTGTAGGAAATAATAATTCAAATAATGTAAATAAAACGGAGGATAAATAATGGTTAGAACAAGTGAGATTGTTAATGAGGCAAAAAGAATAGCGAATCTAGGAATTGGAGTAGATCAAGACGGGGCATATGGAACGCAATGTGTTGATTTACCAAATTATCTATCTGTACTATTTTTTGGGAAGGCTTTATGGGGAAATGCTATTGACTTATTAAACAGTGCGGCTGCATTAGGATATAAAGTTGAATATAATGAAGCTGGAAATCTTGATAGCAAACCTAGAGCAGGAGCTGTGTTTGTTATGGATACAACATATATATATGGGCATCCATATGGGCATACTGGAACAGTAATTGAGGATAGTGATGGATACACTATGAAAACTATTGAGCAGAATGTAGATGGAAATGCAGATAGCTTATATGTAGGTGGACCAGCACGTTATATGCAACGTGATTTTAATGGAATCGTAGGTTGGTTTTACTTTCCGACCGATGATACAGTATCAGGAGAAGTTAAATTAAATACTGACTTACAATCTTTACCAACAGTACGTGTATATACTGTAGGAGTAGATAAACTTAACATCAGAAATACACCTTCTTTAAATTCAGAAGTAGTAGGAGTTTACGAAAACGGAGAAGAGTTTAACTATATGGAATTTTGCTACGCAGAAGGCTATGAATGGCTGTCTTACATTTCTAACAGTGGAGAAAGACGTTATGTTGCCTCTATGAACTTAGAAACTGGAGATACTCACGGAACGTGGCGTGAACAATAGTTGAATTTAGATTCATCTCGTGTTAAAATAAATTCATCCTTCAATTTTATTAAGGATAAACACTTACAATGCCCTCACATTTAGTGGGGGTTTATTTTTTTATTTTAAAATAATGATATATTTAATTATAGGTTAATCACTTAAATAATAAGATAAAAAGTAATCCTCAAAGTAAGATGATCAGTTTATTATGAGGGGGAAAAAAGGGGGAAAGCATCTTGATACTCTATAAAATCTACTACTTTTCGACTATTTTCTATTATAATTGAATTATTATAAAATATACTTTGATTACTATTAAATTAACGTTTGTTAACATTAATTACTGTGAAGTATATTGAGAGTGTAAAGTATGAGGTTTACAGCCGTTAATAAAAATAAGCCCTTTAAACTAACGTTTAAGGGGCTTGTTTTTATTAAAGGCTTTAGCCAGTTGAGGAGGAGAAGTCTCCGAAACAAAAAACCACCCGCTATGCGGGTGCGAGATAAAAGTTAAACAA
>ENA-OWNK01000335-OWNK01000335.1-metagenome-genome-assembly--contig:-NODE-335-length-22482-cov-4.272127_pt1 | contig 22482 bp, 14 predicted proteins | sample MGYA00245343_ERZ651121 | MGnify/ENA primary metagenome ERZ651121 (study PRJEB26857, sample SAMEA4031775) | metagenome | biome: human; feature: oral; material: saliva | place: Philippines | collected 2014... | reverse complement strand
TGCCGCGACCCACGTCACGCTTCGCGCTCTTGCCGACGAATTTCCGGGTGATGCCCTCCCGACGCCCTGCTTCGCTGCAGAAGAGCCTGAGGCCGAGGGGAAGGCCCCCGCCCGTGTGAGCGAACGTGCGGCCGCTGCACCCGAAGGACCCAACTCCCCGCGAAATGCCCTCGCCGCCGCGGCAGCGACCCCGCCGGCCACTGAGCTGCCGACCGATGCGCGGCCGAAGCCCCCGACCGCGGCTGCCCGGCTGCGCGACGGCGTGTGGACCTGGGGCGACGACGACGACGAGGTGGACTGAAACGCCGCCTTCGCGCCGCAACGTGCCCGACGGACCGCGAAGGAGGTGCAAAAACGCGCAGACTTGAGCCGAAAGTAGCCTACTTTCCGCTCAGGTCTGCGCGTTTTTTGTGTGCTCGGCACGCTGTTTTGGCCTTGCCGCGCGGTGTTGCCGTGCTCGCGATCGGGCTGTTTCCTCGGCAGCGGGAGCGATGCACTTGGGCAGCGTGGCCTCGTCGACCTTGCCGCGCGAAGACGACGAAGCCCGCTCCGACGAGAAGTCCCACAGTGGGGGCTTCCCGCACAGAGCGGGCTGCAATGGAGCGAGCGTGGCGCCTCGAGAGACGCCGTGCGGCAGCTTTTAGAAGATGCCGGTGCTGTTGAAGTCCATGTCGTCGCTTTCGTCGGCGGCTTGGTCGTCGCCCCAGATCGAAAACTGCTTCTCGAAGGTTTGGGCACGTCCGGGAGTGGTCTGACTGCTGCTACTGGTCTCGAGGCTTGTGAGCGTCATCAGGCCTTCTGTGGCCATGTTGTACTGCGTGAGTACGGGAGTTGTGTACTTTTTCATCTTGATGATTGAGTTTAGTTGTTGAATATATTCTCGTTGTTGAATGCGGTTTCGATGAACGCGGAAACAAGTAAATGCGCGAAGGGGTCGGGCATTTACTTGTCTCACGGTTCATAGAGTGGGGTTGGGCGCGCAGGGCGCAAAGGCCTTAGCGCTGCAAGAACTTCTTGCCGTTTTGCACGTAGATTTGTCCGGCCACGGGCTTCGTCACGCGGCGACCGCTCAAATCATAGATGGGCGCTTCGGCTTCGGAGGCGGTCTTCACGCTTTCGACGGCGGTCACACCCGGGAAGGCCAGGGCGGTGCGCGTGCCGGCCGAGGGAGCGGCGCTCACAAAGGCGCGCATGCCGCGAACGAAGGTAGGATCGACCTTGACGAACTCACCATCCTGGAGCACGCGACCCTCTTGTCCGGCGGGAACTGCCGAGGGAGTGAAGCTGCCCCGGAAGGCATTGACGCTGATCGCGGGGGCGCCGTCCTCTTCATCGGAGTAAGTGAGCTGAATCGTCGTGGAAGCGGGGCCATAGAGCAGCACGGGCTTGTCAGCCGGGATCACATTGCCCTGAACCTGCGAGAGGTTGATGCGCTGGTGGGCGGTGTCGTATTGCGAAGCGACGTAGATTTCCACGCCGTCGGGCACTACCATGTCATAAGCGGGAACGAAGGTGGCGAGACCGGCCGTGTTGAGGTGAACGGGCACGGATTCCACTTCTTCGAGCTGCAGGTGCGTGAGCACATCGTTTGTGTTCTTGCCGCCCAAACCGTCGACACCCGGTTTCGAAGCCTCCTGATAGAGGTACATCGTGGCTGTTTGTTGGCCTTGTTTGACGTAGACCGCATATTTGTTGTCGGGCGTGGTGCCAAATTCCACGGTGCCGAAATTCGTTTCGTTGTAGTCGGCGAGCTTGGCTTGGCTGCCTCCGCTCAAGTACACGGCGCGGCCGGTGGAAAGCGACACGAGGTGCGAGCCGTCGTAGCCGAAGATCGTGCCTTCGTCGGTGCTGTCGGTCGTGGTTTGCAGCCGCCATGCGCCGTCGGTGGCGCCGTTTGCCGTGACATAGCGCGTGCCGTCGTTCGATTTGATCTTGAGGAACATGCCTTTCTTGGGCATATTCAGTTCATAGAATCGGTTGTCGGCGTGGGCAGAGAGGAGTTGCTGATATTCCTGGAGCGTGAGGGGCTCGTTATCCAGGAGTTTATCTACGAGCTCGTCGACTTCGTCCGTCAGCGTGCGCTGGCCGAGTTGCTCACCCGCGTCTGAGGGAGCGGGGATGAGTTCAAAACGCCGCATGGCTGCGGAGAGCAGTGCACTATCGTCGATGTCGTCGGCGTTTTCGATCGTCCAAGTCGAGGCATTGTCGGCATTTCCGTTACCGGCGTCCCAACGAACCACATTTACCTTGTCGCTGGCCAGGTGCAGATAGTTCTGAGCGGCGTTGTTGCTCACGTTGCGCAGCGAAATCGTGTTGTTCTTGTCGTTCGACAGCAGATCGTAGCGCGTGGCATCGCTCGTGGTGGAGGGAACGGCTTGGTTGAAGTTGGGGACGTTGGCCAAGTTGCGGCCCGTCACGGCGTGTTGCAGAGAGAAGTTGTCGTTGTCGGCGTGATATTTCAGCACGAACACGTCTTCTGCATTCTTGGTTTCGGTGGCGCCGGCCTTGAAATCTGTCGAGAGCGTGAGGTAGTTTTTCGCGCCGCGACCCGTGTTGGCGAAGCGCACTTGGTGGTCGTCGAGGGCCTGGCGGAAATTTTTGAGCGCTGCGGCGTAGCCTGTTTCGTCGCTCGCGGCGTCGATGGCGTTGTTGGCGGTGGCGGCAGCCGAAGAATCCACAGCGGCGAGCGCAGCGACGCTCGATTTCACCAAGGCCTTGGGGTCATACAGGCGCCAAGCGGAGTTGCCGTCGTTGGCATCCCAGTAGCCCACGTGCTTGCCCGCGGCATAACCCTGGTAGAAGTTCCACGAAGCGATGGTGCCGTCCGTGATGGCGGCGCTGCCTACCTTGGGAGCGATGTCGAGCAGCGTGGCATCGCTGCCGTTGTTGTTATTATAGATGTACCACTCGGAGGGGGTGTCCGAAAGGGTCACTTGGTCGTCGGCTTTCGGGGCCGTGGCACCGCCTTTGTTGGCGAACCACTTGCCGCTCTTCACGTCGTAGATCTTGTAAACGTGGTCGGTGGCGTTGACGGTCACGATGCGCACGGGCGAACCTGCGGCCCGGCCGGTGATTTGTCCGCCGTCGGTGTTGATGCGCGCGGCGAGGTTGTTGCCCAGTACGATGAACACGTCTTTGCCCGTGGTGTTTTCAGTGGGTACTGCCACCTGATCGACGGTGCGAACGGGGTTGGTCTGCGCGAAGGCCGTGGAGGCGAAGAGCGCAAGGGCGAATGCGGAGAGATATTGTTTTTTCATACGCCGTTTGTAGGTTTTTTTGCGTGCTCGGTTGGAGGCGTCCCGATCGCGAGGCGTGGGCGAGTCGGAACAGCGCGTGACCGTCGAGCAACTGCACGAAAGTCTGTGTTCGAATGAGGGGAACAGTTGTTAAGTCAGACGCAGCCGGAGCAACGCGGATTGAGGTAGTTGTGTGTCCGAAGGGGACACGAGACGTTGATTGCACGGCAAATATAAGCGCCGTCGGCCGATTGTGCACGATTTCCCCCCAATTTTTTCTCGCGTGTTAGACTTTATTGTGTGAATGCGCGGCATTTGCCAATTGTTCTGTGCAAAGCGCGGGGCGTTCGTCGCGTCTTGTCGCGGGCGGTGCGCGGGCGCTCGAAGCGAACGCGCGCAGGGCCGTGCCGCACGGGGCGAAAAGGCAACGGCCGCCACGGCCCGAGGCGCCGAAATCGCAGGGCGCACCCACCGAAAACCCCGCCCGCTGCCTGCCGACGGAAAGCAACCGACGACAGCAGCGGGCGGGGCACACGCGGCGGCCCACCTCACGGCGACACCGCGCGTGGGCAAGCCGAAACTGCGCTCATTGCACCCAGCGCCACACCGTGGCGACGATCACCGTGACCAACACGCCGAGCGAAAGCGGGAGCAACGCCGAGAGCGCCGTCCAGCGCCACGAGCGCGTCTCCTTATATATAGAGTAGAGCGTCGTGGAACACGGGTGGTGCAGCAGACAAAAGAGCATGAGGTTCACCGCCGTGAGCAGATTCCAACCGCCCGCCAGCAGAATCTGCCGCGTCTGTTCGGCGCTGCCCTCCGTGAGCACGCCCGCACTCGCCGCGTCGACCTGCCCCAACGCCATGAGCGTGAGCATCAAGATGGTGGGTATCACGATTTCGTTGGCCGGAATGGCCAGTACATAGGCCAGGAGGATAATGCCGTTGAGGCCCATGTACCACGCCGGCGCGTCGAGCCAACCGATGAGGTGCGCCGCGATCGAAGCGCCGCCCACCTCGATGTTGCAGGTGAGCCAAATCAGCGCACCGGCGGGGGCGGCAAACGTCAACGCGCGCCACAACACGATCAGCGTGCGGTCGATGAGCGAGGTGTAGAGCGTTTGCCAAAACTGCGGCGGACGATAGGGCGGCAATTCGAGGTGGAACGTCGACACTTCGCCCCGCAACACCGTGCGAGACAGCGCCCACGACGAGGCGAACATGAGCACAATGCCCAACACCAGCACGCCGATCACGGCCACCGCCGCCACCGTCGGACCGTATTCGCGGGGAAACGCCGCCGCCACGAAGAGCGTGGCCAAAAGGATCTGCGTGGGCCAACGACCGTTGCAGAGCGAGAAATTATTGGTTAGGATGGCGATGAGCCGCTCCCGGTCGGAGTCGATGATGCGCGTGGCCACCACGCCCGCCGCGTTGCAACCGAAGCCCATGCTCATGGTCAGCGCCTGTTTGCCGTGGGCCCCCGAACGCCGGAAGAGTTCGTCGAGATTGAAAGCCACGCGCGGCAGGTAGCCGAAGTCTTCTAACAGCGTGAACAAGGGGAAGAACACCGCCATCGGGGGCAGCATCACCGCCACCACCCAAGCTGTGGTCAGATACATCCCGTCGACGAGCAGGCCGGTGAGCCATTCGGGCGAATGCATGGCCTCGAACGCCGAGCGCAGCGCAGGGTGGCCCCAACCCACCAGCAGCGAGTCGAGCCAGGCCGAGGGGTAGTTCGCGCCGATGATGGTGAACCAGAACACCAGCGAGAGCAACACCAGCATGATGGGGAAGCCCCAGAAACGGTGCGTGAGGATGCGGTCGAGCTTCACGTCGAGCGGCAAGAGCCCCTCGCCGCCGGGACGCCGAACGGCCGCGGCACAGATTTCGCCCGCGCGGGCATAGATCTGCTCCATCCAGCGGTCGTGGAAGTTGTGGCCGATGGCCAGGTGTATCTCGTCGGCCAGGGCGTTGAGCTCGGGGGTGGCGTAGGCGCGCCGCACGCCTTCGTCGCGTTCCAAGAGGCGGGTGGCGATCCACTCGGCGTTGGACAGTTCGGGGTGGGCTGTGCGCACCGCCGCCGTGAGGCGATTGACTTCGGCGGCCGTATCGGCCGGCAGATCGAAGCCGCGAGGGGGCCGACAAACAAAGGTGCCCGAGGCCACAGCGCGCACCGCTTCGAGCAGTTCACCGATGCCCCGACCCGAACGCGCCGAGGCGCCCACCACCGGGATGCCCAGACGCCGAGAGAGCGCCCGGAGATCGATGGAGATGTGGTTGCGCTCAGCCTCATCGATGAGGTTGACGCACAGCACCGCCCGATCGGTGATTTGCAGCACCTGCAAAACCATGTTTATGTTGCGCTCCAGGCGCGTGGCGTCGGCCACCATCACTGTCACATCGGGCTGACCGAAGAGAATGAAGTCGCGGGCGATCTCCTCGTCCTCCGAGGTGGAGGCCAAAGAGTAGGTGCCCGGCAGGTCGACGATGCGATAGCTCTCGCCGCCGAAGTCGAAGAAGCCTTCGGCCTTGCCCACGGTCTTGCCCGGCCAGTTGCCGGTGTGCTGTTTGAGCCCCGTCAGGCGGTTGAAAACGGTGCTCTTGCCCGTGTTGGGATTGCCGGCCAGGGCCACGACATAGCGCGTTTCGCCCCCCGTCTCGCCGTGACGGCGCAGAGAGTGGAGCGAAGCGGTGGGACACGCGGCGCAGGCAGCGTGCGGAAGTGGAGCGGAGGAGGAAGAAGAGGGGGATTTCATAACGGAGTGACGATGATTTGGCGCGCTTGTTCGCGGCGCAACGCGATGGCAGTGCCGCGCACCACATAGGCCACGGGGTTGCCCAGCGGACTGCGCATGCCGACCGACACGCGCGAGCCGCGTACGAAACCGAGATCCATCAGTCGGCGGCGCAAGGCACCGCGGCACGAGGGCGAAAGTCCTGCCACCACGGCGGTTTGTCCCTCGGCGAGCCGACTCATGCGGAAGGCGTCGGCGGGCACCTCGGCGGCTTCGTCCGGCGTGAGGGGGCGGAGGTCGATGGCGGCGAGGTCGGCGGCGGGCAGCGCGAAGTGTTCGCCCTCATAGTCGAAGGCAAAGCTGCCCTCTGCGCTCGCAGCCACGCGCAACACGGCGTCTTTGGCCAAACCCGTGGCGGCAATGCGCGCAAAGCGCCGCGCGTCGTCGTCTTCGATGTGCACCACGCGTAGTAACGTCCCCGCTTCGGGCAGGCCCTCGGCCGCCGTGTCGCGCGCACCGGCGGGCAGGGCGGGCAGCGTGAGCCCGGCGGTGGGAATGGGGTCGCCGTGGGGGTCGAAAAGGGGGTTGCCCAGGAGCGAGGCCATGCGCTCGCGTTCGCGCGCATCGAGGCGGTGCTCCATGTGGTGGGCACGTTCGTGCCACTCGGCGGGCGCATAGCCCGAGTGTTCGGCCAGATACTGCTCATAGATGCGGTGGGCGCGCATCAGTGCCAGGGCGTCGCGACGACCCGCGGGGGTGAGGGCGACGCCTTCGGCCGTGATGTCGACACGCCCCTCGAGGGCGAGCCGACCCAACGTCTGGGCGGCCGTGTCGGACTCGAGGGCAAGCTGGGCAAACAGCCCGTCCCACGCCGAACGGGGCAGGGTGCCGCCGGCTTCGAGCAGGGCTTTGAGGAAGTCTTCGGCGCGTTCGTTGCGACGGTCGTCTTGACGACGAACGAAGTAGCGACGCAACCGGGCTAAGAGGGAGTTCATAGGCGGTGGACTGTGGGAGGGTGGGGCGACGGGGCGACTGCGAGGGGCGAAAGGCGGGGGAGCGAGCCGAAAGGCCCCTGTTATTGAGCGGAGCTTCCCCGTTTCGGCGCAAAAACGCGATGGTTTTCCCGCCTGCGCCGTGCGCGCCTGCGCAAATATACGCAATCTTGCCGAATAGTCGAGTGCGACGCATCGAAAAATGCCGCGGCCGCGGCGAATGGAGGGGCGAGGCCGGCGTTGTGGAGGCGGGAGTGGTACCGAGATGACCGTGTGTGGACCCGCGGGCTGCCCTCCTCGCCGGCGCCCTTCACCACGTCACCACGCGATCCACCAGTGCGCGTTGTTCGCCGCTCGACTGCCGGAGATAGATGCGCGTGGTCTCGATGCTCTCGTGACCCAAAAGATCGGCCAGCAGACTCAAATCGGTGTGAACGGCCAAGAAGTTTTTGGCAAAGCGGTGGCGGAAGGCGTGGGGATGCACCAGAGCGGGATCGAGGTGGAGCCTTTGCGCCCAAACGCGGAGCATGGCGCCGATGCCCCGTGGGGTGATGCAGCGGCCGCGGTAGTTGACAAATAGGGGCCCCACGATGTCTGCGCCACGTTGCGCGATCCACGCCAGCGCCTCGTTGCGCAGCGTGAGGGGGATGTAGATGCGCCGCTGTTTGTTGCCTTTGGTGTAGAGATCGACGAAGCCGCGGCGCACATGCTCCACACGAAGTTGCACCAACTCGCTCACCCGCGCACCGGTGGCGGCGAGAAAGCGCACCACGAAGTGCCAACGCAGTTCGCCCAACTCTCGCAGTCGCCGCGAGAGATAGAGATAGTCGGCTTGGCTGATGACGTTCTCCACGAACGAGCGCCGCCCGAGGCGCACGCCTTTGAGCCGCCATTGTGGCCGCCGCAGGGCGAGGAGCCAGCGATTGATGGCCATCACCCGCTGATTCACGGTCTTGGGCGAATAGTGCTCCATGAGGGTGCTGCGATGCCGGAGCAGATTCTCCTTGTTGAGCGCCGAGAAGCGCGCCAAGAAGTCGCGCACCGCTTTGACATAGGCGCGCACGGTGTTGGGGGCGAGGTTGTCGTCGATGAGGCTTTGCTCAAATGCCGGCAGACTGGCATGGGGATCGATGTTCTTGCGCATAAGTGTAGGGATTTGAGGGGATTTTCGAAACCAAGTTACGGCTTTCCGCCCAAATGCTTCGGTTCCCACGCAATTATCGGTAACCCGCCCTATCAAGTGCTCGATGGGGGAGGAGCTTCAGAGGATGCGGCTGCACCAATCTACCACAAATTCGTAAAAATCGCCTTCGAACTTGGAGAAACTGTGAGTATGATTATTCCTTCTAAGTGGATGGTAGGAGGAAGAAGTGAACTACACTCATTTCTTGAAGAAATGAAGGACAACACCGGGTTAGCATACATAAAAGATTACCGAGATGATCGTTCAATATTCCCCTCTGCACACAATGATAGTGGAATATGTTATTTTAGATGGCATAAGAACAAGACGATTCAAGGCATAGATTATACCTATGTTTCGTTGGAGGGTGAAGAAGTACAAGCCAAAGTGAATCTGAGAAACGACTTTTGCGACTTTGTACTTCGTGATGTAAGAGTAATACCGATATTAAACAAGGTGCATAGTCACAAGTCTGAAAGGTTTTCTTCTATCGTATCGAAGACACGTCCCTTTGGATTGAGAAAGGACTTGTTTAATTCTCCCGAGAAGTACCCCAAACTTCATTTATCTTCTGCACCTTTTGATGGAGCAATTAAAGTCTTTGGAGTCAAAGGACGAAAGGGCGGAGCAAAACGAGTTTCGGGATATATCACTTCCCATAGCATTACAGACAAATACAAAGCTATCGAACAATATAAATTGTTCTTTACGACAACTTATTCCTCTGATGCAATGATTCCACCCGCGCATATACAAGCTATGCCTGGGGAAATTTGTACCGAAACTTTCTTGCTTATAGGACCCTTTGCGAGCGAAGATGAAATGAAGTGTTGTTCATCTTATATGGAAACCACCTTTTTCCGCTTCATATTATCCCTTGGTCACGGTACAATGCAGGTCAACAAGAATGTTTTTTCTTTGCTACCGATGCAGGAATTCTCCGAAAAATCGGACATAAAATGGGCGCTTTCAACCAACGAAATCGACCGCCAACTCTACCGAAAATACGGACTTACGCCACAAGAAATAGCCTTCATCGAGGAAAAAGTAAAACCGATGCAATGAACAACGGCGCACCACTCGTTTGTGGTGCGCCGTTGTTTTATGATTGATTCCCGTCTAACGTGCGAGCGATGAGCCTTTGCATCGAGGAATCAATGCCGAAGAGGTCATAAAGTTGGGCATTCACGTCGCCTGCATAGTCGATAACGCCGTTGTCGTCCGAATAGTCGAGCAGATCGGGCACCATTTTGGCGAGCGAACTCAGACTTTCGTCCGTGAGCAAGAAAGTGTAGCGAATAAAATCGGTTTGGCAGTAAGCAAAGAAGTTACGTGCTTCGCGTTCGGTGGCGAAAGTCTTGAGCGCCACGCGCGATCGCCCGAAAGCACTGCGGTCGTCGAGCACCTCAAGTTGGTTGCTTCTGTTATGCCCTCCCGGGTGCGCGCTCGACACCACCACCTTCCAGCTATGGATGTACTCATTTCCGGTGCTAATCACATCTTCATTTGCGATAAACCAACGTGCACGGCCAGCGGAGCCAGACTTGTCATTCGTGAGGAGTTTGATTTCATCGACAGCAAGGATATCGCCCTCTTTATAGGGGCGCACTTTGTCGGGATGGTTCTCCACAAAATTACTTTCGATGGAAAAAAGGCTACGAGGAAGCACCGCATCATGGAGAAAGGCAAAGCGCTTTGCTGTTATACGCCGTATGTTCTCGCCGATGGGGGCGGCTTCGGGATCGAGCACCAGCATTTTTTCGCCCGGTGCATCGGCATGTGTGGAGATCGTCATCCCGTTTTTGGTATAGAGGTAGTCGAATCCTGCTTCTTGCTTCTCTCTATCTTTGAAAACGATGGAGAGTCCGTCGGCGATACCCACTTCTCGGAACACTTCATTGGAGTTGGGATAGAAATGCAAGCGCGCCAAATGCGGGTCGTTGATTTGTTTCAATCCAAAATTCACCATTCCTTTTCCCGAACGGTGGATCCAGCGCACAGCGGGGTAGATTAAAGAGGAGTAGCGCGGCTGTAATTGATCGGACAATTCTTGGAAATACTGAAAAACGCTACTACTTCGCTTCTGCCCATTGGCCGTTTCCTTTTGCGCCACCACCACTTGATAGGGCGGGTTACCGATAATTGCGTCTCAAGGCCACCCTTTTTCCCTCAAACGCGACACCAATCCCCCTCGCATCCCCTCTTTTTACCTAAATCCATCCCAAGCCTATGCCCACCTACTCCAGTTCCATGCTGCCGCAGGTCATTTATGTTTTCTCCACAGACTACCCTTTGCACAAAGGCTGCCTAAAAATCGGCATGACCAAGCTGACCGAAGACTGCAAACAGCTGCCCGCACCCAACGATCCCCTGCTCATCGCAGCGGCACGCGAGCGAATTGACCAGTACACGAAAACGGCGGCCATAAAATATGAGTTGCTCTACACCGAGTGCTCCGCTTTTATCCACAAGGGTGTCCTGCAATCGTTCGACGACAAGCAGGTGCACAGCGTTTTGCTCCGCTCGGGCATTCGGCGCCCCGATTTCTCGAACGAAGGGCTCGGCAAAGAATGGTTCGAGACGGATTTGGCCACCGTGAAAAATGCCATTTCCGCCGCCAAGGAGGGGCGCAGTAGTCTCTTTCCCGAGGAGAAAACGCAAAACGAGCCCGCCCCCATCGTCTTTCGCCCCGAACAGCGCGAAGCCATCGACAAGGCGGTGAAGCATTTCACCAAGAACAAAGGCAAGGGGCAGCGCAAAATGCTTTGGAACTGCAAGATGCGTTTCGGTAAAACCCTCTCGGCGCTGCAGGTGGTGCGCGAGATGGGCGCCCGACGCACCCTCATTGTCACGCATCGCCCCGTGGTCAATGCCGGATGGTATGAGGACTTTGAAAAAATATTCTATGATCTGCGTGCCACTGAGCCCGTTGCCGACGGCAGCAAGGGCGCGGGCACAGCGAAAAAGGGCGAATTGCAGGGAAAATACAACTACGGTTCGGCGCAAAAGGGGGAGCGCCTCGACCAACTGCTGCTGCAAGCCGACGAAGGTGCGCACATTGTGTGTTTTGCCTCCCTGCAAGACCTGCGCGGATCGGAAGACGTGGGCGGAAAGCACGAGAAGAACGACAACATCTTCGCCACCGACTGGGATTTGCTCATTGTCGACGAAGCACACGAGGGCACGCAGACCGAATTGGGGCAGGCGGTGATCGACCAACTTCGGCATGCCGACACCAAAGTGCTGCAACTTTCGGGCACGCCCTTCAACCTCTTCGACCAATATGACGAAGACGAGATCTTCACCTGGGACTATATCATGGAGCAGCGCGCCAAAATGTCGTGGGACGAGTACCATGTCGGCGATTCCAACCCCTATGCGTCGCTGCCGGCCATGCATATTTACACCTACGACCTGGGCCGTCTGATGAATCGCTTCGCCGATGAGGACAAAGTCTTCAACTTTCGCGAGTTTTTCCGCACCGACGAGCAGGGCGCCTTCGTGCACGACAACTATGTGGGGGACTTTCTCGATCTGCTCTGCTGCGACGACGAAGATTCGCTCTATCCTTATGCCAATGCCGAGTTCCGCCACATTTTCCGTCACACACTTTGGGTGCTCCCGGGCGTCAAAGCGGCCAAAGCCCTGAGCAAGAAACTGCAAGCCCACCCCGTTTTCGGCGCCTTCACCGTGGTGAACGTGGCGGGCGAGGGCGATGCCGACGAAGAAAGTCGAGACGCGCTCGAAAAGGTGAACAAAGCCATCGGCAAAGACCCGAGCGCCACTTACACCATCACCCTTTCGTGCGGACGGCTCACCACCGGCGTGAGCATACGTCCCTGGACGGGCGTGTTTCTCCTGGCCGGCTCGTCGTCGACCTCGGCCGCCGGCTACATGCAAACCATCTTTCGCGTGCAAACGCCCTTCGAATACCAAGGTCGCGTGAAGGAAAATTGCTACGCCTTCGACTTTGCGCCCGATCGCGCCCTGCGCATGCTGGCCGAAGCCTCGAAAGTGTCGTACAAAGCCGGCAAGCAAACCGCCGAAGACCGCCACACCCTCGCCGACTTCCTCAGCTTCTGCCCCGTCATCGCCCTCGAAGGCAGCCAAATGAAGGCCTTCAACGTCGACAACCTCCTCACACAACTCAAACGCGTGCAGATTGAGCGCGTGGTCAACGCCGGTTTCGAAGACGGCGCACTATATAATGATGAGTTGCTCCGCTTGGAAGACGCCGATGTCGCCGACTTCAACGGCCTACGCGCCAAGATCGGCACCACCAAGGCCCTCAAACCGGTCGATAAAGTCAAAGTCAGCGACAACGGGCTCGACGGTAACAACGCCCAACCGCCCGCCGCCTCCGAAAAGAAGCCCCCCAAGGAGCCTGATCCCGAGGCCGAAGCCCAAAAGGCGCTGGAAAACGAACGGAAAAAGCAGCGAAAAAACGCCATTGCCATCTTGCGCGGCATCTCCATCCGCATGCCGCTGCTCATCTATGGCGCCGATCTGCACGACGAAGCCGTCGAACTCACGATAGACAACTTCGTTCATCTGATTGACGACACTTCTTGGACGGAATTCATGCCTGCCGGCGTGACGAAAGCCGACTTCGCGCGCTTCAAACGCTACTACGATCCCGAAGTCTTCAGTGCGGCCGGGCGCCGCATCCGCCAATTGGCCCGCAGCGCCGACAAGTTCACCATCGAGGAGCGCATTTCGCGTCTCACCGCCCTCTTTTCCACCTTCCGCAACCCCGATAAGGAAACGGTGCTCACCCCTTGGCGCGTGGTCAACCTACATCTCTCCGATTCGCTGGGCGGTTATTGTTTCATGGACGAGCGTTTCGAGCATCCCCTCGAGACTCCGCGCCGCATCGTGCGCAGCGGCGTGACCGATCGTGTGTTTTCGCCCCGAAGCACCGTGTTGGAAATCAATTCCAAGAGCGGTCTCTATCCGCTCTATGCCGCTTATAGCATCTACCGCTCGCGGTTGGACGAAGAGTGGTGCAAGCGCAACGCCATCGCCCCCGATCGCGCCAAAGCCCTTTGGGAACAAACGCTCAAAGAAAACATTTTCGTGGTGTGTAAGACGCCGATGGCCGTCGCCATCACCAAGCGCACGCTTTGCGGCTTCCGCACGGCGGAAGTGCACGCGAAATATTACCCCGATCTCATTCCCAGCCTCATCCATTCCGTCCAAAAGGTCCTCTGCGATCTCCGCGACGCCAAAGGGTTCTGGGGACTTAATGATAGAAATGATATGAAGATAGACGCAATTCTCAGAAGTGGGAGGTAGGGAACGGTGTGCACTCGGAAAAAGCAGAGCGGTGCAGCCGAAAAGTGGGGGCGAGGCACCGAAAAATGGGAGGGCGATCAGGAGAGAGAGGGGCGGAGGAGATCGACGAAGCGGATTTTGCGATGGTTCTTGTGCGTGATCGGATCGCGCTTGCCCCAATCGCGCAGCAGGCAGTAGATGCCGTTGTGCAAATGGGGGTTGCCGCTCGCACAACCCGGGCAGGGAGCTGTGGTGGCCGTGGGATCGGGGGCGAAAAGATCGAGTTCGCTGTGCGTGGTGGCGTGGCACGAACCCGGAACCACGCCTTTCAGTCCGTCCATTTGCCACACATTCCACGCAATCACGTAGGCGACGGAAAGCAACGTCTGGGCATGGAGCGCCACATCGGGGAAAAAGTGATGCTGGTGCTCGATGAACGTCTCGAGCAGCGACTCCCGCGCCAACAAAAGGCTGTCGCCTTGCCACTCGTAGCCCAACGTGTGTCGATAGGCCTCCAATGCCCAGGTGCGCCACGCCTTATATTCCGTGGCTTGTTGGGCCGGACTGCGGTCGGTGGGGGAGGAGAGGGTGTTTTCGGCCACGACGCGGAGCTTGCGATCGAGCAAACCGATGCGCTGCCCGAGGGGAATGAATTCGCCCGTCACCGAATCGTAGCGACTCACCAGATAAGGGCCTTCGCCGCAGGTGATTTCCAGGCGGGTGGCGCGAACATAGTCTTGCCACGTCTTGCCTTTCGGGAAAATGATGCGCTCGCTCGTCGTTTCCCAGCTGTGGGTGCGCTCGTCGCTGCGGTTGAACACGTCGGGATGCCCGAACCACGCTTCGTCGACAAGGTTGTTTTGCGCATTGCAAACCCAGGCCGGGGTGAAGACTTCGGCCATTTGCTTGGTGCGGTCGAGCTGTTGTTCGCGCGACTTGAGCACCCGCGGCTGAATCACGCGCCCGTGTTCGCCCGTGATGCGCTCGGGCGTGATCGAATCGTGCCATTGATAGCCGACACCCAGGTGGGCATAGTGGTCGGTGGCCCAAAAGATGGGACGATGCGTCGTGTGGTCGAGCAGTAAGGCCTCGAGCACTTGAGGATAGCGGCGCAAGAGTTCGTTTTCGGATATGTCGATGTCGTCGAAGCCCATGGGATCTTGAATTACAATATAGTGATGTCTTCCGACAAAGGTAGGCATATACCATCCGCCGACCAAGCAGAACGGCCTAAAAAATGCCCGCTTTCCAACGGTTTTTATCTTTTCATTGTGAATTTCCCCCGCCCGAATGCGAAAACCTCCCCGCTTTTGCGCTTTTCGCCCCGAGAAGGCTTGGGAAAATATCGAATAAGTTTTAATTTTGCAGCCGGAAATAATTATACAGTCAGTCAAATTCAATTCAATCCATGGAATGGTTCATTAAACTCATGCAGAACCCCGAGAGCTTAGCTCACTTGGTTATTCTGTATGCCCTGGTCATCAGTCTCGGCGTCCGCCTGGGACGTTGGCGCATCGGCGGCAAAAACGGTATCGCCTTCGGCGTGACGTGGGTACTCTTCGTCGGTATTCTCGTCGGACACATCTGCACACATTATCTTTATGCCGATCCCGCGGCGGCCGAGGCCGGACAAAGGCACGTGATCGACATGGTCAAGGAGCTCGGCCTCATTCTTTTCGTCTACTGCATCGGATTGCAGGTGGGTCCCAGCTTCTTCCAAACCTTCAAATCGGGCGGTCTGGGCATGAACATGCTCACCCTCAGCCTCGTGCTCCTCAATGTGGCCGTGATGATCGGCCTCTACTTCCTCGCCACCGCCCTCGGCATCTTCGGCGACCCCCACTCGCCCAACAATCTCCCCATGATGGTGGGCGTGCTCTACGGAGCGGTGACCAACACCCCCGGTCTCGGTGCGGCCAACAACGTGCTGCCCGACCTGATGACGGGCGTGAAAGACGTGCCTGTCATCGCCAACGGCTACGCCTGCGCCTATCCCCTCGGCGTGGTGGGCATCATTCTGGCCACCATCGCCGTGCGCTTCCTCACCCGCACCTCGCTTGAAGAGGAACGCAAGGCCCTGGAAGCGGCCGAAGAGAACGATCCCGCGTCGGCGCCCAAACACCTGGTGATTCGCGTCACCAAAAGCGCCGCCGAAGGCCGCACCCTCGAAGCGCTCCACCAGTTCCTCAACGTCCAATTCGTCATTTCGCGCTGCATCCTCCCCGACGGCACGCTCCTCATCCCGGGACGCGAAACCGTGCTCGAGCAAAACATGCAGATCCACCTCGTTTGCGCCGAAAAGGACGCCGAACGCATCAGCGAACTCCTCGGTGAGCTCATCGAAGTGGGACACGAGGAGAAAATCGAAAGCGAACAGTACGTCAGCCGCCGCCTTGTCGTGACGCGACCCGAAATCAACGGCAAAAGCTTCGCGCAGCTCCACGTCTCCTCGCTCTACAACGTCAACGTCACCCGCGTCACCCGCCACGGCATGGACCTCTTCGCCGCACGCGACCTCCGTTTGCAGGTCGGCGACCGCATTTTGGTCACCGGCACGGAGAAAAACATCGAGCGCTTCAAAGAGGTGGTCGGCGCACAGGTCAAACACCTCGACCACCCCAACGTGGGCGCCATCTTCTTCGGCATCCTCATCGGTATCATCGTGGGGCAGATCCCCATCCCCATTCCCGGCATCACCGTGCCCGTCAAACTCGGCCTGGCCGGCGGACCGCTCGTCGTCGCCATCCTCATCGGCGCCGTGGGCTACCGCTATAAGATCAACACCTACGTTTCCACCTCGGCCAACCTCCTCCTGCGCGAAGTCGGACTCGTGCTCTTCCTCAGCAGTGTGGGCATCCAGGCCGGCGCCTCGTTCTGGAACACCATCACCCAGGGCGACGGCGTGCACTACGTCTGGATGGGCTTCCTCATCACCACCGTGCCCATCCTCCTGGTCGGCGTCTTTGCGCGGCTGAAGATGAAGCTCAACTACTTCACCCTCATGGGTCTCATTGCCGGCTCCAACACCGACCCGCCCGCCCTCGCATTTGCCAATGCCACCGCGGGCAACAACGCCCCGGCTGTGGGCTATTCCACGGTCTATCCCCTGGCTATGTTCATGCGCATCCTCTTGGCGCAACTCGTCCTCTCCGTCTTCTTGGGCTGAGGCGAGCTCGGTGCTTTCGTTTTGCCGCCGCAGTCGAACTTTTCGTTCGGCTGCGGCGGTCTGCGTTGTTGGCGTTTTGCTGCGAGTCGTGCCTGCGTCGGGGGGCACGACTCGTTGGTTTTGGGAGATTGAGGACGAGATCCATTCGTTGTCGTGCGGAGGTAGCTGCGAAAATGGGGAACAAATCTCCGAAAACACGAAGCTTTCTGGAAAGAACGGAGAGGAAATGCCGAAAAGCTGCGGAATGGGCGCCTGCCGCAGCCGCCGCGGGCGGCGGAAGCGGGGTGAACGGGCGGACATCGGCGGGGCGAAAGCTGCGGAAAAGTGCTTTTAAGTCAGCCCGGTCGGAGGAATGGGGTGAGAAACGAGGCGCGTGTGAATAAATGCGACGAAATGCTGCGACAGTTCGCGACGAAATGCGTTTTTCTGACTGCAACTTGCGATTTTGATATGCTTTTTGTTGTTTTCTTCGGGAAGAAAGGGGAGAGAAAGGAAGAAAATGGAGCGGAATGGATGGATATACGTTTATTTAATAATGGGCAATGCGGGAAAAGCGCATATTTTTAGCATCTTGCGGGGGACAAGCTGCGTTTTTGTCCACTGAGGTGTAAAAAGTCGGGTGAAAGCTTCGTTGAATTGTGATATAGTTATTATATTTGCACCGAGTAAGCACCGGATTTGAATGAATTGTGCAATGACTATTCCTTGTAGCCGCCAAAAGTTTGTTTATTGATTCCGTTTTTGTCGCTTGTCTTCGACCGCGCTTCCCCGTCCTCGTTCGGGCACCGCGATCTGTTGCCTCCGCCCTCCGGGCCGGCAGTGCACGGACTTCGGCAGTTGAACTGCTCGCTCGCCGTTGACGGTCACACCCGCTGCGTGTTGTCGAGAAACGCGGGTGCGGCAGCACACCTCTCCCGATCTATAATAAAAACAACGCTTCACGATATGAAAATCACTCACTTGATCCTCGGATTGCTCGGCATTGGCTTTTTGACGGGCTGCAGTTTGTGGAAGGACTGCTTTGGTGGCGGTACGCCGACGCCGGAAAGCGCCGACAAGCTCGCTGAATTCCACGAATTCTATTTCGAAAAGCAGAACGAAAAGCTCAATCCCAACGCCCTGGCCCTCTATGTCGATTATTCGAACTGCATTGCCGAAGGACAGCATTCGCGCTTTTTCCAAGCTTTCGAGCCTTCGCTCACGGCCAGTGCCAAGCAATATTTTGCGGTCAAGGGCAAGAACATCGAGCCGCACGCCGCCGATTCGACCTACGCGCTGCTGCGCACCATCGACAACGTGCCCTTTGCCGACCTCAAAACGGCGGCCGAGCGCATCGCCAACGGCAACACGGAGGGCGTGCTCCTCACCGACGGCGAATATTACGAACCCACGGTGACGAAAGGCAACGACAATAACCCCTACTTGGCTGAGGCGTTCAAGACTTGGCTCAAGAAGGGGCACGATATCTTCATCTTTGTCGAGCCCTACGAGGAACTGGTCGGCGCTCGCTCGGTGCAAAAGAAGCGTTTCTACTTCCTTTTCACCGATCAGCGCCTGCCCGACAATATCTACAACCGCGTGAAGCAGACGGTGCGTCTCGAGGACTTCCCCGGCACCTCCGAGTTCCATTTTTCGGTGCGCGCTCCCTTCCTCTATTCTCCAGGCGACAAGGGGATGCAGGCCGATGAATTGCTGAGTGCCAAGGTGATTAAGGCTGCGGGCAACTATGAAGTACAAGAATGGGAGGCCGGTTGGGAAGATGACATTGAGCCGATGCTCGTCAACGGCGAAGATGAGGAGGGCAATAAGCTCAAAGACGGGAAGCCCTTCGAGACCGGACTCCGTGTAGATCGCAATAGTCTGGGCGGCTATCGCATTGATCGTCTCACGGCCAAGGTTTCTAATGTCAATCAACCCTATACCGATTTCTGCACCGCGAAGGAGGAAAAGGTACAGCCCGAGAAAGAGATCGAACCGGCCGATTGTGAGGGTTTTGTCAAGGTCGATGACAAGAAGTTTTCCGCCAATGGCATCGTGGATCTCACCTTTGCCGGCGATTTGTATAACCCCGATGAGGCTCTCGACGGCGATCCGTTCAACTACACCAAGATCGATCTCTTTGCCACCGATATTAGCCCGATGACCAATGTCTATCTGCCGCTTTTCACCTTCGAGAGTCTCACCCATCCCGGAGAGCAAAACGTTTCGGTGGGAGCCAGCATCGAACAGTGTCTGATCAATCCCGAAATCAAGGAACGGATTCTCAAGACGCCCATCTATACGCTCTACATCAAGTCAAATAAACGATAACCTCATCTTTTATTCTAATTATGATCAACGTTACTACGTCGAAGCAGCTCCATGCGCTGCAAACCGAAACCTGGGTTTGGGCAGCTGTTGTCCTCCTTGTTGCCCTTTTTGTCGCTTGGGGCATCTCGACGCTTATCTCTTGGGAGGGCGGAAAAGACCGTTCTTACATCAAACGCCGCTGGGCATGTGGCATTGTTTGGGCCGTGGCTTGGATTGGTTTCTTCCTTTATAATGACCTCTACGTTATGGGCCATATCCATAAAGCGCCATATAAAACGCAATTTAGCCATACTCTATGGATGACTTTGGGGGCGCTTACTTTGGGTTACGTTGTGTTGCTTGTCCTCCTCGCTCTTGTAACTCCCAATTCTAAGCTTGGTTCCATCCTCCACCTCAAGAAATAAAATGCTATGAATCAGTTTTTCGTTCTCGGCATCGGTGGAACGGGCATGCGTTGCATCGAATCGCTCCTGCACCTCTGTGCTATGGGCATGTTCGACGACACCGAACTCCACCTCCTTGCCCTCGACACCGATAAAAACAACGGTAACTTCGCCCGCCTCAAGGAGGTGAAAGAGGCCTATTGCCGTGCCAAAGGCAGCGATGCCGCCGCGCGCACGCCGCTCAAAGACACCTTCTTCTCGGCCAACGTGAAGTATTATGAGTTCAGCCCCAACTACGATGCGAAAAGCACCTTCCAAGAGGTGTTTGACTACGGCGGAACGCAATACAACCACCGCGAAGAGGCCGATCTGGCCGACCTGGTGCTCACCAAACAAGTGGAGGAATTCAACCTCCGCCACGGCTATCGCGCACAAACTCACCTCGGCTCGATGATGATGTACCACGCCATCCTCGAAGCGGCCGAGAGTCAGATGGACAACGAGCTGAAGAGTTTCCTCGCGCAGCTCACCAAAGCGGCGCAAAACGGCACGCCCAAGGTGTTTATCCTCGGGTCGGTCTTCGGCGGTACGGGCGCTTCGTCCATTCCCATCATTCCGCAGGCCATTTCGCGCGCCGCTGAGCGCATGAACGGCGGGGCGGTCAACGTTTTGCGCAATGCGTATTTCGGTTCCACCCTGCTCACGGCCTATTTCAATTTCAAAACCCCCACCGGCGACGAACTCAACGCCCAAAAGGTCATTGCCACCAGCGACAAATTCGCCCTCAATTCGCAAGTGGCCATGATGTTCTACGACGACGACGCCACCGTGCGCAGCACTTACCAGCGCTTCTACATGCTGGGCACCGACTCTATCGATTGGGAACCCATGGCGAAGCGTGGCGAAGAGATCTGTAAGACCATCACCGGAGGCGCCGAACAGAAAAACGACTCCCACTACATCGAACTCCTCGCCGCTTGTGCAGCACTCGACTTCTACAACGCGAAACCCGAGCAACTGGAAGAGAACAAAAAGCACGCCGCCACCGATTACCTCTATCGTGCCGTCGGCGAAAGCGGACGTTTCGAATTCGAAGACTTCGTCGGACAGCAGCGGGCGGAAGTGTTTGCACGGAAATTCGGCACGCTCCTCGCTTTTGCCCTCTTCTGCAATGGCGAAGACGACTTTGTGGAGAGCGTGCGTTGCGGAGCGCAGAAGGAAATCACCGAATTCACGGGCATGGAAGTCTCGCAGGTGGAGTACCTCAAAAAGTACTTTGCTTTGCTCTTCTTCGAACGTAGCGAAGGACAACTCGCCGAGGGATGGGTGCGACAACTGCACCGTTCGGCCGGCGGTGGCGACAAATTCCTCTTCAACGCGAGCCTTTTTGGTTTCAATACGTTCAAGGATTTGATGAAAGTGAACTGGAACAAAGAACTTTACCGCACCGACGGAGTCGGAAAGGACAACAATTATAAGAAAAGCGGCATTTTCGGCGGTTCGAAGTTCGATCCCTTCAAGAAAATGTTCATCGCCGAGCGCGAAAGCTCCCAAGGATGGAAGGCCATCACCAACAGCGGTGAGAAACTCTACAAGCTCGTCTACGATACCCTCGGCAAACTTTATCAGTTCACCTAATCTCCCACGAAACTATGTCTACAAAAGCATTGCTCATCAAGAGTTACACCAATTTGTCGACCGGTACGGCGGGCGAATGGAACGAACTCAACATGGCGCCTTCCTATATTCAAGGCATCAAAACCGGTAAAATCCTCGATGAAATGAGCAGCGACAAGCTCGCCGCCCTCATTTCCGGTGTGCCCACCCCCTGGGCGCGCGCACGCCTCTTCAAGTTTGCCCTCCAAACCCTCAATGCCCCCGATCCCAACATCGACTCTTCGGGATTGCAGCAGTTCTATGAAATGCTGCACGGGGAGTGGCGCGGTCTGCTCGCCGTCATGGCCCTCTATCCCGACCGGGTCAGCTTCTCGAAACCCATCACCATGAGTGTGAATGGGGGACTTTACGACATCGCATCGGCCTTCGGTCGCATGCTCTTCGACGACAAAGACCTCTGGAGCAACCAACTGCAACTCGCCAAAGACCCCGATGCACAGCCCTTCGTTCAGCTTATTTACTACCGCAAACACCTTGTTGGTGGTACCTCGCCCATGACCGGCGTGTTCACCGGCGTGGACTACAGCCAAATTGGGGCTGATGCCGGAGAAGTGCAGTGGTTCCGCAATGGCCGTTTCGAAGATCCGACGCCTTTCCTCAACCCCGAACAGCTGCAAAAGCTCTATCTCTTCGTCAAAAACCTCAATGGCAATCTCGAAGCCTTCGAGGACAATATCAATGCCCAGCGCGGAGAGAAGAAACGCATGGAATTGAGCGGATTTAAGGGCATGAGCCGCAAATGGGAAGAGGAGTTGCGTCGTAAAGGCGGACAGTTGCGTGACAAAGGTCCCGTGGCGCAGTATCCCAATTTGGAATATCCCTTCTAGGCTCTCTTCGAAAGCAGCGTTCCTGTCTATTTGAAGCCCGATTTCACCTTCACCTACAACAATGACGGGGACTATAAGCTGGTGGGCGACGTGCAAAAACTGCTCAGCGACGACAAATTTGTAGTCGGTTGGGCAGAAGCGGCTGATGCCCGCCCCAAACTCTCGGAAAGTGCTGTCTTCTATCTCAAAATCGACAACCTTGCCACTGGTGGAGCCGACTATTTCTCGCTCCCCCTCTCGGAAATCGGTTTGGATATCTTCAAAAACTCGCTTTCGGCCCTCCTTGGCTATGGCGATAACTGCAATACGCGCCTCTCTGCCCGACTCAACGATGCAGGCTCGTTGGCAGTTTCGCTCGTTGTTGAGATCGATGGACAGCAAGTCGAACTCAACACCCGTGAGTATGCCGTCAAGTGGATGACGGAGCAACGAAAGGTCATCATGTGGCCCAACTTCGTCTCGGAAAATTGGAAGAACTACTATCTCTACACCGAGTGTACTTCGGACGCGGCGCAACAATTCCAAGCCATCTTCAAGCAGAAGGGAGAATTCTTGCGCAATATCCGTGGTGATTTCTTCACTTCGGATTATCAACCCGCAGCCGATGAGGACAACGCGCCGCAAGTGCGACAACTCATTACCTATCCTGCCGGACAGGGGGAGGAATTGCACAAATATAATATCTACGCCATGACCT
>ENA-OWNK01000320-OWNK01000320.1-metagenome-genome-assembly--contig:-NODE-320-length-23089-cov-12.877920_pt1 | contig 23089 bp, 18 predicted proteins | sample MGYA00245343_ERZ651121 | MGnify/ENA primary metagenome ERZ651121 (study PRJEB26857, sample SAMEA4031775) | metagenome | biome: human; feature: oral; material: saliva | place: Philippines | collected 2014... | reverse complement strand
GAATTTGATACTCTAATCTTATCACTTGTACTAATATGGATTTTTTATGTGTTCAATTTCAATTTACAACTAAGCCAAATAAAAAGATTGAGTTAGAGCATATCATGCCACAAGCTGCAGATAACGATGATTATTCCTTTGATGATGAAGACACTCGAAAAGAATATCTGAATCATCTAGGTAATTTAACACTGTTAGATAAGAGTTTAAATGCCTCTGTTAAGAATGGTAATTTTGCTGACAAATTAGATCATTATAAAGCCTGCGAATTCGTTATTACAAGAGCTTTGGCAGAAGAAATAGATAGCCCTGTTCAAAACCAACAACCTTTGATTAACTTCCAAAATACATATTTTACAGTGGATAACCCTGAACAAATAACATACTGGGATAAAACTCAAATCGATGAACGAGGTCAAAAACTTGTAGAAGTCTTGGAAAAACTACTATTAAAACAAGTCCCATAATGTGAAATAGGATAAATCTTTTGAAATGAATAGAACCATTTGTGTTATATTTGCTATGATACGAATGGTTCTATTGTTATATCGTAATAGGTTTTATGTGTTATAATAGACCTAGATTTAACCCTCAGAAAACTAAATCTGCGCTATTGTGATAGTGGTACGGTTAAACGGTATTATTTTAGCAAGCTAAAGTGCCCTTTGAGGCTATTTTACGATCTCTGCCGTTTTTTCTATTTTAGAACCAGTAAATATCTACTGTTTCAGAGACAGGGTTAAATTAAATAATCTCCTGATGGGGACGGAACCTTTTCATCATTTACTAAACGATTAGCTTTATCATTAGCTGTCAGTTAAATTAAATAATCCCCATTCGGGGCCGGTTCTTATCTCAAAAACTCATATGAGTACAAAAATATAGCCAGTATATTCTTATTTAGGAATATACTGGCTTTTTTGTATAATTCTGAAGGGTTTCTATTGGTTTTAATTAAATCTAACTATATAATGTAAACGATAGAGTATAAATGTTATAGATTTTGTTATAAACATAGAGGACGGAGGCATTTTATTGACTAATACTGTAGAGATTATGTCCATAGAGCTAGTTATAGTTGCAGATCCATCTATCAAGATTGTACAGTCCATAGGCAGTGTTTTACATGGTGTATTGATGGAGCTCGTTGGAACAGATTATGCGGGACAGTTGCATGAGGCTGGTTTACGTCCTTATAGTCAATATGTTTATTTTGATAAAGATAGAAAACAATATATATGGAGGCTTTCATTCGTAACAGCTGATGCAGTTAATCGTATAGTAAGACCTATGTTAGAAATGCCTGAGAAAATCTTCTTAAAGCAAAAGCGTGGTCATTTATATATTAAAGATAGAACTATTTTGGAAGAAACATCCTATGAGGATTTGATACACAAGTTCTGGAGTAGTGATGTATTCTATACTCAGGCCATGTTACAGTGCATGAGTACTACAAGTTTTAAAGTAGATAAACAATATACAATCTTCCCTGAGGCATTTCGTATTTATCGCTATTTATTACGACAATGGAACCAATTTACTACCTTTGGAATGCTAGATACAGACTCCTTATTAGGGGAGCTTGAGGCTGGCATATTTATTCGAGATTATAATCTACGTATGGGCATATATGGACTTGAAGGTGTAAAGATAAGGGGGTTCCGTGGTCAAGTTATTATGCAATTTAAGCGAAATGAAGAGCTGCAACGAGTTCTGGCTTTGTTGAGTTACTATAGCCAATTTACTGGGCTTGGTATTAAAACAGCACTTGGTATGGGTGGTGTAAAGTGCGAAGTCATAGAATAGCTTTCCTTTAGGATAGGAACTTTAAAGTAAATATTTGTGTAATACTAAAAGGATTTACCTTGTTTGAACTGCACCCCAAAAATTGGATACAATTTTTGGGGTGCAGTTCCATTCTATGATTCACTCTTTTTGCGTCTTAGTTTTCTTGAATAGGGGCACCTAAGTTTCGTTTTATAATTATCTTGTAGCCGATACGAAAGATCTTTTGAATCATTCTTTTGAATCATAATGATAAAGGTTGGTCCTAGTTTTTATGAATTCATAGGTTAATAGAATTGGTTTATACTTTAGATAGTTAATTAAGTTTTATATCACAAGGAGGTATTATGCGTAGTAAGATTGGATGGTTAGATTTGTAATTGTAGTTATATTATATTGTTTTAAGATTTTATTATAGGAGGAATTAGTATGTTACCATTTCTAGTAGGAGCAGCGGGAGTATCCGCATGGAAAGGTTTTGCATCAGGTGTTTCATTAGGCGTGTCAGTATATAAAGCAATAAAGTAATAAAGTAATAAGGTAATAAGGTTAATTATTGATTAATAAATAAAAAAGGTAGGTGATAATATGTATCCATTCGTAGGATTTACTGTGGGCTTAGCCCTTTGTGAATTATTTAAAGATATATAGTATTAGGAGGTGTTATTATGGCACTATTTGTAGATTTTGGTTTAGTTCATGTTTATGATGAGGTGTAATTTTGGTTATTATAATTGAATCTGATATTTGTTAGACCTATTCGTATGATGTCATATGAGTAGGTCTTTTTTTATGTGTATTTGGAGTATAAATAGAATTCAATATCTACTATAAAACATGAGTGTATCTTTTAATCTTAAGGTTTTTATATCTATTAGAATATTTATTTGTATGTTGTGATGAAAATCACAATAATTGACGGAATTATTGTGACTATCATATAATTAAGGTGAATAATTCATGAAAATTTCATAAAATATAGTTTGTTATACATCTATGAATATTTGAGGTGCAGAATGGAGACAAATAATTTTTCTAGGCTTAAATATATAGATTCAAATTTATATACGTTGGCTACTGAGTCTGAGAAGTATTTATATTCAGATCATCAGAGTTCGCTTATCAAATTACGTGTATTTGGAGAGTATTTTGTTAAAAATATTTATAATGATTTAAGGCTACCTAATAATCCTAGAATTAGTTTATGTGATAAGTTACAGGAGTCCGATTTTTGTAAAGCGGTTCCTAGAGATATTAGCGATAAACTTCATGTGCTTCGTGTGTATGGTAATAAAGCGGCTCATCAAGTTTTAGAGTACGGACAAGATGCAGTCAATCATTGCTTAAAAGAAGCTTATCTATTGGGTAAATGGTTATATTTTAAAATGGATCCTGATGCACTTGACTACCCAGAGTTTACTTTACCTGAGAAAACTATGACTGCGCCTAAAGCAGAACCTATCAATTTGGATAATGAATTAAAATTGGTGTTTGATGATCCAGATGGTACATTCGCTAAACAGAATAAGATGTACAAAGATATTGATTCTGAAACGCGGCATGAAATTACTGAAGAACGAGCAAAAGAGTATACAAATGTTATTAAAAAGCATCAGATTGAATTATATCCAGAGGAAACTCGTAAGCATTATCAATTATTAGATGAATATGTTGGGTATGAACTAACTTCGGGGCAAAAGGCGTTAGTTGAAGAACTAGAGACTTTCATTAACGACGATTCAAAACATGTTTTTCTTTTAAAAGGGTATGCTGGTACAGGTAAAACTTTTATTTTAAAAGGGCTTGTAAATTACTTACGTAGTATTGGTCGTAGCTCGAGTTTATCTGCTCCAACAGGTAAAGCCGCTCTTGTATTACGTGAAAAGACTGGTAAAACTGCAACTACAGTTCACTCTATGTTATATTCTCTGGATCAATTAGAAGAGTATGGTGAGGATAAAGAGGCGGAAACCTTTAAACTAATTTTTCAATTGAAAGAAAATGATAATCCTACGAACCATGTGTATTTGATTGATGAAAGCTCTTTACTATCTAATGCGATTAATGATAATGAGTTTATTAGATTTGGTAGTGGTAGATTATTAGACGATTTAATGCATTTTATCAATCTAGATAGCAATGATCATAAGAAAAAAGTAATCTTTATTGGTGATGATGCACAATTGGCACCGGTTAGAATGAATCATTCACCAGCTTTAGCAAAAGAGTATTTTGCAAGCATATATGGCCCAGATTTTCCTATACAAGAATTTCAGTTAACTGAGGTAGTACGGCAAAAGGCATCGAGTCTTATTTTAAAAAATGCGTTAAGAATTCGAGAAGATTTGGCTCAAGATTTATTTAATAAATTGACCATTGAGCAAGATGATTCTGAGGTTATTTCTCTACAAACCAATCAATTTTTAAATGCCTATATGATGAACTGCAATAATAAGATAGATGAGGATAGTATAGTTATTGCATCTAAAAATGATATGGTCTGTACTTATAACAAAATGATTCGTGAATCTTTATTCCCTGAAGAGGATTGTGTAGTCCCAGGGGACCGTATTATGTTTACCAAAAATACTTTTATAGATGGTAAACGTGTGTATAATGGTGAATTTGCTACGATTATATCTGTAGGTGATGTGGAAAAACGCGTTATTTCATTAAATAAAGAGACACAAATACCCTTGAGTTTTAGATGTGTAGAGGTTGAGTTTATTAATGAAGCAGGCATACGGACTGTAGCTTGGACATTATTACTTGAGCATTTATTAGATTCCCCTACTAGTACTCTTACAACGGATGAGCAAAAGGCGTTATATCGTGATTTTTGCATTCGTAATGGTGAAGCACTAAGTGCACTATCTAAGAAGATAAAAGAAGAGGCTATAGATCAAAACACAAAGAGCAATAAACTGAAGTTTATTAATAATAATGAACGTTTACAAATTATGAAGGATGATCGCTATTTCAATGCGGTACAAGCTAAATATGGTTATGCAATTACATGCCATAAAGCGCAAGGTAGTGAATGGAAAACAGTGTTTTTAGATCCTCATTTTTATCAGAATATACTATCTGCCAGTGGATTCAGATGGCTATATACAGGACTAACTCGGGCAGCGGATAAATTATATTTAATTAATTGGTCAGATATTACAGTTGATTCCTCTATTAAATTAGACGAATTATATATAGATGATGCTCGTAAAGAATTAGAAGATAAATTAAGGAAAGACTGTGATGTAGATTTACATGTAGCATTTGATATCGATACACTGTCTGGTATTTCTCGTGAAATTTGTGAAGTAATTGTACGAGTATTACCAGAAGATAGTTGTATTATTGAGTCTATTGCACAGCATGACTATCATGATATCTATACCATTTATATCGGTGGAGCTGTAGAAAAATATAGAGTCTACTATAACGGTAAGCGCATTATTTCCAGAATATTACATGATGGTAATAACAATACGAATCAATTAGGTCCTATATTAGATTCACTAGTAGGGACTCTTGTTTCTGCTGATAGCACTCATCAAACAGAGGTGGTTGATACACTGTCAGTTATTCAAAACGCTAGATTTCAAACTGGATATGAAGAGTTCTTACAGAGTTATAGTGAAGCATTAGCAAAAAAATTAAATACCTTAGATATTAAGATTGGGAACATAGAATGTAAGCCATTTTGTGTTCGTTATACTTTCGTCCGTGGCAAAGGTAGTATTACTTTAGATATTTATTACAATGGTAAGAAGCGAATTAGTAGTACAAAATTCATTGATAGGTTATGTAATGATTCAACGTTATCCGCTGATATTAATACCATTTTAGAAAATGGGGTGTCTAAATGAACGATGAGAAAGTTATAACAAGTAACGATGTTTTTGTGATGCGCCGGTCTGGGGATATTGAACAGGCTTATAAAATGGCAAAAATCTTAATGGAGAATCCTAATCATAGTGAGTGGGATATACGTGCATTTGCATGGTGCATTATAGATCTTATTAAAAGCGCTAAAAAAAACAATCAATCAGAAGAGGTTGAAACATATAGTGCTGAATTAAAGAAACTAAAGGTTGATGAGTCAGATGAGATTCTATTTAAGAATATGCAATATCTTTTAGGGGATACTAGTACTGTATTAAAAGAATTGGCAATTATCAAACAACTTAAGGAAGCTGGAAAGTTGAAAGAATCAGCACAGAAAGCAAAAGCTCTATATGTTCAATTTCCTCAAGAGGTTTCTGTTAAACGTGCATATGGCTGGGCTTTGTATAGATTGTTATTTATAAAAGCTAAAGAAGAAACTCCAAATTTCAAACATATTCAATTTTATTTAGATGAAATATTCTCCTTAGGACTTTCTAATGAAGTCATTTTTATGCGTTGTGTCTGGGGAAGTATAGCCTCTATTGAAGGTGTAGAGAAGCAGATTAATTTATATCAATATGCTTTGGACACAGATTTTTCTTGTTTCGAGAGACTAGATTATGAAGCTAAATCCTATACTGGTAAAGATGGGAAGAAACATGAGTGGCCGTCGCTTATTATACGGATACTAAAGAAATCGCTAGATAGTCTTACTAAAAAGGTTGATAAAGTGACGATTACTACCCTTTGCAACCTAGCAGAGGAAAAAATGAATCGTTTAGATGAGAACTTGGTTTTCTTAAAGTGGTCTATTACGAAGTCCTATTTGTTAGCTAATGAGTTACGTAAAGCTCAATATTTTATCCTTGATTTATTACAAATTAAGCCTAAAGAATTTTGGTTGTGGAATGGGTTGGCAGAGACGATAGAAGATGACTCTAAACTTAGTTTGGCTTGTTATTGCAAATCATTATTATGCCAAGGTGATTTAAAGTTTAACGGACGAGGTAAAATTGGAGTTATCAAAGAGCTGATTGCGTTAGAAGAATATGATGCGGCAAGTGCAGAAATTCAAGAATTAGTAACATATAAAAGAAATCATGAGCAGAAAATTGAGGATGTTTTAAAAGGCTATATTGAGTCTAAATGGTATGCCCCTGATCGTAAGAAAAATAATACTGACTTTTATAAGGAGCATAGTCAGCCTACTGTAGAACTACTCTATAAAGATATTCCATGGTGTGAAGGAATCATTGGGGATTCCTATACAAATGATTTCGGACCAATGGTTAGCCTTAATATTGTTAAAAAAAAGTCGGATAGTCCAGTAGAGATTAAAGTAAGAAAAGATGTATTGAAGGGAATAGTACACAAAAAAGGAACTTCTATCCGTGCAAAAATTAATTGGACTGGATATAGCAAGGGCGATGTACTCGTTATTGAAGAAATTGATTCTGATGTGACTCTACTAAGTAAAAGTGGGCTTGTTTATCGTATTATAGAGCATAATCATCAAGCATATATTGTTACTACTGGAGATGTATCGGTAGTATGCACTTATGAAGATGACAATCCTTTAAAAGTCATGGATGTGGTGTCTGTTGTTTATAGTACCCATGAACGCCGTGATGGATCTAAAGGAACAAGTGTTATATCTTGGCACAAAGTCAATCAAAATCCACCTAGTTCACTTATTATGGACTTTGAGAATATTGTAAATGTTATTGGTACAGTTGCTTTTACATATGAATCAAATGTTTTTATTGAAGATAAATTTGTATCACAATATAAGTTGATTAGTGGTGATGTTGTTAGTGGAACCGCGATACGCTCTTTTAATTCAAAAAAACAAAAGTGGGGTTGGCGTGCTATTAGAATTCAATCTGTAGAACAGGATGGTTATAAAATGAGTCCTGAATATTTGAATGGAAATTTTTATTAATCTATCTTGATTAGTAGTAGCTAGACATATATTGCTCCTTAGTTTTTTTGAGTAGGTATAAGAGAATATCTAGAATATAATTAATATATCAGTTAGTACTGAGTGATTAGGAATATGCATGATAAATCATTTATCTCCTTTCTATTAAATATAATAAACTATATCATCATTTCGTTCGTGAATACTGTATATCCTAATCAAAGACCTATCCGTATGATTTTATGGGTGGGTCTTTTTTATATGTAATATATGGGCCGAATCATTTTCTACGGTATTATAAGTAAGATAAAACCTAATAACCCTATATAATATCTATGCTTTTCTAAAAATAAGCTAAAAGAAAATGATGAGGAATATTGACGTAAAATTTAGAAACCCTTATAATAACTGTATTCTTAGAAAAATCATTTACCACCAGTATTTACCTATGCTCATCGGCATTTTTGATCCAATGGGAGCTCAAATTGACTGTTTACGGTGTGAGGTTTGCCAAAACCTAATTTTAAGCCCCATGAATACTGGCGTTCTAAGACCCGCTGTTGCAACAGTGCTTACCGTTTACGGTATTGAAACGCAGTACTACTATTCAATTCAAAACATTTATCTTTTGTTGCAACAGTGCTTACCGTTTACGGTATTGAAACTTTATAGATTTGAGTATGAGTAACCTGTCTGATAGTTGCAACAGTGCTTACCGTTTACGGTATTGAAACTTACCATATATTTTCTAATTTCTTCCCATATAACTTAGTTGCAACAGTGCTTACCGTTTACGGTATTGAAACGCGACAGCAAGGAATTTAACAGCTAATTTTTTCATCGTTGCAACAGTGCTTACCGTTTACGGTATTGAAACCGAGCAGATACTCTTGCTACACCAGAAGATGCTATTAAGTTGCAACAGTGCTTACCGTTTACGGTATTGAAACCTGCAAGAGACGTTGTTAAAATACTTAAAGATTCAATAATTGTTGCAACAGTGCTTACCGTTTACGGTATTGAAACTCTAAGTGAAGTCTATTTACAAGCATTTGTATCGGTTGCAACAGCACTTACCGTTTACGGTATTGAAACAAAGCATCGTTGGCGAAATGTTCTCCAATGCTTATTGTTGCAACAGCACTTACCGTTTACGGTATTGAAACGCTTCGAGCACTTCTACATTGGATGGGATACAGTTAGTTGCAACAGTACTTACCGTTTACGGTATGCGCCGCAGAGTGTGAGGCAGCAGAGGAGCAAAGCGACGATGAGGCCCACACATTGCAAGTATCTGAACGAAGTGAGGGTAAAACAAAGGAGATAAAGCAACAGCACTTACCGTTTACGATATGCGCCGAAGGGTGCGAGACAGTAGAGGAGCAAAGCGACGATGAGGTCCGCACATCTAAAATGCCTGAATGAAGTGAGGGTAAAACAAAGGTAATTAGATTACATCCATATAATTTTATATTTCATATAAAAAAGGGGTTGTTTTGTTACAGCCCCTTTTTGTGTCTTAGTTTTCTTGAATATGTTCCTTATGCTATTCGTTTTATAATAATCTTGTAGCCGATACAGATTACTTATTGAATGATAAAGATAAAGGTTGGTCCTAGTTTTTATGAGTTCATAGGTGGATCGGATTGGTTTATACTATAAACAGTTAATTTAGTCGTAAGTAAGAGGAGGTAATGTATGACTTGTAGAATTGGGTATTGTAAATTGTAATTATTAGTGTAGTTAATTTTATGTATTTATGTATTAGGAGGAATTAGTATGTTACCATTATTTGCAGCTATAGCGGCAGCGTCCGCATGGGAAGGTTTTGCAGCAGGTGTATCATTAGGCGTGTCCGTATATCAAGCAGTTAAGTCTGACGACTAATTATTGTTTGATACTATAAGAAAGGTAGGTGATAGTATGTATCCATTCGTAGGATTTGCTGTGGGCTTAGCCCTTTGTGAATTATTTAAAGATAAATAGTATTAGGAGGTGTTAGTATGGCACTATTTGTAGATTTTGGTTTAGTTCATGTTTGTGTTGAGGCGTAATTTTGGTTAGTATAATTGAATTTTATATTTGTTAGACCTATTCGTATGATGTCATATGGGTAGGTCTTTTTATATATAAGAGCACTGTTCCTTTTATTCCTAGTTTTTCTGATTATTTGATTTGTAGCGTTATTCATATAATAAGAGTATCAAGTTGTTTATTTTGCTTTAATTAATTAGAAGGGGAGGTTATAATGCAATATCTAATTTCTTATGATATTTCAGATACAAAAATTAGAAATAAGGTAGTTACATATTTGGAATCTTTCTGTTACCGTGTTCAATATAGTGTTTTTCTTTGTACTCATGTATATATTCGTATTGAAACGATTATAAAGAAATTGGAGCTATTAACTAAAAAAGATGAACGAAAACGACTTTTAGTAATCTCTATATCGGATACAGCAAATATACCTATATGGTGTAATGAGAAATTACCTACTAATGAAGAACGTATATTGATTATTTAATAATATAGGAGGTATTATTTTGTTAGAAACTCTATATGTAATGACACCTGGTATATCCATACGGCAAGATGGTGGTTTATTAGTACTTGAGAAAGATCATTCTATTCTTAAAGAAATCCCTATGGCGACCGTCTCCAACCTTGTATTAGGTCGAACGATTCAAATTTCTACACAAGTCATGTTTTCCTTAGTCAAACAAGGCTCTCTTATTCAGTTTGTAGATCATAAATATCAACTTGTAGGGACCTTGGGGGATGAACATACAACGTTACAACGCTTGTTATGGCAAGCAGAACACTTTCAAAATCCAGATTTTGCCTTAGAGGGAGCTAAGTATATTGTACGGCGCAAAGTAAAAGGGCAGTTATCCTTGTTACAACAATATAAGAAGAGCAAAGGAATTCCCAATTATGAAGCTATCCAGCGGACAATGCAAGCATTACTGAAAAGGGTAGATAGAACACAAAAGGTAGATACCTTGCGTGGTATAGAGGGGTTAGCATCTCGGACGTATTTTTCTGTATTAGGTCATGTGCTATCTGAGCCGTGGGAGTTCACTAGTCGTAAACGCCATCCTAGTCCAGATCCAGTCAATGCTATCTTAAGTTTTGGTTATTCCTTTTTAGAGCGTGAGGTTCGTGCGTGTTTACTGACAGAGGGCTTAGATGTACGGATTGGGGTACTACATAGCACGAACAATCGGAAGGATAGTTTTGTATATGATGTGATGGATATATTTAGACAAGATATAATCGATCGCTTTGTTTTAAAACTATTAAATCGTCATATGATAGGCCCAGAGGATTTTGATATTTCTGAACGAGGATGTTTCTTGTCTAAAGAGGCTAATAAAAAATGGGTAGAGCTGTACGAAAGATATATGACTACCGAGCTTTCTCGTCTTGGCAATGTGACGCCACGGAAATGGGTTCAACGAGAAACACAAGCGTTTATGTCCTATCTTAAATCTCTTGATGAAGCCGTAGTTGCTAGAGAATGTGAGAATATATCTTAATACATGTAGGCTGATGCGTATGTAACATATAGTATCAGCCTATATATTCGTGTAATTATATACGATTTATAAATTGTGAAAAATCTTTCATAAATCGTATATTTATGGGTGATTTTTTTCACACGATTTGCTATTATTGAAGATGAATAAAAAATGAATTTTGTTTTGTGGTTTGCATAGCGAGGAGTGGTTATGTTTATCAATCATACAAATCATCCTTCTCAATATTGGTCGGATGAACAGTTGGCTGCAGCTCATCAGTACGGCGAGGTGGTAGATATACCATTTCCTCTTATTGATCCTCTGTTATCTACTAGTGAAATAGGTCAGCTCGTACAGGAATATGCAGGACGGATTATAGCGCTTAACCCACAGGCCGTGTTGTGCCAAGGGGAGTTCATATACTGTCATGCGTTAGTGGAGCGATTATTAGCAGTAGGAATTACCGTATTAGCTGCTACTAGCGAGCGTTTGGTCAGTGAATCTTACGAAGCAGGCATAAACGAGAAAATCGTCAACTTTCAGTTTGTTCAATTTCGGGAATATTGTCATTTATAAATGTTGTGTTAATAGGTAAGGAGTGAGCCTATGCAAGTAAATGCTATTTTGTTTGATGTGCAGTCTATTCAAAAGTACATTTTTGCAAACAATAAATTGAAGGCCAATGTAGGGGCATCGTTTATTGTGGATAGATTGTTTGAGGATGTATTGTGTAAAGAAATCATCGAGAAATTAGGTGTAGAGGTAGACGCTACAACTTGGTTGACTCGTAGTGATAGCATTACATCTCTTCCAAAACCTGTATATGTTGCGTATATTGGTGGCGGTAATGCCCTCGTTCTCGTAGATAATGAACATGACAGTTTGGTTCAAGATATCGTTAAGAAATTTACGACTCAAGTTTTGGTGCAATACCCAGGTTTAAAAGTAGGGGCCACAACTGGTCACATTACGCTTGATGGTGCACAGTTCTCCACGGATCTTGGTCAATTATATAAACAATTGAAAGCCAACCAGTTTACATTGAATCCAATTGTACATCCTGCTAACACAGGTTTGACAACTATCTGTGATTTCAGCGGTGATGTAGCAGATACTACGCAAAACTTTGGTAATGAAAAACGCTTAGTAGCCACATCCTTTACATCTAAATTTGAAGTCTTTGATGCGGCTAATAGCCGTTTGAAAACAGACCTATTTGGTACAGAAGCGACTGACTGGGTATTCCCATCTGAGCTTGAAGATTTAGGTCAAAACAAATCTACTGAAAAGAGTAAAACAGGCATTAATGATATTGCTATCGTTCACATCGATGGTAATAACATGGGTGCTCATTTCAGACAGTGCAAAACATTAGAAGAGCGTAGCGCTTTATCTAAACGTGTTGCTACTAAAACATTAGAGAGCTTCAAGGCTTTAGTAGAATGGATTGTTGCTAAATACGATATCATTGATGAACATCTGGAGTTAAAACATAATATGTTGCCAATCCGTCCGATTATTGTTGGCGGCGACGATATTACGTTTATCTGTAATGCCCGTATTGCAGTGCAAGCCTCTCACTACTTAATGCAACAGCTGTTGAGTGACAAAGATGGTATGTCTATTTCCTCTTGCGCAGGTATTGCCGTAATTCCAACATCTTATCCATTCTTTAGAGGGTACGAAATGGCAGAGCAGCTCTGCGATAGTGCTAAATCTAAAATGCGTGAATATAATGCAGCGCATAAGGTTAATGAATCTTGTTGGATGGATTTTGCCTTCCTTCATGGCGAAACGGCGCCTACTTTAGAGCAGTTTTTCGCTAATGAATACAGCAGCTTAACAGGTAATATGCACTTTGGTCCATATCGTGTATATGGTGTTACAGATATTAATGCGACTAAGGATATGGAAGCATTACATCAACTGTTGGATTGCACAACACAATTTAATGAAGGCAAGGTTATGGCGCAAAATAAAGTCAAAGAATTGCGCTCCGTATTACAAGATAATGAGCATATGTGGACCGTGTTCCTTGAGCAATTGCGAAATATTGATAAATCTATGCCTACCGTAGCTGGTTGGGATGCTTTCCAAGAAAGGCTGTGGGCTAAGGTAAATGGTGAAATGCGTACACCATATGTAGATGCTATCGAATTAATGGATTATATTTTGCCTGGATTGGAGTAAGTATGTACACATTAACTATTAAATTATTGTCGCCAACGATGCTTATGTCCGGCCAAGGCGATGTCAATACGGACAGTACCATCGTCCATGATCGTTATGGAATTCCTTTTATTCCAGCTAAGCGCGTGCGTGGTGTTTTATATGAAAGTGCCCTTGAAGTAGCTGAAATGATGCATGCTGCAGGGCTAAAAACATTTACTATTGATGATGTAAAGATATTATTTAATCGCCTTGAAGGTGCAGAGGATAACCCTAGATTATCTATTTCTAATTTAACCATTGCCGACTATGATGTAGTAGCTACTGAATTAGCAGCTCTTGAAGAGCAATATCCAGCTGTATTTACAAAGGAACGTGTTCTTGAAGAGTATACATCTATGCGTTATTACACATCTATTGATCAAGTAACAGGTACAGCGTTAGAAGGAACATTACATAACTCTCGCGTTCTCAACAGAGGTCTTGCTTTCAGTGGTCAAATTGGTGTAGAAGATATGACGGAAACAGAACGATTGATTTTGGCATGTGCAGTACGTAATTTGACTGGCATTGGTGGTAAACGTAACCGTGGCTTTGGTCAGGTGGAATGCACAATTGATGATACATCCTTTGATTTAGAAACTGTAGGGGGTACATTATGGAACAAGTAAATATTACGATTACCGTTAAGTCCCCAACGCTTATTGCGAACTCCTCCACGGCAGGTGTACTAACATCTACACGAGGCTCCATTGATGGTCGAGTTTTGCGCGGTCTTTTTGCATCTCAATTTATCTCTGCTCATAAGCTTGGTAGAGAAGCTCATAAAAACGAAGATTTTATGAAGTTGTTCTATGGTGACTTACGATTTGTTGCTGCCTATAAAGATACGCCAAAAGGTACGTCTTTCCCGGCGCCGTTGAGTTTACAAAAGAATAAAAATGCAGATGGCTATGCTAGTGATGCTGTAGTAGACTTCTACACGGGCAAAGATCTATTGGGCTTTAAAGGCGTTAAAGGTTTTGTCGTTGTAGATGGCAACGAATGTAGTCCTGTACAAATTGAAACGGCTATTAAATTACATATGTCTCGTTCTTTAGAGCAAGAACGTGTACAAGGTCGCAGTAAAGATGGGAATATCTTCAACTATGAATATCTTGAGCCAAATCAAGTATTCGTTGGTTCTGTAGTGGGGCCTAAAGTAGCATTAGAAGCGTTTGTTCGTCAATTCCCTAAACAGCTAGATTGTCATATTGGTCGCTCTCGTCGTACTGAGTATGGTCATTGTATCGTTGAAATCGGCGATATAACATCCGTTCCAACCCCTGCAAACAGTGGTAATTCTGTATATGTGCGCCTTCATACGCCGTTGGTGCTAGGTAACGAGTCCCTTGGTCATGTAGTAACACAAGCAGTTCAATCTATCGGCTCCGATATTTCTGTTGGTGCTGTATATGCATCCTATCAAGAGGAACAAAGCTTCAATAGTATTTGGGGTGTTCGTAGTAGTGCTGAAGCGTCTGCTGCCGCAGGTAGTATTGTAGAGCTTGTAAAAACATCCGGTTGGTCTCAAGATGATTTAAATAGATTACAACATATCTTGTATAACGGCATGGGGACACGCCTTCAAGAGGGCTACGGACAAGGTCGTTTGTGGACTCCTGGCGAATTTAAGATGGTGAAATTAGGTAAACAAGAAGTGCCTAAGCTTACATCTTTACATACGCCAACCCAAGATATTGCAAAAAAAGTATTGGAAAAACAAGTTATTGTAAATGCCCGTTTACGTGCTGCTCACGATGTAGATACGTATATTAAACGCATTATGACTAGAGCTGGTGTATCTAAACATTTTGCATCTGTACTATTGGCTGAACTTGGTACAAATCATGAAACAGGTCATAAGCAATTACAACAATTCTTGTCAGATAAGAAAGCAGAAGGGCAAGCGAAAAAAGAGCCACGAGTGATTGAGAAGAACTTACGCGAGTTCCATTTAGAACATGCCTATACGCGCAGTGAAACAAAACGAGTTAACTTGATGGAGTATATCATCGATTTTGATGCGCCTACCTTGGTGGCAGCTTGTTTGGCAAAATCTGGTGAAAGTGGTACATACTACGAAATTCCTGCTGAATTAATCGATATGGTAGGTCTCGATAAACAAAAACTTTCAAATGTAGTGGCCTACGAATATTGGACATATTTCTTTAGACATATTAGAAAGATTAAGTAAGGAGGACCGTCGTATGTTAAACTCTGCAAGTGTAATGGGGCGGTACACTCTAACTGGTACTGTCAAACTCACAAGCCCTCTCGTTATTCGAGCTGGTGTTAGTAATGATATTTTAAATGATACGGTAGATGATATTGTAGTAACCTATCACGATGGTCAACCATATATCCCTGGCACATCTTTAGCTGGTGTATTGCGCCAAGCTATCCAAGGCATTGAGCCAGTCGCTGAAGAGGTATTATTTGGATCCATTGATGACAAAGGCACTCAAAGTGCATTACAGATCAATGATATTCCATTAGATAATACAAATATTGTCGTTCGTGATGGCATCCGCATGGATGATGTGCGTGGTGTGACTGTAGATGGTGCAAAATATGACTTTGAAGTTATCGAGTCTGGTGCTACTGGTCAGTTGCGTATTGACTGTGTGATCCGCCAATGTCATGACAATCAAGCGGATAAGATGGAACGAGCTCTCGTAGCATTAGCAAATCTGCTTAAAAATGGTATTTCCATTGGTGCTCGTACGGTGAATGGTTTAGGCCGCGTAGCTTGTAAAGATATTTCTTTAGAGCATTATGATTTCACTAAACTAGAACATGTAAAAGCGTGGTTACTACGCAAAGCAGGTACATCTGTTGCTATTCCTGAGCAACGCATGGTTGCCGATAAAGATCTCGTTATCGATATGGAATGCTGCTTAGAAGATACAGTTCTTATTAAATCCATTTTTGAAGAGGCGTGGGAAGATAAATCTGTAGCTCTCTTCATCCCTGGCACATCGATTAAGGGTGTACTACGTCATCACTGTAATCACATCCTACAGGTATTAGGTCGTGGACATAAAATGGTAGATACGCTCTTTGGTTACAGCGATGATAGAAGCAAAGAGAGCCGTAAAGGTCGTCTTATGGTGGATGAGGTTTACTTTGATAAATCCTTTACACAAGAGGAACAACCTCGTATTCGTGTGGACCGTTTTACAGGCGGTGCCATGAATGGTGCTTTATTCCAAGACCATCCTGTACGTAAGGGGAAAGGTAAACAGCTAGCATTCCCATTGCGTATGACTGTTAAAGATTGTAGTGATAGTGAGGCGGGCCTTGTATTACTCCTCGTAAAAGATCTTATGACAGGTCAAATGACGTTGGGGGCGAATCGTACAATCGGTTATGGACGTATTAAAGGTAAATCTGTTACTGTTCAATATCATGGTGAAAGCTATGGTATCGATGGTAGTGGCAAGGTTACGGAAGGTGAAGCTGCTAAACTTGAGGCTTTGGTTCAAGCGTTACATCAATCTACAGAAGATACAATGTTAGCTAAGGAGGGCGCTCATGAGTAAACAATTACATAGCCATGAAGGTGTATATACACGTACATGCGGCACATGTGGTCCTACAGCTAATGTGAACGTACTAGCTGTAGCAAAAGAACAGATGAAACAAGATGGCCTAGTAATTACGTGGTCTGTCCATGAAGTTAAATGGGGATATTACAAGCAAGGTAGTTTCCAATTTTCTGATGGTACAACTGACGTAGACTTGGCATATCTCCAAGATATGCGTATCTTTAATGAAACGGAAGAGCTGCGTCTCACCGTACAACGTGGAGAGATTGTATATCGCTATATTAACGATGAATCTGGTGAACCTGTAACATACGTTGATTCTTCCTCTCGTATGATTGGTGAAGTTGATGCAGGTCGTACGCAGCTAAACCGAGTAGAAGGCTTTACAAGCTTAGTTGATACAGGGCGTAAACTTTCACAAATTATCCCTGTATCCACTACAAAACAATACTGTTATTTAACAACACGTAATTACATTGGCTATTTAGATAATCATCAAGCGAGCTATACAGATTATCGATATGTCAAAATTGAAGCTAAGGAGGTCTAGTATGGCTGGTAAAGGTAAAAGTAAAAATAGACATGCTGCTAGTGCGGCCTTCTTTGCACGAAATAACCCAGGGATGGATGTTGAAAAAGTAGCCAATGAAAGACATTCCGGTGGCAACCGTGGCGGTCAAAATCGCTCTGGTGGCTATAATAATTCCTACAATAATCAAGGCGGTTATCGCGGCGGTGGTAACAGCAAATACCCAAGTGAGCCAGCAAGCGCAGCGTACAACTTTGTTCGTTTGCCAGAACATGTAATTCCAGCTGAGTTTTACAATGGTCACTTTGAAGGGGTTACAAAAGATGTACTCAATGCATACTGTGATCATGTACAACAAGCTGATACACATACAGGCTATATCGACCTTACAATTACGACTGAAACACCATTATTCATTGGTGGTCCATCTAAACAAGACGAGGATACACCACTTGAATTTTATGGTGGACAAGATAACCCTACAATTCCAGGGGCCAGCCTTAAGGGTATGGTAAAACAAATCTTCAAGATTATTACGGCTAGTAGCTTTAGACCTTACCAACGAGGCACAGGTCTTGGTGATTTCGAAGATAGACATTTGTATTTCCGTGATTTTGCAAGTTCTATTAAATCCCTTAAAGAGTACTACGCTTCTCGTATGGTAGGGATGGAAAAGAATGGCAAAGGTGAACTGAAAGCTGCTACCAAAGCAACACCTGGCTTTATCATTCAGACTGTAGACAATAACTATTTTGCTGTACCTAGTGAATCTAGAAAAATGTCGTATTCTGACGATTATGAAATGCAAAAGAAGAAAGATACGCCATCTATTGACTGGAATGATCAGTATGTAAATATTCATACAGGTAGAATGAACTCTAAAAAATCTTACATGCGCATTACTCGACCTGGTAATTTTGAAGGTAAGCGTATTCCGATTCTTCAAGAATGTATCGATAGTTACAAAGATGATAAAAACCGTGGTACATTAAACCTATTGGATAAAAAAGTTGGTAAATCTGGTGACGCAGCCAAGAATTATACACGTTGTAATGATGTTAAGTTTGTAGTCCCATGTTTCTTCTCTGAAAAAGATGGTATTGTAGAGCATTTTGGTCATGGTCGTTTCTATCGTATAGCATATGACTTAAAAATTAGTGACCACTTGCCAAGTACATTAGAGCAACATAATAATGGTGTAGATCTTTGTGATAGTGTATTTGGCTATGGCGATAATTGGGCTGGTAGATTATCCTTCTCCGATGCTCATGTTGTAGGCCCTGTGAGAATGTGCCAATCCGACTATCCGCACCCATTGATGGGACCAAACCCAACATCCTTCCAATTATATTTGGAGCAAGATGTAGATAATCACTCTACTTATAACCATTGGGGCCATGAAGGGGCATCTATTCGCGGGTATAAAATGTACTGGCATCAACCATTAGCTAAAGCAAAAGCGTGGACTCGTACTGAAGAGGAAAAAGCGATTAAAGGTACTCGTAAAATCCGTCCAGTTGATACTGGTGTTACCTTTACAAGTCGTATCCATTTTGATCGTTTAAGCAGTGTTGAGTTAGGTGCATTGTTGATGTCCCTAGATTTAGATCATTACTCTGGCGGTAATCGCCGTACATACTATAAACTCGGTATGGGAAAATCTATCGGTTTTGGTAGCGTTAAACTCGAATCTGCTGTAACCGTTTTCGATAGTAAAGAACGCTATGGTAGCCTATTTGGCGGTGATACCTGGAATACAGGTGATAGTACAACTACACCTAAAGAGTATGTAGAATCCTTTACTCAGTATCGTGATAATGTTCTAGGTTCTAATATATCCTCTTATAAAGCTATGCTAGATGATTTATTCATGATGCTAGATTGGAATATTGCGAATGGTCCAAATGCAGCTAAAAACTGGACTGATGCTACAACTATGATGCTTATGACTGATAAAAGACTCAAATACCGTAGCAAGTTAGATACACCTAAATCCTTCATCGCAAAGTGGTCTAAATAATGCTTGGAACTGTTACAATTGCTTTAGAAGCTCAGAATAGAGGCAGCTTGCCTGCCTTTCCTGGGCGATACCTACACGCGGCACTTTTCTCTATTCTTAGCCATGTAGATGCAGATGAGGCTACATGGTGGCACGATATAGAAGGGATAAAGCCTTTTACCGTACATTTATCCTTTAAAGAGTCTCGTCAAGATAGCTCTATTCGCCGTGGAGATATCCTATACTTATACGTTTCTGTATGGCATAGCGAGTTATGGGGCTTACTAGAAGGTATACCTAAGGATTTAGAGGTAGTTTTCGGTCGTTTGCGTACTAGCATTATAGGTATTCGGTATGGCACACCTTTCAATTTACCGTTAAAAGTAGATAATGAATTGGAGCTCATCAGCCGTCGCCTCTCTGCAAAACAGGCGAAACGCATTACCTTTGAGTTTATGATGCCTACATCCTTTAACGGAACACATGGAGATATAACGTTCCCTACATCAAGTCTTATTTTCTCCTCTCTCGTAGACAAATGGAATGTTGGAGATATGGCAGATGTATTAGACAAAGAGCTAATACGGTCAGTTGCTGAAAAAGTAACCCTTGAGCGCTGGGAAGGTCATACAAAACGCGTGTTTTATGGTCGTGACCGTGGTCTTACTGGTTTTGTAGGTAAATTTACCTTTAATATCTCTAAACTTACAGAAGAGGAAAATCAACTAATCACTATTTTGGCTCTTTTTGGTCAACATTGTGGTATTGGCCGATTATCTAGCCAAGGTCTTGGCCAAGTGCGTGTTACATTACAAAACAAATAGAGTTTATAGCTAATACAACTGAACTCAATTGGAGTTTAAATATAGTTACTCTCAAACAAAGAGGCCTTAAAGGCATCTGTTATAGATGTCTTTGGGGCCTCTTTTTTATTCCTAGTTTTTTTGATTATCTCCATTTTCGTTTAGTCCGTATAATGAACACACAAGTTAAGCCTGAGGGGCGAACATCGAGTAGTCATTTTACCTCCTTTCTATGATAATGATAATTCTTCTTTTTAAATAAAATTTTCTCCTCTCTACACACATTATGCCTTCCTAAGGTATGGAGTCCGTTTTTGACGGATTGAAATTTAGTGATGGTCGTCTCGCAGGTTTAACAGTGTTTGAAGTTTTGTTATATGTAGTTTGTACACATGGAGGTTCTTATGGAACAGTTAGTTAGACCTTTTACTTTATCTAGCAATGAATACTTATCTCGTGATTGTGTTGGTTATTACCGTGACTTGTATTTGCGCTATCGTGAGCCGGGAAATCCCGATTTCCTTAATATCTTAAAAAATACATTGAATAATTATTGTCCTAGTGTCCTAAAATCTGCCCGTCAGGAAGTGTATGATAGAGTGAGAAGGGATATACCCGATATTATGAAAGCTGAAGGTCTTGAGGAGGCGGTGGTTACTGTTGTACCTCGATCTAAAGCATTTATGTCACCGAATCAATTAGGCTTCCGCGATGCGGTACAAGAGTGTGTCAGAATACTACAGGCTAACGGATACTCAGGTGTCACAGATGGCATTGGATGTATTTCGCGGCATACAGATACGAAGACAACACATATCCATAAATTTTTACCAGGCTTTGATAATTGCGGTAGCGAGCCCTATGTAGGGATTACGAATGACACTTGTCATATTGATACCAATGCAGTTCGAGGCAAAACGGTTATTTTAATTGATGATATTTATACGAAAACTGTGAACGTTGATGAGGATTGTATTCAAGCGTTATATGATGCGGGCGCAGCTCGTGTTGTATTCTATGCTGTGGCATACACCTACCGCCGTTCTTCCTATAGAAAAGGGGCATAATATGAACATTTCACCGATAGCTTTAAAAATCTGGGCCGTCCATAATACGACGAGTCGCATCACAACGAGAAAGAACTTTCATGATACTTGGAAAACAGAGGATGAATTCCTCGCTATGATGAGCGACATTCCTAACATTGATAATGTAGTGCATGATCTATCCGTTGCGGTAGATGACATGGACTGGATGGACGGTGCAGTATGCTGCTTTGATGCGGATTTTCCTGTTATTAATGAAAGCGCCCCTAAGGGTGATCGGCCCTATCTCTTGTTTTACAAGGGTGACTTGTCTCTGTTGAGCGATTTAAATCGCAATGTGGCGGTCATTGGCTATACAACGCCGAATGAGGACATCATTGCTCGTGAAAGCAAGATTGTTGAGCAATTAGTACAGCTTGGTCAACATATTGTGAGCGGCCTTGCAAAAGGTTGTGATGCCATTGGGCATACGGTCTGTATGGATTGTGGTGGAAAAACGATTGCTATCTTGCCTTCACCATTAGATGCGATTTCGCCGGCAGCCCATCGAGAGATGGCTCATCGAATTGTAGAAGAAGGTGGTCTCGTTATTTCTGAATATTACAATGGTCCCCGCAGTCGCCATGAAGCTATCAACCGCTATGTGGAGCGAGATCGGTTGCAAGCATTGTTCGCCAAGGCTGTAGTACTCATCGCAAGCTATGAAGGCCGAGATGGAGACAGTGGTTCCCGTCATGCTATGGGAAAAGCACATTCTTACGGACATCTGGCCTGTGCTATGTACGATGAAAGAACAGATAGCGAAGTGTTAGAGATGAAACTAAACCGTAGCTTGCTTTCACAACAAAAAGCGCGACAACTGGTGACAAATCCAGAGGGGATAGGTACAGCCGGGTATACATCGGTAACGGTGGATGACCTAGTAAGCCTTGTAAATCCAGCGCTAGAGGCGCAGCAAAAATTATTTTGATATAGATGACTAAAGGAGGTTCTTATGTTTCACATTGTAGATGTAGATAATACATTGGTTTTTACCGACGAATTAAATACAGCTGGTTATGTACACGCTTTGGTATGTATGGCATTAGAACCTCGTAAGGTCGTGCCACGTATTACCCGTGAAATCGTACAGGAATGGTATCCCCAGCTGTCAGAGTATGACTTAGTTCATATGGCTACCCTAAAACAGGCGTATGTAAAAAGCCACTTGGATATGTCTCAGTTAAATGTTTCTGTAGCTCGCGTACTTAGTATATATGGTAGTGAGCAATGCGCCTTATGGACAGCGGCTAATCCTAAACGGATACGCATGTTGCTAAGACACCATATGATCACTGATTATAGGGCAATACGCTTTAGCAATAAAACAGAGAATGATGTGGCCCATGCGGTACAAGATTTCTGTGTGCTTTTTGGCTGTGATCCAGAGGAACTATGCTTTCACGAAGACAATCCTGAGGTGATTAATCATTTGCGGAAGCTAGGAATGACCGTAATGGCTGTTGAAGCGAAAGTAGATACCGTTGTAGTTGTATAGGGTGGTAAAAAGAGAAACAAGATTTGAATGTAATAGTTGAGAGATTGGTTGTTATAAGTTAGAACGTTTGTATAAAGAGAGTTTGTTATTATGTAGTATTTCGGACAGGGAGGATTTATGAAATTTTTAACCTTAAGTACAACAGGTATATTTAATACTATTCGACCATCGTTGTTTCCGCCTATAGAAGGTAAGGAAACAACGACATTCTTGCTTGCTTTGGATTATTATATATTAGATGGAAGCTTATCATCTGGCGAAGAAGAGGATGTTGAGACAGCTCGAAAATATTATGATTTAGAGC
>ENA-OWNK01000311-OWNK01000311.1-metagenome-genome-assembly--contig:-NODE-311-length-23442-cov-13.389746_pt1 | contig 23442 bp, 17 predicted proteins | sample MGYA00245343_ERZ651121 | MGnify/ENA primary metagenome ERZ651121 (study PRJEB26857, sample SAMEA4031775) | metagenome | biome: human; feature: oral; material: saliva | place: Philippines | collected 2014... | reverse complement strand
CCTGCAATGAAGCGGTCATCTATTATAAGGCTCCATCAGGAGCTACCCTTGAGGTCTCTACGAACTCCGAGGAAGCTGTTACACTTGAGCTCCCAGCTACCGAGACGCTGAGTGCTTGTCGCCTCGCTTCAGGCTCGATCAGCTCTGTACGCTTCACCCTCACGGGCGGAGCTTCTGGCTTCGTCTGCTATGGTGTCTCGCTGGATGGGGCTTCAGGGGTAAGCGTTGATAACTTCTCGATACGCGGGAACTCGGGCCTCATCTTAGCCTCGCTTGATGCTGAGCTTAATAAGGCTTTCTTTGCAGAGCGACCCTATGACCTCATTGTCCTGCAGTACGGTCTCAATACGATCTCTCCGAAGCAACTTGATTACTCGGGCTATACCAAGCAACTGGGTAAGGCTATTGATCACCTCCGTGCTGCGACGGGGCGTGCCGACTATCTCTTGCTTGGTGTATCGGACCGCGGTGTCAAGGCCTCGGGGGGAGCAGTAGTCACGATGCCTGCCGCTCTTGCTTTAGAGCGTGCACAGATCCGTCTCTCTGCCGATAAGGGCGTGGTCTTCTGGAGTACGCGAGAGGCTGTCGGTCGTCTTGGTGGTATCGGTAAGCTCGCCAGCAAGGGGTGGGCTGCCAAGGACTACACCCACCTCTCTCATCGCGGGGGTGACGAGCTCGCTCGTCAGTTCCTCGATGCCTTCTTCCTCGAAGAAAAGTACTATGATGCGATCAAGTAAGCGTGCGGCACTTCTCCTCACGGCAGGAGTGCTGGGTATTGCTGGATCTCTATTTGCTGCTGGCCCAGTGCCAAAGAGCGAGCCGAACTTCTATGCTCCCACAGGCTACTTTGCGAGCTTAGCTCAGGAGCTACGCGTAGCAGCAAAAAATGGTAGCACGGTCTCCATTGTTCAGCTCGGCGATAGTCATATCCAAGCAGGACATACGACGGCTCCACTACGTACCTCGCTGCAAGCTTCCTTCGGTGATGCAGGACGTGGCTGGATAGGTTGGTACTCGCTCTATGGCTCCAATTCACCACGGGATTACCGAGTTACCTCGTCTGGATTTGGTTGGCAGCGCGAGCTCATCCTCAAGCCTGAGGGTACGCATCCTATGGGCTTAGGGGGCTATGTTCTCTCGACGCGTCCCAGTAGTCGCTTCACTATTGGTGTGACATCTTCGGATCATCCCTTCCGAAAGATGCACCTTGTGCGCACCGCCTCTTCGCTCCCCTTGACAGCGTTCCCTCTAGCCGAACTTCGTACGGGGCGCTTTTCTACGGGAGCTTATGTGGTGGATACGATTTCATGGCGCTCGCCCTATACGAGTGTCACACTCACGGGTGCCGAGGAGAACGATGCGGATGAAGCCGTCTATGCTGGCTGTGTCCTTCTCTCTGGGAAGGGTGGTGTCCTTGTCCATGATATTGGTATTAATGGGGCTGCTTACCGGCACTATGCGCTCGCAGACTACGTCGAGCAGCTCTCTTTGCTGGAGCCTCAACTGCTCATCCTATCAATGGGAACGAATGACTGCTATAGTACGCGCTTCCAGATGGCAGACTTCACCGAGAGCCTTGAGCAGATGCTTATGCTGGTCAAGGAAATCTTACCTAAGACAAAGATCCTACTGACAACTCCTCCCCCCAGCTTCTTCCGCCAAGCCTCTACGCACTATGTCGTCACGGGACGTCGGCGTAAGCACCGCAAGAAGGTGACTACTATGACCTATCGATTCAATGAGAATGCAGCGCGTGTCTCAGAGGAGATCATGCGTCGTGCCGAGCAGCACGGCATAGCTGCCTTCGACCTCTTCTCTGCTATGGGAGGTCAATCAGGGATCAATTCCTGGATCACCGATGGCCTGATGGCCGGTGATCGTGTGCACTATAGTCGTGATGGCTATGAGCGTCAGGGGCGACTTATCACCTCGGCACTGGAGCGTGCACTCTCTATTCGCTAACCCTTTTACGACGAATGACCTTCTTCGATACAATCGACTGGGGGAGACTCCCCGATGTACTGCGCTTTGACCGCGAGAGTCCGATGATCTTCTCCTCGGGACTCTTCCTCTTCTGTGCACTCTTTTTCCTGCCGATCTACATGCTCCTTCGGAAGACGACGACGCTACGCATTATCTACGTCGCTCTCTTCTCCCTTTTCTTCTACTACGAGAGTAGTGGGGAGTATGTCTTGATCCTCCTCTTCGCCGCCACGATGGACTACTTCATTGGGCGGGCTATGGGGCAGAGCGAAGATCCACGTCATCGCAAGCGTCTCTTGATCACGAGCGTCTGTGTGAATCTCGGGATGCTCTCATACTTCAAGTACTTCTATTTCCTCCTTGACCTGGGGCAGACATTGCTTGCAGCGATTGGCATCACGACACCTCCAGCAGTGCCATTGGAGGCTCGCGACTACTTCATCCCTGCGGGTATATCGTTCTATACCTTCCAGACGCTAAGCTACACGGTCGATATCTACCGAAAGGAGATCACCCCACTGCGTCGCTGGATTGATTACCTCTTCTATCTCTCCTTCTTCCCGCAGCTGGTCGCAGGACCTATCGTCCGTGCGAAGGACTTTATACCACAGATCTATCGTCGCCCGCAGCTGCTGAAGGCTGAATATGGGGAAGCCCTTACACTCATCATTAGTGGTCTGATCAAGAAGGCTATCATCGGAGACTTCATCGGGGCCAACCTTGTAGACCTCATCTTTGCTGAGCCAACGCGCTTCACAGGGATAGAGAATCTCTTTGCTGTCTACGGCTATGCGATGCAGATCTACTGTGACTTCTCGGGATACTCAGATATGGCTATTGGGATCGCCTTGCTACTCGGCTTCCGCTTCAATATCAACTTTGATTCTCCCTACCAGTCGGGGAATATTACAGAGTTCTGGCGACGCTGGCATATCTCCCTCTCAAGTTGGTTGCGTGACTATCTGTACATTCCCCTCGGCGGAAATCGAAAGGGACAGATCCGCACCTATATCAACCTCTTCCTGACGATGCTCCTTGGCGGGCTATGGCATGGAGCAGCTCTGCGCTTTGTCCTTTGGGGGGCCATCCATGGTGTAGCTCTTGCTCTGCACAAGCTATATATGCAGATCTTTGGCTACTTCGGTTGGCGTCGTCGTGAACCCCTTCGTTGGCAGCGCTTCATAGGTCAGATCATTACCTTCCATCTCGTCTGCTTTGCTTGGATCTTCTTCCGTGCAGACTCGATGGAGACAGCTTGTGCGGTGATTACCCAGATCAAGGATCACTTCACCCCTGAGGTCTTCCTGCAGTTTGTCGTAGGCTATAAGAATGTCTTAGCACTGCTACTCATAGGTTACCTCCTGCACTTCACCTCGCACAAGCAAGAGCTCCGCTTCCGTGGGTGGATCACGGATCTTTCTTTCCTTAAGCAAGCATTGCTCTTTATTGGGGTGATCTTCCTTCTGATCCAGATCAGAAGCGCAGACGCTCAGCCCTTCATCTACTTCAACTTCTAAAGGTTTCCTCCACTCAACTATCATATGGTTTGCCCGCACTGCTCCCTTGAAGCGATACGGGCAAACTGTATATCATAGAGCTCTCTGCAGAGACCCTGTATCAACCACTATTGGTCGGCGAGCGAACCAATAGTGGTCGGTGCGTGGACCAATATTGCATAGTTCGTCAACCAATATTGCTTCGCCCGTTGACCTATATAGGTTGCTACTCCTACTTTTATTGCTTTTTTCTATCATCTCCTATCTATGATAGGTTACCGATTCACCTATGGGTAGGTTGAGCAGAAGTGCTTATCAACAAGTCTAGTCCTTAATCCTTTAGTCGAGGAGCAATAAAGCTTGTTGTGATATTATCTTGGGAAAGCTTTAAGAGAATAACTCCTATGGCCTTGGAACATAGACGTGTGATTAGAGGCATATCGAAAAAGGTCTGAGGGATAACGTCAATGATTTAATTCACGCACCCCGAGAGGGGTGCGACAGTACCCACATGGATGTATTTATGCCTCTATGGCTGTTTCAATTCACGCACCCGGGAGGGGTGCGACAAACACCTCTCAGAGAAATACGCTTGATGCACGAAGTTTCAATTCACGCACCCGGGAGGGGTGCGACAGTACGACCTCGACTACGACGTCTACGACTTCCAGTTTCAATTCACGCACCCGGGAGGGGTGCGACAAATTCCATACTTTACACAATACTTATAACAGATGTTTCAATTCACGCACCCGGGAGGGGTGCGACTGCTACGATCTATTTATGCCCGTATTCACTCTCGCGTTTCAATTCACGCACCCGGGAGGGGTGCGACCTGACCAATTTATGTGCGTTTGCAACAACCTATGTAGTTTCAATTCACGCACCCGGGAGGGGTGCGACAGGGAGTCTGGGATCTAACAGACGCGTGAGGGATGTTTCAATTCACGCACCCGGGAGGGGTGCGACACATACTAACTGCTATTCAAACCATGTTATCATGTTTCAATTCACGCACCCGGGAGGGGTGCGACAGACCTGTAGCGACATTGACATCTGGGGGGTAGCGTTTCAATTCACGCACCCGGGAGGGGTGCGACACTTTTCGGGACTTAGCTCCAGACGCAGGACTTTGTTTCAATTCACGCACCCGGGAGGGGTGCGACTTGCACCTATCTTAGACATAGTCCAATCGATACCAGTTTCAATTCACGCACCCGGGAGGGGTGCGACATGGCGTGTTCACTGCGGACGAGATTATCCACCTGTTTCAATTCACGCACCCGGGAGGGGTGCGACAGGGTCGCCCTCCTCGTCATCTACATCGGGCTCAAGTTTCAATTCACGCACCCGGGAGGGGTGCGACACTCGGTCTACCACTTTGTCTGCCACATCAGAGTCAGTTTCAATTCACGCACCCGGGAGGGGTGCGACTCTATCGCATCGTACTGCTCCAGCCTATGCTTGACAGTTTCAATTCACGCACCCGGGAGGGGTGCGACCGTCAGGACGGTGTCGGGGTGGACGCTGCTCGTGAAGGTTTCAATTCACGCACCCGGGAGGGGTGCGACATCGCCACCCTTCGGACGAAATACGAGATAGAAAGGGTTTCAATTCACGCACCCGGGAGGGGTGCGACACAGCTGTAACATCTAAGTAATCCTACTCCAATGTTTCAATTCACGCACCCGGGAGGGGTGCGACTTAGTCGTGTCAAAATGCAGTACAAGGGTATCACTGTTTCAATTCACGCACCCGGGAGGGGTGCGACCAAGCTTGACGGCACAGATGGTCAGGTCATGGTGGTTTCAATTCACGCACCCGGGAGGGGTGCGACATTTCAAAGCATTTCATTTGTGTGCCTTAGCTTGTTTCAATTCACGCACCCGGGAGGGGTGCGACGGGTCAAAGGATTTCAGATGGTGTCGGAGTGTCCTGTTTCAATTCACGCACCCGGGAGGGGTGCGACGTCGCCAACCTCATAAGGCGTGTATGGCGTATTCGTGTTTCAATTCACGCACCCGGGAGGGGTGCGACTCCCCAATATCATAAGGCGTTTTTGGCGTGGAAACGTTTCAATTCACGCACCCGGGAGGGGTGCGACGAAAGTTGTCTATCGTTTGGCTGGTGGTTGAGGTTTCAATTCACGCACCCGGGAGGGGTGCGACGATGACACCCAGGGACTAAACTCTTTACCTGTGCGGTTTCAATTCACGCACCCGGGAGGGGTGCGACTATAAGTTCAATCCGTTTAGACTCCTTGCCTACCAGTTTCAATTCACGCACCCGGGAGGGGTGCGACTGTACATTCCTGCGCCGCGTCGGTCGATCTCCGAGTTTCAATTCACGCACCCGGGAGGGGTGCGACTTGTCTGTCGTTGTCGTGTCGAGGTGCTGTAAATGTGTTTCAATTCACGCACCCGGGAGGGGTGCGACTTGTCGGCGTAGCGGGGTGCGCCGTCGGTGCTATTGTTTCAATTCACGCACCCGGGAGGGGTGCGACAGTAGCCGAGGGCATCAGTAGCATTCTGTGCAGAGTTTCAATTCACGCACCCGGGAGGGGTGCGACCACACGCCCAGCTTTGCACGGGAAGAAATACTAAGTTTCAATTCACGCACCCGGGAGGGGTGCGACAGCCTTACACGCACAACGGGCTGACGGTGTCGCAGTTTCAATTCACGCACCCGGGAGGGGTGCGACGAGGCGTACATAGCCCTGCAAGAGGCAAAGGATAAGTTTCAATTCACGCACCCGGGAGGGGTGCGACGCTTAGCTGCCTGATTGGCGAGCGTCTTCCACGAGTTTCAATTCACGCACCCGGGAGGGGTGCGACTCGCCCTTTTCAGTAAGAGCGGTGGTGATTACCTCGGGTTTCAATTCACGCACCCGGGAGGGGTGCGACCACGGGAGCGGCAAAAGCCACCTACGGCTATAAGGGTTTCAATTCACGCACCCGGGAGGGGTGCGACGGTCGAGGACTTGCAACGCGTCGAGGAGATCGAGGTTTCAATTCACGCACCCGGGAGGGGTGCGACAGAGCGCCGTGCAAGCATCGACGGACTACATAATGTTTCAATTCACGCACCCGGGAGGGGTGCGACGAAAACCTCCCCAAGCACGACACGAACTCGATTAAGTTTCAATTCACGCACCCGGGAGGGGTGCGACGGCCGTCCGACACCTCTACGAGAGCGAGGAGCAGTTTCAATTCACGCACCCGGGAGGGGTGCGACTTCGTCCAAGGTGGCGACCGCAACATCGACCCCACGTTTCAATTCACGCACCCGGGAGGGGTGCGACGCTCTCCCGCAGGCCTACATCGCCGACAATGCAACGTTTCAATTCACGCACCCGGGAGGGGTGCGACACGACAACAACGACGGCGGTACAGCCACTGACCGAGTTTCAATTCACGCACCCGGGAGGGGTGCGACGAGCTTGTACCCGACATGTACAAGGCGAGCGAAAAGTTTCAATTCACGCACCCGGGAGGGGTGCGACTTATAAGGCGCTTGCGCGCTGCAAGCTCCCTCTTGTTTCAATTCACGCACCCGGGAGGGGTGCGACAGGCTTTGAGCCTTCATAGTCCTGACGACGGTAGTTTCAATTCACGCACCCGGGAGGGGTGCGACCCCAAACGGAGCATACCGATAGTAGGAGCTTGTGAGTTTCAATTCACGCACCCGGGAGGGGTGCGACGTGACAATGGCGAGGTAGCCTATTATCTTGATGCGTTTCAATTCACGCACCCGGGAGGGGTGCGACGTGTTCATCGCCACCGAGGGGCTTAGCATTTGGGAGTTTCAATTCACGCACCCGGGAGGGGTGCGACCTAAATCGCGGGGTTTTAGCATGTAAATAGAGAGGTTTCAATTCACGCACCCGGGAGGGGTGCGACTGCTTGCAGGCTTAGACCTATCGTGCTAAGCACTGTTTCAATTCACGCACCCGGGAGGGGTGCGACTTGACCGCTATGGCGAGAGACCAATATCTGAGGCGTTTCAATTCACGCACCCGGGAGGGGTGCGACGGTGAACCCGAGACGGGCAAGGCTCGCTACAAAGTGTTTCAATTCACGCACCCGGGAGGGGTGCGACGGAGGCTGGCGGGACAATTCCGCAGACCAAGCAGGTTTCAATTCACGCACCCGGGAGGGGTGCGACGTAGACGGCACAGAAGCCCCGCAGAAGCCCTACAGTTTCAATTCACGCACCCGGGAGGGGTGCGACTGGGGTAGTCGTGGAGCGAGCCGTCGGGGTAGACGTTTCAATTCACGCACCCGGGAGGGGTGCGACGTCGGAGATATAGGCCTGCGGGAGAGCGACGTGGTTTCAATTCACGCACCCGGGAGGGGTGCGACGGAGGCCACCCAGCCCTGGGAGTTAGCGCCGAGGAGGTTTCAATTCACGCACCCGGGAGGGGTGCGACAGCTGGCCGTCCTCGATCGTGTAGGGAGGCTCGGCGTTTCAATTCACGCACCCGGGAGGGGTGCGACTCGCGAACGTTGGTCACAGCCACACCAAGCTCATCGTTTCAATTCACGCACCCGGGAGGGGTGCGACGTGGACTTCTTAATCCTCGCTGTTTTCCTCTATCCGTTTCAATTCACGCACCCGGGAGGGGTGCGACGCCTGCGCAGACGAGCGTCAGGGACGTACTGCTCGTTTCAATTCACGCACCCGGGAGGGGTGCGACTCTATCTGCCCGTCAATCTGCTCCTGCAAGCCTGTTTCAATTCACGCACCCGGGAGGGGTGCGACCCGACGAGGCGAAGCGTGTACTCTCTTCCGCCGAGGTTTCAATTCACGCACCCGGGAGGGGTGCGACTGGCACGCTCAATAGCTCAAGGTGAGGGCTACCACGTTTCAATTCACGCACCCGGGAGGGGTGCGACGGAGAGCGTGAAGTACTTAGTCGATAACCTCCAGTTTCAATTCACGCACCCGGGAGGGGTGCGACGCAATCTCCCCTGATATAGCATTTCGCGTCTCCCGTTTCAATTCACGCACCCGGGAGGGGTGCGACTCGCCGACGAGGTGGCGTCGATGACCTCGCCCGTGTTTCAATTCACGCACCCGGGAGGGGTGCGACCACGTTCGAGGCTCGGCAGTCGCGCCTCAAGCTGTGGTTTCAATTCACGCACCCGGGAGGGGTGCGACTGCGAACAGATGACAAAACTCTTGGTGCTATGTGTTTCAATTCACGCACCCGGGAGGGGTGCGACAACCCGCTGCGCCCTGTCCCTGCGGGTGGCGGATATGGTTTCAATTCACGCACCCGGGAGGGGTGCGACAGTATGGTGCAAAGTTGCGTATTATGGGGCGGATAAACAAGCGTAATCTGCGACTGGAGGTGTTGCTCTGAAGGTCGGGGCTACGCTTATTGCTTTGGTCTTGTCTATGTGCTTGATAACTAGCACCTGCGGATGGTGCAGGGAATAGCTGTTCGCTTGGGGTTCGCTGGAGGCTTGTGTGGATGCGCTCGGGAACTTACTGAGAAGGTGCTTTTGGGGAGGTCGCTGGAATACTTAGGTAGGGCTTGCTGAGGTTGGGCTACACGATTAGCTCCCCTTCGATCTCGAAGGAGGTGACCTTGCCGTAGACGTGGATCTGCCGTTGGTAGTGCTTGTCTAGCTGGTAGATCCGAAGACTATCCTCTTGATCATCGATCACGGAGAGGAGTTCATGACGAAGGTTTACGAGCTGTGCTGGATCGACGAGGCATTCGAAGACCGAGGCTTGGACACGTTGCCCGTAATTCTTGCAGATGCGGGCTACTTGGCGGAGGCGCTTAGCACCCGAAGGAGTCGCTGTAGCGACATCGTAGGTGACGAGGATATACATCTTTTGCTCAGATCATTAGGAATACAGGGTAGTCATCCAAGTCCCCTCGTAGGTGTCTGGCTAAGAGGAGCGCTTGGATATACGGGAGCAGGCCTAGGGGCATCTTCTCCTTGAGAAATGGATGGGTGATCTCATCCTTCTTGCGCTTTTGCCAGAGACCGATGAGACGCTTGCGAGCATCTTCTTTGAGGAGAAATCCTTTCTCTCCCTGAGGGATGAAGTCGCTCCTTTCGATCTGTCTTTTGTTGATGATTGATAGAACAAAGCGGTCGACTAGGTAGGCACGCATCTCCTCCATGAGGTCTAGGGCAAGGCCCGGTCTACCAGGGCGATCTACGTGAAGGAAACCCACGTAGGCATCCAGCCCCACCGTCTCGAGGGCAGCTCGCACATCATGTGCCAGCAGGGTGTAGAAGAAGGAGAGTAAGGCATTCACCTCATCCTTCGGCGGATGTTTACTTCGTCCAGAGAAGGTGAACTCTTTGTTGAGGATCAGGTGCTGGAATAGACCGAAGTAGATATTCGCAGCATAGCCCTCCACTCCCATGACACCTAAGCGTGAGGTCTGCTCGGATAGCTTATGTTGCTGCTGTCTGAGCAGTGCCCGAGCCTCCTCGATCTCGCTCTCTACCTCATGCGGGGGATGATGGTCCCGACAAAATCGGGCTAAGACACTCCGATGGTTCGCTATCTTCCCTGCTATGAAGATCGAAGCCAGATGCGACGAGAGCACGTCGTCATCAGCCAGACGATATTGCTCCCGTCTTAGGAGCACATTCCCCTTGATCGGCCCTTCGAGTGAACCGATATACTTCCCCGTCGGAGAGAGGAAGGAGAGCTTCACCCCATTGTGTACGCAGAGCGACATAGCTCCAGGTGAGGCCCCTAGGTAAGAGAAGCAGAGGATGCTCTCGAGGTTGTGAATCGGTACACGTAGCGTCTCTTCGTCGTCGATGCGGACGACGATATTCTCTCCATCCTTGACTAGATAGGCATTGGGCGTAAGGATATAGAGGGTGTTTAGAAGGTGTCTCATCGCTTAGCAAGGGCTGGGGAATTGATTCGATACCCCTAAGGAGAATAGGCTACCCTCCAAGTACCCCATACATGCCTCCCTCAAGTGCCCCATTCATGGGTCGGTCGAGTACCCCATTCATGGGGCGGAAGTGGCCCCCATGTATGGGTGCCTAGTGAGGAGGATGATCTAGGGGAGAAGAGGAGGAGGTGTGCGCCTTGGGGTGGCCAAAGTTATGCCCTCTAGAGGCTGATGGGCGCTTCGTGATGCGTGCTCATGAGGGCCTTAGCCTAAGGGCTAGTCAAGGAGGTGATAGCGACTGAGGTAATCCGAAGCTCGCTCTCCTTGATTCATCTGAGGCATGCAGAGATCTAGTAGAGAGCAGGAGCGACAGTATGCAGCGTAGCGTGGAGGAATGCTCTCTCCGCCTTTGTATAAGCGGTGCATCTCGATAGCCATCTGTAGGGCCTCGGTGCGAAGCTCAGTGTCGAAGGCAACTTCCTCCCGATGCTTCGTCTCACCATAGAAAAGGTATCCTCGGGGAATGTGTATGCCATAGGCTTCCTCGAGGCAGATAGCTTCGGCGCAGAGTTGTAGCTTGTCGGCATTCGTTCGCTTGGGTCGTCCCCGCTTATACTCGATTGGTATAACCTCCCAGTCTCCTGGGTACTTGGGGTGATGGAAGTGAGCCCCTTGGGACTCCGATGCTGGGTGTAGCTCCACAGCATCGGAGTATCCATAGAGGCCAAGTGAGGGGGAGGCTAAGGGGACGGAGCGAAGGGTGATGACATCGCCTCTCCGACCACTCTCCTCGGGCTGATGCACCTTCTCATGGAGTAGATGCCCTTCGGCCGTCAGGTGATTTTCCTCCCAGAGTTGCTCCACATGGATGAGGTACCACTGTCTCGGGCAGAAAGCATAGTGCTGGATGCCCGAGAGGGGGAGCATCTCGTCCTCGGTGTACATGATGCGCTAGATGAGGTCGAGTAGCTCCACTCCTTCGGGGAGCTTGCTCTCATCGACCGTGATCTCGTAGTCGCTGAAGGAGCGGGCAGGACTGCTGGGATCCTTTGCCTCTACCTTCACCAGCTCAAAGAGCTTGTGGGCAGGAGCATTACCTAGGTCATCTTTGTGCTTGAAGACGATGAGTCGACGGGCAGCCATGAGTCCACGTGCAGCAGAGCGGTCAAGGTCGAACATGTTCTTCAGCGCCTCCCATAGCAGTGCTAGGTCGTCCTCACTGAATGTCGTCTCACGAGCCAGCGCCGCAGAGATGAAGCCATGAGCACGATAGAGCCCGTAGGGTACGGTAGCCTTACGCCCCATGGTGCGCTCCTTATCCCTGTCCTTCTCGTCGGTGACGGCCATACGGGTGACTGTATGCTCGGAAGTCATTACTGGGTCTATGGAGCGAGCAAATGTCAGCTGGACCGCACCTCGTACCTGACCAGCGTTCTTCCCCGTAGTCATCACAGCTCCAAAGGTGCGGATGTCGTAGTAGTGCTCGCACATGTACTGGCGAGCCTTACCCTTGTTCTCTGACTCCTTAGTTTTATCCTTGGCATCGAGGTCTAGAGCTACATAAGCTTTATCAATCTCGCCGTTGAGGACTGCGGCCTCCTTGACGAAGATCTGGCTGAGTGGATCACCTCCCACCTTGGTCTGCACATAGTTACGAACCTTGCGCTTGAGGCAGACATCGGTGACGAGACCTTGTCCCGTCTCGAAGTCTATGCGAGGGAGGTTCCCTGCATCAGGGTCTCCGTTGGGGTTGCCATCTTGTACGTCGAAGAGATAGATGAAGTCGTACCTGTTCTGGATAGGTTGCTTACTCATGATTGTATGGATATTTAGTTGGGTTAATTTTCTGTTTCTTGTTCTGTTTCGGTAGCTTCATTCTCATCCTTCTGATCGCGGTAGGCCTTCTGATGATAGTAGCCCACAGCGAAGATGCTCTGCTGGTCAGGGGAGAAGAACTTATCGAACGTAGCTTGTCCTCCAGGGAGGAGTTCTAGTACCTCCTGTATCTGTCGATCGAAGTAGTAGCCGAGGCCTCCTTGCTCCTTCTTAATCTTCGATAAGTGGAAGGCTGAGAGCTGGAGGAGACGACCGAAGATAATCCCTGGTGTCGCTGAGGCTGTACGGAAGTAGCGATCGGTGATGTTCGCCTTGACTCCGGGTATCGCTTTCTCTTGGATGCGCTCTAGAAGCGCAAAGAGTCGTCCGGCTAAGTAGGCTGGGTTGGAGTTTGACTTGTCTAGTGCCATAGTTAGCTGTTTTATTTGAGGATTCTTTCTGTGTTTGCGGTTGATGTATGCCTTGAGTAGGGCTGCTCGGAGCTCCGTGACGGGATACTTGCTGGTATGGTCATGATGGATCCGCTCGAGGCATGCCATCTGGAGAGCTGGTGGATAGGGGAGTCCCTTGATGATGCTCTCAAGTAGCTCCTGCACTACCTGTCTCGGCCACTTAGTGCTATCTGTCGCCGTGTAGATAGCCTTCATGATCCTGTAGATCGGGCGAAGGGGTAGTATCTCTTCCTCCAGGAGTCCATTGGGGCGGGCGATATTCATATCATCGAGGTGTGCGAGGGTATTACCGACGATCTCGCTGACCGTACCCTCCATCCAGAGCTTGACGCTGACACGCTTGGCGTTGGGAGCAAGTGCTAAGATGTAGAAGCGATCAGAGTGCTCCCGATCGATATATGCATTCTTACTGCCCAGTGCTGACCGAAGAGCCTGGATCACCACCTTCGTTTCTTTCTCGGGGTCCCTCTTCTTAGCTGCTTTCTTCTGAGAGGATGAAGAGTCTTCCTCTTCATCGTCAAAGTCACTATCGAAGGGAAGCCCTGTGAAGGTGGCTTCCTGATAGACCTTCAGCAGTTCATCGTCCTGTAGAGTGTTCCAGAATACGAACGTGGTCTCTCCTATGCGGTAGTTCGTGTTATTATCCTTCCCGAGGAGCATGTTGAGCCCTGAGATGATGGCATCGGATGCCGTCTGAGAGATTGGGGCATTGAGCCCCTGCTCCTTGCCATAGGAATCATAGCCCGAGGATTTTTGGAAACTGATGAGCGTGGCATTGGCTTGAGCTCCGAAGAGGCTTATCCCACCATGTAGTCTGGCGATGGTGCCCTGCTCTCCTGTGACTAAGCATCGTCCCTTTTCTTCTCCATCCTCCTCAGAGCTCCCTGCTTGGTGAGACTGAATATCTTCATGAGAGGAGATCAGCTTATTAGGATTACTCTCTGTACTCAGTAGGAATGAGATGTTTGCCCCAACCTTTTTCTTGATCTCCTGCAAGATCTCATCAGGGATGATGTTCGAAAGGTCTTTTACCTCCTCCTCAAATAGATCTGAAGGCTCTTCCTCCTTTTTCTCTTCATACTTCTCATAGAAGAGCTCTATGGCCTTGAAGCCTTTGTTCTCTGGGAAGAGCTCTCGGAACTTAGCGAGCTCTTGCTTGAAGGCATCATGCTGTTTGGGAGCCATAACCTGCTTCTCTTCGCTATCATCCGTGGGGATCCCCAGCACATAGCCAGAGTGATCCCAGAGGATTTGAGAGATTGCATAGCTCTTGGATCCTGAGCGTCCTTTGGTCTTGGCTACGAGGTACTCACGGCCTTGCTTATGCTCTTTGTCTCGGGTATCAATCACCCGTCTGAATGTGCCGTCCTCATCAATGACGATGACGAAGGGAATAGCTTTCCATTCCATGCCAGGGGATGCTACCTTCCCCAGCTTGCCCATCGCTTGATAGTAGTCGTAGAGTGCTTTGAGTATCATCTGAGTATCTCCTTGCTTGATTTGTGGGGAACATCAATTACGCCATTGACCATCTGGGCCTGGAAGAAGAGGGGGGGAGGACACTGGAGATTCTGCTCAAAGTCCATGTCGAAGAGCATGATCCCTAGGTCTCGAGATTCGTCGATGGGTAAGTCCTGCTCCTGACCTCGTGGAATGTACTCAAAGGAGCAGGTGAACTCACGACAACCTAGGTAGGGCTGTGTGAAGCACTGCCCATTGGTCGCTCGCTCTAAGAAGATCGCATCATACTTCTCGGGGGTCTCCGCCTTAGGATCCTTGCACTCCTCTTGCTGTTTCTTGCTACGCTTCTCCAAGGGGATGAACTCCATCTCGGCATAGATGCGGTAGGCTACATCACGAAGGATATAGGCTGTACGCTGCTGACGATTCTCCTCGATGAAGAGAGGCTTTGTAGCCTTGTGACTCATCGTAGATCCTACCTCATTGCGACGGATGGAGGTACGTCGGATGGGCTTGAGAACCTCGATCCTACGGACGTGCCATTGGATGGCTGGCTTCCAGAAGATACACTGGAAGATGTTGCGTGCTGCCGAGGGCGTGATGACATCATAACTGACACGCTCGACCTTGAGCTCGGGTCGTGTGAAACAGGCAAAGTCACCACGTATCTCTAAGCAATAGAGTTTAGGGTTTGTCTTATCCATAGTTGCTGATTGTATTTATTGCTTGTTTGTTTAGCCGAAGAGAGGCTCGTCGAGGAGGGGATTTGTAGTGCAGATACCCAGAGCCTCATCATAGCCTTGGGGCGCAAGTACTAGGATGCTCTTCCCCGTTTCTCTATCGACGATGATCTCGGAGAGAAGGCGAGCTTCCTCTAGCTCCTCATATCTCCACCTAGAGATTGATACATGGTACTGCTGTAGCTCCCTTAGTGTCCTGTGGTTGAGATAGAGGGTATGCTTCTCAAGTCCCTCTAGGAGCTCCTTCCCCCAGCCGTAGGGGACGAAGAGGTCACGATCTACATTGTCTATGAGCTGGAAGTTTTCAGAGGCTTGCTGGAAGTCGAATCGCCAGTGCTTAGTCTCTTCCTCATCATATAGGCTCTCGGCAATATTCTTGGTGTCAAAGCTCTCGATAGAGGCGTAGTAGCGGTTGTAGTACGCATCGATGAGCTCCAGAGGTATGTAGGGTCGGGTATGTTCCTTGTCGTTGTCGAGTAGGAAGCGTGTCGCATCCTGCCCTTGGGCTATAGCACCGAAGGCTTTACCGCCGTCACTTAGGGAGAAAACATAGACTTCACCAGGAGCTGGTCGCTTCCCTTCTCTATTACAGCGCCCACCTGCTTGGACGATGGAGTCAAGGCCACTCATGGCACGATAGACGATGGGGAGGTCTATATCTACCCCCGCCTCTATCAGCTGGGTGCTGATGACGATCGTGGGGATCTTCGCCTTCAGACGCTGACGTACCTCTGCGATGCGCTCCTTCAGATGCGCCGAGCACATATTGCGAGACAGGTGTATGACATCCTGAGTCTCCTTCCCCGCCTCCAGCAGTGCATGGTAGAGCTGTGAGGCATCTCGGCGGGAATTGACGATACAGAGGGCAGAGTCGTGCTGAGATAGTTCTTCGGCTAGCTCCTTCGTCGTGTACTCCTTCTCCTCGAGATGATAGATGACTCGGTCGAATATCTTGAAGAGCTCGGGATCTTCGGGGACGATCGGCTGGATATCTTCGCTGAGCTGATGGAAGTCATTTACCTTCTTGAAGGGGCTACTATGATCCTTGTCGAAGGGAGGGAGTGTAGCCGAGCAGAAGAGGAGCTGCGTGTGGAAGATGCACCTTAGATCCTCTAGGAGGCGAAGCATGGGATGTAGGAATTCGGTCGGGAACATCTGTACCTCGTCAAAAACTACAACAGAGTTCGCTATGCTGTGCACCTTTCTACTTCGTGATACCTTATGGGAGAAGAGGCTCTCGAAGAATTGTACATTCGTCGTCACGATGATCGGAGCCTCCCAGTTCTCCGCTAATAGGTGTGTGCGCTCGTAGCGCTCTGCCTCTTGGGAGGATTCACCCCCTGAAAAGGAGATATCTGAATGATGCTCTAGTACATTCTCTTCCCCGAAGATCTCACGGAAGATCCCAGCGGTCTGAGTGATGATTGAGGTATAGGGGATGACATAGATGATACGCTTAGCTTCATGCTTCAGAGCTGTCTCTAGTGCCCAAGCCATTGAGGAAAGCGTCTTCCCGCCGCCTGTGGGGAGGAAGAGCGAGTAATAGCCCTTCGGGCAGGTACGTCCATGCTCACGGCATTGGTTGAGGAAGGCTCTACGAGCCTCGTTGATCTTACCCTCTGTCGAGAAGCCCTCCATGTGCTTCGTCAGCCTATCTCTCAAGGTCTCGAGTGGGGCATATCCGCAGGTAGCCTCATGACGGCGTCCTTTTCTCTCTTGGTCCATGAAGGCTTCGGTGTCGAGGAAGTCAGCATCCACGAGACAGGAGAAGAGTAGACGGATCAAGGCTTGGGCTTGCTCTGTCGCACCTATTCGCTTAGCAAGTTCTTTGAGAGAAGACTCTGTGGACTCAGCATGCTCTTCGACCCAAGTTTGGAGCTCCGACTTAATATTGGGGAGCTCTTCTTTAGTCTTAGCGCAGCGCTTCTTGATCTCTCCCTTTTCAAGCTCCTTTCGTAGCTCTATATAGTCATATAGTCCTCGGTGATGTCCGCTGATGGCATAGGCTAGGACCTGGGAGGTACGGGGTAGCTTCTTGAGCTGAAGCTCTTTAGATAGTTCGAATAGCAGACTGGTGGCTAGAAGTGCTCCCGCTGCACTATGTGGAGCTTTGGTTGCACTCTCTCCACGGATATAGCTCTGGAAGGCAGGCTGAGCCTTCCCGGCGTCATGCAATCTGCCGAGGAGTTCACCTAAAGGGATGAGTTGATTTAGCCCCGCTTCAGTAAGATTACGGCGTATCTGAAGAGCAACGCCTTCTACATGATCATGTAAAGATTGTTCTTCTCCGCCTTCTGTACAGTGGGCTATGATGGTGGTGTCATGTAGCATGGTTTCGCTGTGCCTAACGAAGTTTTTATCTGTGTAGGCTTGTTCTTTATGCCAAAGGTAACAATAAATAGCTTTAGATATTGTGCTTTCCCTCTCTTCCAGGTAACTTTCAAGGTGTGAATGGTTAATGTTTAACATAGCTTCTTAATCAGATTACTCCTTTTGAATATTATCAAAAGAGAACTGCTTAGCTACCTGGGGACTGAAGCTGTAGGCGGATAATGTCTAAAGTAATAGTCGTTGGCTCGCAAACTAGTAGCTATTCTGTGTATGAATGAATAGTTGTTCGTACGCGATACGAGCTGTCGTTTGAGATCGAAACCTATAGTTATTCGAGTGCAGACCTGTAGTTATTTACGGATTTATCAAAGGATTTTGTGTCGCGCTGGTAGATGTTGTCTCTGTATCCCTTTAGGCTTTTTGATAATGAGGTCCTACGTCTATCATCCTGCCTCTCCTTAGGAGTATGTCTTGTTTTTTACTTTCCAATAGATTTGCTCTCTATCTATACGGCTAGTGCTGACTGATGGCTGAGTGACTCTTACTCAACATCACTTACCGCAACCGCTTCCCCTTAGATCAGCAATGCTTACATATCCTTATGGGAAGGCTAAGCTGCATGGAGAGTTTGGTGTTATCCCCTGACAAAAGATAGACAATAAGTTGTTTAGTTATTTTAAAGTAATTTTGCCCGCATACTATATGTATTCATCAGGGGAGAGCTTGAGTGTGTATACACGGGCATCTCTCTGAAACCATATTGAGAGAAGGAATAAGATCAGTGGATTATCTGCACCGCACGCATAGTGCGCTACTAAGGCAAGGCAAGCCCACGCTACAGCGGGCTCTAATGAATGAGATCAATTGGGAGGATCGGATCATCGGTATCCGTGGCTCCCGTGGAGTGGGGAAGACAACCTTCCTCCTTGACTATGCCCGTCGCCACTATGCGCCCGATAGCCCTGAGTGCCTCTATATCAATCTCAATCAGTTCAGCTTCACTACCATCCGCCTGGTGGACTTTGTCGGTGATTTCATCAGACAAGGCGGTCGTAGGCTCTTACTTGATCAAGTCTTCAAGTACCCGAGCTGGATGGAGGAGTTCAAGGAATGCTACCACCGCTACCCCGAGCTACATATTGTCTTTACAGCCTCTGCTGTCATGAACCTCGAGGAGGAAGACCCTGAGTTGGCTTCGATCGCTTCGATCTATCATCTGGCGGGATTCTCTCTGCGTGAATTCATTCAGCTGGATAACGGGATTACCCTCCCTACATTGGATCTACAAGATATCATGGAGCATACGAGTGAGGTGGTAGGAGACATCTTCTCCTCGGTTAATCCGGGGTTATGGATGGATCGCTACCTCGAGTATGGCTACTATCCCTTCCACTTGGAGCCGCGACTGTACTCGGAGAACCTGCTGAAGACACTGAATATGACGCTGGAGGTTGACCTCCTCTTCATTAAGCAACTCGAGCAGCGCCTCCTGCACAAGCTGCGTAAGCTGATCTATATCTTGGCGCAGCGTCCTCCGCTGCAGATGCTCAATATCTCCCAGCTGGCTCTCGAGATCGAGACCTCGAGAAGTACGATCGTGAACTACCTACGCTATCTCTCTGATGCACGTGTCGCACGGCCGATCTACCGAGCAGAAGATACCGAGATGGGTAAGCCTGCTATCGTGTATTTAGGTAATCCTAACCTCTACCACGTCTTGGGACAAGAGGCTTGCGACCGCTCAGAGCTCTTGCGTACCTTCGTCTTTAATCAGCTGAGCAAGGGACATCAGGCGCGTATCTCCTCACGCTCCTCACTGGCCCTCTTTGAGGTCGATGGGCACTATCCCCTCCAGATCGAGGAGGAGCTTGCTGGTCGCTATCGCAGTGACCGCTACTATGTGCTTGAGCATGGTGACCTCTCCCGAGAGAAGACGATCCCCGTCTGGCTCTTCGGCTTCCTCTACTAATAGTCTATAGAATATCCCAACTATAAATACAGACAACAATGAAACTCTTTAAGAATCTCCTCCTCGGCGCAGGCCTCGCCCTCGCTACTGGTACGGCCCTCTCCGCTCAGGAGCTCGGACAGCTCCACTATCGTGCTGAAGCAGGTCTTGCGATCTCGCGTATCTCAGCTCTCGGCATCCACCACAATGGTGACACGGGTAAGTATCTCACCAGCTTCCGTGCTGGGGGGAGCCTCGTGATGCCTTTCGACAACACGATCTTCTCCTTCACTCCTGGGCTCTATGTCGTAGGCCGTGGTGAGAAGCAGGGGACGATCCTTGATGATGGCCTGAATCAGAAGACACTCTCTTCCATCCAGACCTATTCACTCCAGCTCCCTCTGGATCTCTCCTTCCGTCTGGCTACGATTGCAGAGAAGCACCGCATCTTCCTCAACGCTGGGCCTTACTTTGCTTACGGTCTGTCGGCTAAGCTTTCGGGCGAGAATATTGATAAGGATCTCTATAAGGAGAATGCCTTCAAGCGCTTTGAGTTCGGTGTAGGTGCGAACCTCATGTATCAGTATAACCGCGTCTACCTTCGTGGCGGTATCGATGCAAGCCTTACGGGCATTACGAAGAAGAGTCTGGGTGCACCTTACTACGTGAGCCTCAAGACTCCTCGCTATGTCACGAGCTACATCACCCTCGGGTACGAGTTCTAAGACTCGCTGGAGATAACAAAAACTAAGCGACACGCCCCATGAGCAGAGCTGCTCATGGGGCGTGTCATTTTATCTGTTCGGGAAATGCTTGCTACTTGTGCTCAGCGATACGCTTCTTGATGGCATCGATGAGACTCTGCAGGTCCATACCACTACGCTCGCTCATCATGCCGACCGTTGCCTTGGGGATCATGATGCGTGCCAAGGGGGAGGAGAGCATCTTGAAGGCTGGGTTGATCTCTGCGAGAGCACCCTTCAGCCAAGGATGATGCTCAAGGAGATCCTTGAGGCGTGTGGAGGCCGTGATCTCTACATCTGCGCTATGACCAGAGCATCCACAGCTCTCTGTCTTTTCCTCGGTAGCTGCTGCGGCTACTTCGGGTGCTGCAGGAGCGTGACTGCTTCCCTTCATGCAGGAGCAGGAGACATATTCGCTCTCTTCCTCTACTGTAGGTGCGGGAGCCGTAGGCGCAGCTTCTGCGGGCTTGTCATCGCCATGCTTGGAGGCCGCCTTGTTGCTCTTGTCCCAAGAGAGGAGCGTGCGCGAGCCTTCGAGGCTACGGATACGTGTGCAGTCCTGCATCATCTCGAGGACGCCACGGAAGCGCCCTTCCTCATCGCGTACAGCGACGTAGTAGATATAGATGAAGAGTCCAGGCTTGTTGATCCAGAAGTCCACTTCATTCTGCTCCCCACGGCGGAACTTCTCGACGATCTCTTCGACAAGGTGTACGCTGGTACGTGGGTGGCAGTTCTTTACATCACGACCGATGACGTTCTTACTACGAGGGAAGACGCGGTGATCGGTGTCGGTGTAGAAGCGCACGATCTCGTTCTCATCTACATAGGAGAAGTCTACAGGCATATGCTTATAGACGAGGTTGATCTGCTCAAGGGTCATCTGACCCGTGGCTACCTCGAGAAGTGCACCCGGTGTGCTCCCCCCGCCGAAGCCATACTTACCGAGGAGGCTCGCAAGTTCGTTGGCAAAGCTTGCAGCAGCTGTAGCGGGTGCGGTCTCCTTAGAGGCATCAGCCTTAGGAGCTTCTTTGCCGACGCGTATCCAAGCGAAGCCAATCTCACGGTCACCTGACTTCATCTCCTCAAACTCGGCTGGGCGGATCATCGCCAGCGAAGTGGGGTAGAGTACTGTCTCTTCCTTCTGCATCAGGTCGAGTACGTCAGCTACGACTGTGGGCTGCATAGCGATGAACTCGTCGTCCTTATCCTCCTCGAGGAGACGGCGGGCATCGCGGATCTCATCGCGGATGAAGTCGTCGAGGAGCCACATCGTCGTGGTGGGGCGGTCGAAGCCCTTGCGCTCAAGGATCGAGTAGAGCTGATTCTGCTTGCGCGAGAGGTGAAGGCGGAACTTATGTAGCTCATCATAGAGCTCGAGCCACTGGTTCTTGATGACTGGGTACTGAGCAAGCTCTTCGACCTGCTTCAGCAGACGGCGCATCTCATCGTTCTCACGCAGATAGCACATGATGGGATGGTCCTCGGGGAGGTCGGGGCGGCTGCGGTCGAGTACATCTTGGAAGAGCTCCATCATCTGCTGGATATCTTCCTTGCGACATTCGTCTTCGTCGAAGGTCTTCAGCTCCTGCTCTGCCAGGGCGATCTCGTAGGGACGTAGTGTCTTGACGCGCTCACGGAGTATGGCTCGAGCTTCATCGAGCGTGAGCTTACCATCGAGATATCGCTCCTTAGTGTCGAGCACGATCTGGAGCTTCTCCATATCGATCTCGGGCAGGTTATTGCGCATATTCTCCATACGGGGAGGGTGGCTTAGAGGTTGATGAGGTAGACGAAGAATTCGCTGTCGACGAGGGCTTCGATGCCGATGAAGGCTTCACCGCCGAAGTGCAGCAGGGTGCCTGGGCTTAGCGTATGCTCTTCGCTATTGTTTAGGGTTGCCTTGACTTGGCCCTTGACGACGCTGAAGAAGATATCCTGCCCCTGGTGATCGTGTGGTGCGATCTTCTTGCCTTGGGGAAGGTTGACGTGTACGACCATGAGCTTGTCATTGTTGATGACTTGGCCAAACTCCTTGATTTCCGTTCCGATCATAATGCTACTATGTGGTGATATGTGTGATGATCTATCGGGCAGGATGAAGGGTAATCATCATTTTCACCCTGCTTCCATAGAGAAAGTATCCTGCTTTATCTTTCATTCGCAAAGAAAACAAATATATCTGGCTTTTCGTTCATCCCGCGATAATTCGTTCGCACTCGACGGCCCCAGATGCAGCAAGGGCTACTCCATATACTGATGATATGGGGTAGCCCTTGGCGTGTATGAGTCGGGTAGGCTATGCCTTAGAAGCTGTAGGCAAGACCGAGGCCGAGTACTTCACGGAACTGGACCTTAGCACCGCGCTGGTTGCCAGCAGCATCGACCGTCTTGATATCGTCGTCGTAGACGAGGTTCGTGGTCAGCGTCGTGGTGAGGAACTTATTGATCTTGAAGGCGATCATCATATCCCAGTTCACGTCGATGTTACCGAAGTTCTCGTTGTAAGGCGTGAAGAGCGTGAGCTTCGTGACGAGGTTGATGTTCTCAGCGAGCTTGCGCTTGTAGTTAGCTACTGCAAGAGCACCGACTTCTGCGAGCGTCTTCTTGCCGGGCTTAACCCCGAAGGCACCAGTTGCGGAGAGGCGATTGTCAAGGACGAAGGTCATCTTCCCCGTGATGGGAGAGAGCAGGAGGGAGAAGTCTTCGTTGGGCTTGTAGTCAGCACCGATAGCGAGCGTCAGATAGCCAGGAGCGAGGAGGGTAGAGATGTACTTATCCTTGTTGCCAGGGATATTGGGGTTCGTGTCAGAGTCGTACCCACGAGCGAACTGCGTGAGGAAGTCTCCGAGGGCAGAGATGCTCCAGTGCTTGGAGATGTTGCGACCGATCTTGGTGCTGAAGTTCAGCTTATCGACGCTCTTGAGCCACTTATTGGAGGTCGTGAAGGTCTTACCGAAGTCCGTGATCAGGGCATTGTCCCAGCTCCAGTCTCCCTTCTTATAGTTGGCCGAAGCATTGAGATAGAGGTTCCAAGCTACGGAGTTCTCACCACCAGCAGCCCAGTTGGTGAGTGAGGTCTGAGCAAGGTTAAGGCCCGATACACCGGAGAACTTCCATGCTGGTGCAGGAGCTGGTACTTCGGGAGCTTCGGTGGGGATAGAGTCCGTCTGTGCTGCTACTTGTCCCACGGAGAGGGCGAGGAGCGAAAAGGCGATAAAGAGTTTCTTCATTGTCTGTATTTATAATATGCTTGTGTGGAATTACCTTAGTCTAAAGGCCCGTAAAATTACACATTTTTATATAAAGTGTGCTTGTGATCCAGAAAAGGTGCGGATCTATCCTGTCTAAATCTATGGAAATATTGGAGCTGTATTGAGGTCGTATCTACCAGTGCCAAGCGGATCCTTCGATAAGATTGCCCTGTGGAGCCTGTTGCCGCGAGTCCTGCCTTCTATTTAGAGTGCCAAGGCATCGTGCGCTCAGCTCCCTGATATGCTTCTCCGAAGTGATACATAAGCCCTTCGCCTTATCGCGAGTATTTCTCTTATCCTGCGGAGGGAAAAGCATCG